>Ga0079225_10002609_pt1 | contig 10420 bp, 5 predicted proteins | sample Poulit2012_FD_76344 | JGI IMG/M metagenome (GOLD analysis project Ga0079225, IMG submission 76344) | Agricultural soil microbial communities from Georgia to study Nitrogen management - Poultry litter 2012 | ecosystem: Environmental > Terrestrial > Soil > Agricultural land | place: USA: Georgia...
AATGCCTTTCTCGAGCTAGCCAGGGGGATTCGGTGCTGGCTGACCAACCTGCATGGTTTAACAAGGTTTGACGCAGCTCGTCGAGCCCCTGCCCGGTTTTGGCCGAGATATGAAGATAGCCAACACCGTTTTCCGGGGTGGGTAATTGCGCCTTTTGCTGCTCATTGAGCAAATCGCATTTGTTGAATACTGTGAGCACCGGTGTTTTTTGCGGAAAGGCCTGGCGCAATTCTTGTTCAACGGTAGCATCAATCTGGTTGGCATCGATTAAATGGATGATGATATGAGCCTTTTTTATCTCTTGCCAACTGCGATCGATGCCTAAAATCTCTACTTGATCCTGGGCTTCGCGCAGGCCCGCTGTATCAATGATATGAATGGGCACCCCATCGATATGTATGGTTTGGCTAAGCCTGTCACGAGTGGTGCCAGCAATGTCGGTAACAATGGCAATTTCTTCACCGGCCAGGGCATTAAGCAAACTTGATTTGCCAACATTGGGCTGCCCGGCTAGTACGACTTGTAGCCCATCCCTAAGCACTTGCCCTTGTTTGGCTTGGGCAAAAATGGTGTTGACCTGTGTTTGAATATGCTCAAGTTGTTCGCCGGCCTGGTATTTTTCCAGGAAATCGATCTCCTCTTCGGGGAAATCCAAGGTGGCCTCTACCAGCATGCGCAGGTGGATGATCTGATCTGCGAGCTGGTTGATTTGTTGGGAGAAAGCGCCGCTAAGAGAGGCCATGGCCCCTTTGGCGGCTGCTTCAGAGCTGGCATCGATTAAGTCAGCTACGGCTTCAGCCTGGGCCAGGTCAAGGCGATGGTTAAGAAAAGCACGTTGGGTGTATTCCCCTGGTTGGGCAGGCCGCATTTGATAGGCTGCGCCTAGCTCGAGGCAACGCTGCAATACACGTCGCAGCACGGCTGGCCCGCCATGCCCCTGTAGTTCGAGTACATCTTCACCGGTATAGGAATGGGGCGCCGGGAAATACAGCGCTATTCCTTCATCTATGGGTTTGCCCTGGCCGTCTTTGAAGCTAAGAAAGTGTGCGTGGCGGGGGGTTAAAGGTTGTCCAAAGAAATCATCAATAAAAGGCTTCAAATCGGGCCCTGAGATGCGGACGATACCTATCCCCCCCCGCCCAGGTGCGGTTGCTATGGCTGCAATAGGGAAATTCAGGTTAGCCATATCAAGAATATGAGTTATTCACGCCTTGGTGTTATCCCATTTTCTTTTTTGCTTCATCATGTTGTATGCGCCGGTTAATCATCTGCTGTTGGGCAATGGACAAGGCGTTGTTCACGACCCAGTATAAAACCAAACCAGCGGGGAAGAAGAACATCATCCCCCCGAAAACCAAGGGCATGATCATCATGACGCGCGCCTGCAGGGGATCCGGTGGTGTGGGATTTAGTTTGATTTGCAGGAACATGGTTGCCATCATGATGGCCGGCAAAATAAAGTATGGGTCTGGGGCGGCCAAGTTTTTGATCCAGAGGATCCAGGGTGCGCCGCGCATTTCCACACTGCCTAACAAGACCCAGTACAAGGCAATGAACACCGGAATTTGTACCAGCATGGGCAAACAACCCCCTAGCGGGTTGATCTTTTCATTCCGGTATAGCTCCATCATTGCCTGATTGAGTTTGGCCCGGTCATCGCCATACTGTTCACGCAAAGCTTGCATGCGCGGGGTAACCTGCTTCATGCGCGCCATGGAACGGTAGCTGGCTGCGGATAAAGGGTAAAACACAATTTTGATGAGTACGGTCAGAACAACGATAGACCAGCCCCAGTTCCCTATCAGGCTATGGATCCAGGTCAGAATCGTAAACAGCGGTTTGGAAATAATGGTCAGCCAGCCGTAGTCCACTACCAGGTCAAGGCCAGGAGCGAGTTCAGCCATTGCTTTTTGGTCTTGTGGGCCTACCCACAGGTTGGCGGTTACGGTTTTTTGCTCGTGTGCGCCAATGGTGCCAAAAGCCTCGATGGAACGAACCACATAACGATTGTCACCTACTTTAAGCAACTGGTTGGTGCGCTCAACACCTTGGGGGGGAATCCAGGCACTGGCAAAATAATGCTGGACAAAACCAATCCAGCCATTATCGGCTTTCTCAACATAGTCGGCCTTCTTTTTGTCCAAATCAGAGAAAGAAACTTTCTGGAATTCCTTGATGTCGGAATAAACTACTGGACCATTGAAAGTACTGTAGAGGCGCGAAGAATCAGGAGGACTATTGCCGTCCCGCTCGAGCTGATAGTAGATGGAAGGCTGGATGCTGCCATCAGTCAGGTTTTCTATGGTGTAGCTGACCTCGATATCGTAGCTATCAGGTTTGAGTTGATAGGTTTTGATGACCCGTACAGTATCTGTGACGGCCTCAAAACGTACGTCAGTGATGCCGGTATCGTTATCAGTCTCTTTGGAAAGCAGGCGATAAGGGGTCAGATGGTTGGGGAAATCCTGCCCGGGTTCGCTGCCGATAATGCCTGATTGCGCGACATAGACGCTATCACTGCTACGGTTAAGCAGGGTCATGGGCTCGCCATTATCGCCAGGGGCTTCGTAGCGAGTTAGCTCGGCACGGATTAACTGAGCCCCTGTGGTGTCAAAGCTTAGGTTGAATACATCGGTGCTGACTTGGATGATTTCAGCCTTGGCTTCGGCAGGCGCCGGCTCGTTTTCGTTTTGGGGCACACTGCTTTGCTGAGCTTGGGGTTTGTCAATTTGCGGAATACTGTCATCAGTTGGACGCTCAGTGACTGCGGCCGGTGTGGATGCAGTTTGGGCGCTTTCCTCTGTAGCGGGCAGAGTACCAAAAAGTGAAGGCTTACCCTGATAGGTCTGCCAGTTATTCCATAGCAACAGGATAGAAAAAGCGAAGATTAACCAAAGGATGGTACGGCGAATGTCCATGGCACCTGATTATTGTGATAAATGCGGAATGACGGCATTGTAGCAGGCTAAAGTAAAGCAAATATAATGTTTGGGTGAATAGTGAACATTTATTTGCCCCGATCATGTTTTTTCTGGGGTTCGGGCACGGGATCATGACCGCTACCGCCCCAAGGATGGCAACGTAACAAACGTCGCAAGCCTAAATAACAGCCCCTGAAGGCACCGTGTTTCTGAATGGCTTCGATGCAATAACTGGAGCAAGTAGGCCAATAGCGGCAACTGGGCCCCAGCCAGGGGCTAATCATGTATTGATAGCCCTTAATCAGGCTGATCAGCATTGTCTTTAGCATGGTGCTCTGCAACGCGGTAAAGATGCCAGTGTAACTCTTTATTGAGTCTTTTCTTGAGTTGTGTCAAAGAAAGCTCGGGTACTGGGCGATACAGGCGAAAGACCAGGTCAATTGGTGGCAATTGTGCCCGTCTTAACCGGAAGCACTCGCGTATCATGCGCTTAATGGTGCTGCGGGTAACTGACTTGGGCGCAAAACGCTTGCCAACAATGACTCCCAAACGAGCGGTGTGCTGTTCGGGGTTGGTTTTTTTTGGGCTGTGAACTACAAATAAAGCCCCTCTGGAAATCGGTCTGCCGGCCAGGGCATGGCGAAAATCCGAGGGGCGTTGCAGACGCACGGCAGGCGGAAAGGTAGTGCCAAGATGATCTTTTTTTGCATGCACCACACCGCCCTGCCTTTTAGCTAGCAGACAATTAGACGGCGAGACGTTTGCGCCCTTTTCTGCGACGAGCGTTCAAAACGGCGCGGCCACTGCGGGTTTTCATGCGAGCTCTGAAGCCATGGGTGCGTTTACGGCTGGTCACTGAGGGTTGGAATGTGCGTTTCATGGTTTTATCACAAAAATAAAAGAGCCACTGAGGGCGTGAATAATAAACAGCAAATCAGCCCAGCAGTTTTTGGCTAATAGTGGAATTACCCAAAGCAGGGGCCAAAAGGATATGCTAGGCTAAGTAATGATGTCTTTCTAATGAGCCCTATCCAACGGATCTTTTTTGTTGTTGATCACAGGGCCCTGTGTTCAGGCAACGGTTTATGCCTTTTTGAAAGCAGGTTGCCAAGTACCAGGCTTTCAGGCCATTTGGCTGCCTTTGGCTATTTAGGCCTTTTTGGTTTTTTTAGCAGCCAACCCTTTGGCAAACCAAAAACCTAAGCCAATGAACACTTAAAATAAAAAGTAAAGATCACTATTTCAACAAATTTTCCTGTTATCGTCAATGGTTTATGTTGGGTTGCTGCGCATTCTTGTCGTCGGAGCAAAACATCACCCCATAAACTTTGTCATTCCAGGCTGTGAATAAATCGTTTATCATAGGGGTTTGGGCTGTGGATAACTAGGGTTTCAGCGGTCCATCCTTGCCCACTTAATTGACGCCAATTTTCTCTTCAAATATGAATGAATTCTGGTCTTCATGCGTACAACAACTTGCTCAAGAGTTACCTCCGCAGCAAATTAACGCCTGGATAGATCCTTTGGAGCCTCTGGGTTTTGATCAACAATCAGGGGTTTTAACCATGGCCGCACCCAACCGGTTCAAGCTGGATTGGGTGCGCAAAAACTTTGCTGCACGTATCCAAGAGCTGGCAACGGCTTGGTACGAACAGCCAGTACAATTACAACTCGAATTGGCGATGTCCACGGCACAAACGCAGCCAGCAGTTACCGCTGCAGCCTTGTTCCAGCAACAGCATCAACAAGCCCAACAGGTGGCGACAGAAACTAACGGTCAGGCTGTTCACCACGAGGCGTCTTCCCTGGGGGCAACTGCCGGTGCAGCACCGGTCGCAGATACTGCTCCGGTTGCCGAAACATTGTATGAGCGCTCGCGCTTAAATCCCGAATTAACCTTTGACAATTTTGTGACCGGGCGTGCTAACCAGTTGGCGCGTGCAGCGGCTTTACAGGTCGCCGAAAACCCCGGTACCTCATATAACCCCTTATTCCTCTATGGCGGGGTGGGTTTGGGCAAAACTCATTTAATTCATGCCATTGGTAATGCCTTGCTCGATACCGGCAAGGGCAAACGGGTCCGTTATGTGCATGCCGACCAATATGTGTCCGATGTGGTCAAAGCTTATCAGCGCCGGGCCTTTGACGAATTCAAGCACTATTATCATTCGCTGGATTTGTTATTAATTGATGATATTCAGTTTTTTGCAGGCAAAAGCCGTACCCAGGAAGAGTTTTTCTATGCCTTCGAGGCCATGGTGGCGCAGCGCAGCCAAATTATCATTACTTCGGATACCTATCCCAAAGAATTATCCAATATCGACAACCGGCTGATTTCCCGTTTTGATTCTGGTTTGACAGTAGCGATCGAGCCCCCCGAGCTGGAAATGCGGGTAGCTATCTTGTTGCGCAAATCGCAGGCTGAAGGTATCGAGATGCCCGAAGAGGTGGCTTTTTTTATTGCCAAGCATTTGCGCAGCAACGTTCGTGAACTGGAAGGAGCTTTGCGCAAGGTCTCTGCTTTTGCCCGTTTTCATGGCAAACAGGTGCTGACGGTAGAAATGTGCCGCGAGGCTTTAAAAGATTTGCTATCGGTGTTTAATGGGCAAATTACGGTTGAAAATATCCAAAAAACCGTGGCTGATTATTATAAAATAAAGGTCGCCGATATGTATTCAAAACGGCGCCCTGCAAATATCGCGTTACCACGTCAAATCGCCATGTATCTGGCTAAGGAATTAACCCAGAAAAGTTTGCCCGAAATCGGCGAGCTGTTTGGCGGCCGCGATCACACGACCGTGCTTTATGCTGTGCGCAAGATCAGCGAGGCACGGGCCAAGCAAAGCGATCTTAATCATTCCCTTCATGTACTTGAACAAACCCTAAAAGGATAACCATGCTACTTGTACAAGCCACTCGTGATGCTTTGTTGAAAACTCTATCCACAGTGGTGGGTATCGTTGAACGTCGTCATACGTTGCCCATTTTGGCTAATGTGCTCATTACCAAACAAGGCCAGCAGGTGTCCTTTATGGCCACTGACATGGAAATGCAGATTCGCACACAGGCCGATTTTGGGGTGGGCGAGGAACAAGTAGCCACGACGGTGGCGGCACGCAAGTTGCTCGATATTTTGCGAGCATTGCCCGAGCTTGAAGAGGTGCAGCTGCGGCTTCAGGATCAAAAACTGGTCGTGCAGACCAGTCGTAGCCGTTTTGTGCTGCAGACCATGGAGGCCAATGATTTCCCTACCCTAAGCACCCCAGAGAGTTGGGAGGTTAACCTGTCCATCGCACAAAATGATCTGAAAAATCTGCTGAATACGGTTTATTTCGCCATGGCGCAGCAGGATATTCGCTATTATCTTAACGGTATGCTATTTGTGTATGAGCCGGGTTGGCTGCGTACCGTGGCAACCGATGGCCACCGTTTGGCGCATAATGCTACCCCTATCGAGGGGGTTGAGCAGCAGGGCGAGGTCATTGTGCCCAGAAAAACCGCCCTTGAGATTCAGCGCCTGCTTAATGATGAAGAAGATCTCATAGAAATCAGTGTGGCCAATGGGCAGATGCGCTACAGATTTTCCGATATTGAGGTCATTACCAAGATAGTGGATGGTAAATTTCCCGACTACAATCGGGTTATCCCACAAAACTACAGTCGCCATTTCAATATCGAACGAGAGCGTTTGCAAGGCGGTTTACAGCGGGTGGCTATTCTGACTTCAGATAAATTCAAAGGTATTCGGGTCCAGCTGGAACAACAGCAAATGAAAATTTCAGCAACCAATACCGAGCAAGAAGAGGCCCGCGAAGAGCTCGAGGTGGATTACAGCTTTGAGCCTTTAGATGTTGGCTTCAATGTAAATTATTTGCTAGATGTGCTTAATAATGTCCGCACCGACGAGGTGCGCTGGTCGATTCAGCCTGATGCCAATGCTTCGGTGCTGATAACCCTGCCAGATAATGATGCCTTCAAATATGTCGTCATGCCGATGCGTATCTAGGCTGCTGCCAGGTGATGCCCAAGTGTGGCCAAAAAGGCTGACATGTTCAGTTAGCATGCGTGGGTAAATAGTGCGAACAGGTGGTGCTTGTTATCAGCAGGCGATCGTCAAACAAAGGTAAATTTTATGACAGAAGAATCTTTAACCCATAATGCGGATTATGGGGCCGAATCCATCAAAATGCTCAAAGGCCTTGAGGCTGTGCGCAAACGCCCCGGAATGTACATTGGTGATACCTCGGACGGTACCGGGTTGCATCATATGGTGTTCGAGGTGCTCGATAACTCTATCGACGAGGCCTTGGCTGGGCATTGCGATGAAATTGTGGTCACCATTCACGCTGATAATAGTATTTCCATTGCGGATAATGGGCGGGGCATTCCTACTGAAATTCACCGCGATGACGAGGAACAGCGCAGCGCAGCCGAAATTGTCATGACCGAGCTGCACGCCGGCGGCAAATTTGATCAGAACTCATACAAAGTTTCTGGCGGCTTGCACGGTGTTGGGGTTTCTTGTGTGAATGCGCTTTCCGAGTGGTTAGAGCTTACCATCTGGCGCGAGGGCAAAGAACATTTCCTGCGTTTTGAACAAGGTGAACGGACCGAGCCGCTTAAGGTTGTCGGCAACACACAGCAAACCGGCACCCTTGTGCATTTTTTGGCGGACAAGGAAATCTTCAGCCATATCAATTTTCAATACGATATCCTGGCCAAACGCTTAAGGGAATTATCCTTTTTGAATAATGGCGTCAAAATCCGTTTGGTCGATGAGCGCCAAGGCAAGGAAGAAGATTTCGCCTTTCTTGGCGGCGTCAAGGGCTTTGTGGAATATATCAATCGCCCCAAAACGGTGCTGCACCCAAATATTTTTTCTGTGTCTGCCAGCTCTGCGGCCGGGGGGACGGAAATATTGGTCGAAGCCGCCATGCAGTGGAATGACAGCTATAGTGAAACCGTACTTAGTTTTACCAATAATATTCCACAGCGCGATGGGGGTAGCCATTTGACAGGGCTGCGGGCAGCCATGACCCGAGCCTTGAATAAATACATCAATGACAATGAATTGGCCAAACGGGCCCGGGTAGAAACCACTGGTGATGACATGCGCGAGGGGTTAACCTGTGTACTATCGGTCAAGGTGCCCGAGCCCAAATTCAGCAGTCAGACCAAAGACCGCCTGATCTCCAGCGAGGTACGCCCTGCGGTGGATGAGGTGATCAGCAAATCATTAGAGACCTGGTTGCTGGAAAATCCGGCCGATGCCCGGGCGGTGACCGGGAAAATCATCGAGGCGGCACGTGCCCGCGAAGCAGCCCGTAAAGCGCGCGAGGTCACGCGTCGTAAAAGTGTGCTGGAAGGGGCAGGTCTGCCAGGCAAGCTGGCAGATTGTCAGGAAAAGGATCCGGCCAAGTCCGAACTATATATTGTTGAAGGGGATTCTGCAGGTGGTTCTGCCAAGCAGGGCCGCGACCGCAAATTCCAGGCAATTTTGCCTTTGCGCGGCAAGGTGCTTAACGTGGAAAAAGCCCGTTTTGATCGCCTGATCGCCAGTGAGCAGATCACCACCTTGATTACGGCATTGGGCACCAGCATTGGTCCTGATTTTGATATCGATAAATTGCGTTATCACCGTATCATCATCATGACTGATGCCGATGTGGATGGGGCCCATATTCGTACCCTGTTATTGACTCTGTTCTATCGCCAAATGCCCGAGCTGGTCGAGCGTGGTCACATCTTTATTGCCCAGCCTCCGTTATACAAGGTGCGTGTGGGCCGTGAAGAGCGTTATCTTAAGGATGATGCCGAAGAAGCCCAGTTCATGTTGGGGCTGGCGCTTAAAGATGCCGCCATTTTACCCCGTGAAGGGGCCGAGCTTATCGAAGGCTCAGCGCTAGAGGGCCTGATTAATCAGTATGTGCTGGCTGACCAGATTATTCAGCGCCAGGGGCGCTGGTTTGATGCCGATGCGTTGTCTGCCATCGCCGAAGGGGTCAAATTTAATCTTAGCACCGCTGAACACGCCGAGGAGTCTGCCCAGGAATTGGCCAAAATATTGGTAGATCCTGCCAACCCGCATCTGGTTCGGGTCTCTGCCGAGCAGAACGAAGAAAATGAACAGTGGCAAATTGTGGTTCGCCGTCTGTGGCACGGTAACACCAAGGTAAGCGTGTTTACCAATGACTTCATTCTGGGCCCTGATTATGTTGCTTTAGAGCAGGCCGGTGAAACGCTGATGGGGTTGATTGGCCCGGGGGCCAAGGTATACCGTGGACAGGGCGACAGACGCAAGGAAAAAAACATTTCCCATTTCCGTGATGCTGTGCATTGGCTGCGACAAGAGTCTGAGCGTGGTGTGGTCAAGCAGCGTTACAAAGGTTTGGGGGAAATGAACCCAGAGCAGCTTTGGGAAACTACCATGGACCCTTCAGTGCGTCGTTTACTGCAGGTGAAAATCGAGGACGCCATAGCCGCTGACGAGGTCTTTACCACTTTGATGGGTGACGAGGTTGAGCCTCGACGGGCCTTTATCGAGGAACATGCCTTACAGGCAGGTAATATCGATATTTAAGGCTGTTCACCACAACCGCCCATAACTGCCCGCCACTGGTATTACAGCCTTTGTCGCCTTTATAGTTTTTGTTGTGGTTTTTGTGGCCATTGCAACCGCTACATCCACAACAGTGGCTACGGTAAATTTTGGTGTTTTTTTGATACCCAAGAATTGGTTGGTAGTTAAGGGGGTGGTGGGTGGTGCCTGGTCTGGCGCCACTTAAAGGTTTAGGCGCCGGAACAATACTAGCCCAAGGCCCAGTAGGCCTATCAGGCTCAGGATAACGCCGGCCGCACTCCAGTCAAAAAGTTCGGTGCCCCAACCTGTTAACAAGGGGCCTAGCCCCTGGCCCAGATTGCTGCCTTGCATGAGTAACCCGATGGTTATCGGGATGGCCATTGGGCTAGGGGTAATAATAGGGGCAGAAGACAGCACCGATGCTGGAATCATGCCGCCAATACCAGCAAAAATAATGCAGGCCAGCGCGACGACTATCACGGGCAGCTCAAACAAGAAAGCGCTACCACCCATGATAATCATGATTAGAAAGGTCAGGGGAATGAGGACAACCCGCCGATAGCCTTTGCTTAAAAAATAACCAGCGCCCAAATTACCAAAAATATTGGCCCCGGTGGCCAGGCCAGAGATAATGCCCGCTTTGTGATGGCTTAACCCCAGACGCTCAATTAGCAGCAGCGGCAAAAAATAGAACATGGCAAAGTACATCAGCGTATAGCAGCCGAAGGTCAGGGCCATGCGTAGCGGTGTTCCGGCAGTAATTACACTTTTGAGCAATGCCATGGTTTGCTGAAAGCTTAAGGCTTGGGGGCGTGTAGCTGGGCGAGGAACATAAAGGCGTACCAGGGCAATGACCGCAAAAGCGATTAGGCCATTGACGACCCAGAGGCTTTGCCAATTATGGAAAAAGGGGCCTGAA
>Ga0079225_10002610_pt1 | contig 10418 bp, 7 predicted proteins | sample Poulit2012_FD_76344 | JGI IMG/M metagenome (GOLD analysis project Ga0079225, IMG submission 76344) | Agricultural soil microbial communities from Georgia to study Nitrogen management - Poultry litter 2012 | ecosystem: Environmental > Terrestrial > Soil > Agricultural land | place: USA: Georgia...
ATGCGGGTCACCCACGAACAGCGGTGGCGGCCCAGCAACCTGATCCAGCCGTTGCGCAGCATGCTGCTGGCGGCGCTGTTCGAATGGGGCATCGCGCTGCAAGGACTGCACTCCACCCGCAAGGCGGCGGCCAACGACACGGAGCGGGCCACCCGCGGTCGCGTATTGGTGCGCAAGATCGCCCGCCAGGCGGCCAAGGACTACCTGTTCTTTCCCGCCCTGAGCCTACGGCGGTGGCGTCGCACCCTCGCCGCCAACGCGGTCGCCAACCTGATCCGCAACGTCTGGGCCTATCTGGTGATCTGCTGCGGGCACTTCGCCGACGGTGCACAGACCTTCACCGCCGCGGTGCTCGACAGCGAGACCAAGGCCGAGTGGTATCTGCGCCAGCTGCTGGGCACCGCGAACTTCCACGCGGGTCCGGTGATGGCGTTCATGAGCGGCAACCTGAGCTACCAGATCGAACACCACCTGTTCCCGGATCTGCCGAGCAACCGCTACGCCGAGATCTCCCACCGGGTGCAGGCCGTCTGCGCGCGCTACGGCCTGCCGTACACGACCGGCCCGCTGGTGCGCCAGTATCTGGGCATCCTGGCCACGGTGTGCCGGTTGGCGCTGCCCAACGGGTTTCCGCCCTTCACGACCCCTGCGGCGCCCGTCGCCGGCGGTGGGTTGCGCGCCGCCGCCTGACGCGCGTCGACCCCGCCGCGGTTCGTTAACGACATCCTCGCCCACCGGGCGCCCGGTCGCGTCGCGGCGCCCGACGATGTCGGGGTGCCGTGCCACCCTGGGCCCATGCCCACCACCGTGCCCGCCAACCCGCGGTTCGCCAGCGCCGCCGAACGCCGTGTCGACGAGTATCTGCGCGCCCAACTGGGCGAGCAGGATGTGATCTTCGCCGGGCAGCGGGTCACCGATCACCGCAAGGATCACGAGGTCGACTTCGTGCTGGCGATCGAGGGGGCGGGCATCGCCTGCCTGGAAGTCAAAGGTGGTGAGGTCTGGCATGACGGCACCGGATGGTGGCAGCGTCGCCGCGGCACCGAGTACCGCATCCACCCGGTCCGCCAGGTCCGCGAGGCCTGTTACGCGCTGCGTAGTTTCGTCGAGGGCGATCCGCGCTGGAGTGTGGCCCGGCCACGTTGGGATCACCTGGTGGTGTTGCCGCACACCGAATTACCCGAGGATTTCGCGCTGCCGCAGTGCCCGCGCTGGAAGGTGATCGACCGCACCGAGTTACCGCAGCTGGTGTCGCGGGTGCGTCAGGTGCTGCTCGATCAGGAGCTCGAGCGCCCGCTGGTGGACGCCGCCGGTATCGATCGGCTGCGCACCGTGCTGGGCGGGCGCGGCCTGCCGCAGCGTGACGTGGTGGCGCGCGCCCTGGCCAACGACGACACCGCCGACGCGCTGACCGAGGAGCAGGCCGTCATCTTGGGGGCCATCCGGTTGCTGAACCGGGTGCAGGTGCGCGGCAGCGCCGGCAGCGGAAAAACCTTCCTGGCGTTGGAGCAGGCCCGCCGGCTGGCTGACGCCGGCCAACGGGTCGCGTTGCTGTGTTATTCGCGGGGACTGGCCTCCTACCTCAAACGCATCACCGCGAACTGGCCGCGGCGTCAGCGCCCCGCCTACGTCGGGGAATTCCACCGTCTCGGTGTGCAGTGGGGTGCCCCGGACGGCCCCGACGGATCGGTGGCCGAATCGGTGTTCTGGGAACACGATCTGCCCCACCAGATGGCCGGACTGGCCGACGACCTGCCCGACGGGCAGCGTTTCGACGCGGTCGTGGTCGATGAGGCCCAGGACTTCGCCGACACCTGGTGGGATCCGCTGCTGGCCGCGCTGCGCGACCCGGACGACGGCGGGCTGTTCGTGTTCAGCGACGAAGGCCAGCGCGTCTTCGATCGTCAGGGCACCCCGCCGGTGCCGCTGGTGTCGCTGGTGCTCGATCGCAACCTGCGCAACACCCGCCAGATCGCCACCACCTTTCAGCCGCTGGTCGACCACCCGATCCGGTTCCTCGGCGCCGACGGCCCGGACGTGACGTTCGTGGCGTGCAACCCGACCGAGGCGATGGAGGTCGGCGACGACCAGGTGGAGGCGCTGCTGGAGGAGGGTTGGCGCCCCGAGGACATCGCGCTGCTGGCCACCGGCAGCCGCCACCCCGAGCAGAAGGCCCGCCAAGACGACGGCTACGACGCCTACTGGGCCAGCTTCTGGGACGTCGAGCAGGTGTTCTACGGCCATGTGCTCGGCTTCAAGGGCCTGGAGCGCCGCGCGGTGGTGCTCGTCGTGGACACCAAGGGCCCGGTCGAGCGGGCCCGCGAACGCCTCTACGTCGGGCTCTCCCGGGCCCGCGACCGGCTGGTGGTCTGCGGGGAGCCGGGTTTCCTCGCCGAGATCGGCGGGCCCGATCTGGCGCACCGGCTGGGCGTGTAGCGCCCACGTGTAGCGCCCACCCGCGACCCCGCCGATCAGTCCGGCGGGTTGGTGGCGGTCACCACCCAGGTGTGGCCGGGAAACGTCAGGGCGCCGTCGACGCGGTGGCGGCGCAGCACGGCGCGCAGCTCCTCGACCACCGCGGCCCAGCCCTCGGCGCCACGCCGCTCGGTCACCTCGGCGCGGGCCTGCACGCCGGTGCGGTTGGCCAGCAGCATCGTCAGCCGTTCCTCGACACCGTCGCTGGTTTCGGTGCGGAAATCGCAGACGCCGTCGAACGCCTCGACGGCCACCTCGGCCCACCCGGCGTCGGCCAGGACGGCCCGCACCCGATCGGCCTGACCGAACGCCAGCGGGCCCGGCGCGCCCGGCTCCGGGGCCGGCGGCGGAGACTCCAGCAGCGCGGCCAGCACGTCGACGCCGGCGGTGAACATCGGGTTGTCGCCGTCGCGCCAGCAGACGAACGCCAACCGCGCCGCCGGGGCCACCGCAGCGCGGATGTTGGTGAACGCAGCCACCGGATCCTCGAAGAACATCACCCCGAACCGGGACACGACCCGATCGAACGCCGCACCGTCGCCGATGGCGCGCAGATCAGCGGTCTGGGCGTCGTCGAGCACCACGTGCGCGGCCGGCACCCGCCGGCGTGCCGCGGCCACCATCGGCTCGGAGATGTCCACACCGACCGGGTGCGCCCCGAGGTCGGTGGCGCGCTGCAGCAGCGCACCCGACCCGCAGCCCACATCGAGCACCCGGGCGCCGGGGCGCAGATCGGCGGCCGCACACACCGCATCGGTGAACGGGGCCAGTACCGCCTCGAAGATCGCCGCATGGGTGACCCAGTCGGTGCCCTGCTGCGCCCACGCCCGCTGCTGTTCCTCGTTCGCCACGGTGCCCCAGCTTAGAGACCGGTCTCGGTAGCGTGAGGCTCGTGGATCCCGACGCCTTCTACACCCAGACCGACGACGGGGTGTTCGCCAGCTCGGCGCTGACCACCGGTCCGTGGTCCCCGGACGCCCAGCACGGCGGGCCGCCCTCGGCGCTGCTGGCCCGCGAACTCGAAGGCTACGAGCCGCGCGACGGGCACCGGCTGGCCCGCGTCAGTGTCGACATTCTGCGGCCGGTTCCGGTGGCGCCGTTGCACATCAGCGTGGAGTCGCTGCGCACCAGCCGGCGGGTGCAGCTTCTGCAGGCCCGCGCACGCTCCGGTGAGCACACGGTGGCGATCGCCCGGGCCTGGCGGGTCGTGGCCGCCGCGGCGGATTTCCCGGCCGAGCCCGCCGACTCCCCCCGGGGGGCGGAGGAACCCCCCGACCGGCCACCGACGTTTCCCGACGGTCTGCGCCGCGACGGCTACCTGTCGGTGATCGACTGGTCGTTCGAGTCCGGCGACTTCGCCGCCCCCGGGCCGGCGCGGGCCTGGGCGCGCCCGAGCGTGGCGCTGGTCGCCGGTGAGCCGATGACACCGTGGCAGCGGGTGCTCACCGTCGCCGACTCCGGCAGCGGCATCAGCATCTGCGCGCCGCCGAGTGAGTTCCCGGCGATCAACTGCGATTTGGTGGTGGCGCTGCACCGCGACCCGGTGGGCCCGTGGATCGGGCTGGACTCGCACACCACGGTCACCCCCGGTGCGGGCGCGCTGACGCACACCACCGTGTTCGACCGGGCCGGACCGGCGGGGCTGGCCACCCAGACGCTGGTGGTGTGAACTTTCTGTCAGCCGGCGCGCCACACCCGCAGCGCGGCGGTGATCATCGGGATCTGCAGCGGCAGCCGGGCGATCATCGCCGCGCGCAGCGCCGGGTTGGACCAGCACAGCCGGACCGCGTTGAGGTTGCCCGGAAACACCGCCACGAACAGGATCGCGGCGACCAGCCCGCCGACCCGGCGGGTGCGTGGAGCCAGCAGCAGCGCCCCGATGGCGATCTCGGCGGCCCCGGAGGCATGGGTGTAGGTGCGCGGTTTGCCGGGCAACTCGGTCGGCACGATCATGTCGAACGGCGCCGGCCAGGCGAAATGGGTCGCCCCGACCCCGAGCAGCATGGCGGCCAGCCAACGCGCCCGCATCGTCGCGGGGCGCGCGTCGGCGGACGTGGTCATGGGCTCGAACCCTACTGCACCACGTGGCGGGAGCGTAGGTCCGCGATGTGGCCGGTGGTGAGCCCGAGCTCGGTCAGCAGCGCGTCGGTGTGCTGGCCCAACGCCGGCACCGCCCCCATCGCCAGGGCGGCATCGTCGAATCCCATCGGCGGCGCCAGCGCCTCGACCGGCCCGGCCTCGGTGTCGACCTGCCGCCGGCGCCCGGCCAGCTCGGGGTGGGCGACGAGGTCGGCCATCGAGTTGAGCCGGGCCGCCGGGACTCCCGCCGCGGCCAGCCGCTCCTCCAGATCGGCGGTGGCGCGCGCCCGGGTGTGTTCGGCGACGATCGCGTCGACCTCGGCGCGGTGGCGCACCCGGGCGATGTTGGTGGCGAAACGCGGATCGTCGGCGAGTGCGGGCGCGGCGAACACCTCGGTGACCAGGGCGCGCCACCCGCGGTCGTTTTGCACCCCGATCAGGATCTGGCCGTCGGCGGTCGGGTAGGCGTCGTAGGGGGCGATCGTGGCGTGCGCGACCCCCATCCGCGGCAGCTGCTCGCCGGCGTAGCGCTGGAGGTACATCGGGTGGGTGAGCCACTCGGTGGTCGCGTCGAACATGGTCACCGCGACGGTGGCGCCCTGCCCGGTGCGTTCGCGGCGGAACAACGCCGCCTGGATCGCCGAGAGCGTATACATCGCGGTGGCGATGTCGGCCACGGGGACACCGGCCTTGGCCGGCCCGTCGGCGGTGCCGGTCAGTGAACACAGCCCGGTCTCGGCCTGCACCAGCATGTCGTAGGCCTTGCGTTCCCGGTAGGGCCCGTCGGCGCCGTAGCCGCTGAGGTTCGCCACGATCAGGTCGGGTTGGCGCTCACGCAGCTGGGCGGCGCCCAGGCCGAGACGCTCGGCGGCACCGGGGCCCAGGTTTTGCACCACCACGTCGGCGGTGGCGATCATCCGGTGCACCAACGCCACCCCGTCGGGGTGTTTCAGGTCGACGGCGACCGACTGCTTGCCGCGGTTGAGCCAGACGAAATGGGAGGAGATTCCGTGCACCGCCGTGTCGTAGTGGCGGGCGAAATCGCCGTCGCCGCACCGCTCCACCTTGATCACCCGCGCACCCAGATCGGCCAGGTGCCGGGTCGCCAGCGGCGCGGCGACGGCCTGTTCGACGGCGATCACGGTGATCCCGTGCAACGGCAATGAACTCATGTGGCCTCACGGTCGTGGTTGGTCGCGAACGTGATGGTGAGGGTAGTGGTCGCCTACCCGCCCTATCCGTCGTCCTATCTTCGGAACGGCAACTCACCCCGTCGTCAACAAATTCGATAGCCGAGTCGATGGGCAGCACCACCTATGCGTAACGCGAGCCCAGGGTGCGTTAACGGAAGTGAGATCACCGGCCGGGCCGGCATTGCATCCGAGGCAGGGGAGAACAACGCCGCGCACGGCGCGCCCGCAAATCGGCTGTTGTAGTGCATTCCCTCAAGGCCAGGAAACGCCTCGACGACGTGGCGTGCCCACTGCTGAGTGATGAAATGTGGACCAGTGGACAGCGCGTAGGTGCCGCCGGCGCGCGTAGCCCACGACCCCGTGCCATCCGTGGCGAGGTCAAGCAGGTGTAACACTCGGGTGAAGCGAAACCCGGTCAAGTACGGCCGGCCCCGAAAACGGTCGATCGTCCGGTCGGCCTGGAAGGCTTCTGCCAACGCGGCGGTGGGGCCGCACGCTCCGTACCAAACACCCACACCCGCGTGATGGCCGACGGGGTGCGGCTGGGGATCGAAGCGCAGATGCGGTCCATGTTCACGGAATGCGTCCCAAGCCAAAACGTGTGCGCCCTCGGTGCGGTGACACCTCCACCACAGCGCGTCGGTTCCGATGTGCCGGTATTCGTCGTCGCGGATCCCGATGACACGCAGCTGGGCGACAGGGGGCGGCCCGGGTAGGCGGGTGTTCAACGCCCGTACCAGTCGACGGCCTCGGCGGCGGCCACCGCCTGGTCGACATCCCCTCCTCCGCGTAACCACTCCAGTGGTGTCAGCTCCCGATCTAGGGTCAGCTCCGCTTGCGGGGTGTGGAGAAAACCGTTGATCGCGACCGGATGGAGATCGCCGGGCAGCGCTTTGAATACCCGATCCAGACCACGAATGACACGCCTCGGGCCGCCGTCAGGCCCCCGTTCGAACTGGGGGAGCGGAAACACCCAAGACCGCCCGTCGGCGATCGCCCACAGCTCCCGGGCAAGACGCTTCTGGCGGACCCGTGAAGCGCTGACTCCCAGCCCGTCGGCAACCTCACGGGCGGTGAAGGCAGTGATGGCCAGACGACCGAAGTCTGCGGCGGTCTCCGCGCCGACAGCAAGATGAGCCGAGGAGTCTTCACCGAAGTCGGCGGCATCGAGCAGGTGAGCGTCGTCCTCGCTGAGGGCGGCGGCCCGTGGGCGGACTGCGGGGATCGCCCGGAGGGCAGCGACGAAGCTGACGCTGTTGACCTCGAAGCGGTCCTCAAGGAGCTGGTCGAGCTCTTGGTACGCGGTAAAGGTCCCGCGATCTGTCTTCTTTGTCGAGGACATCCAACCACCATCCTAACGCTGAATAACGATTATAGTATAGCGTTAATCATGCCGGTCAGGCGTGGACCGCGGGCCGTGGTGACATGAACACGGAGGTGCGTAACCAGGCACGAAACACGTCCGTGAAAATGCCGCACCTGCGGGCAGTGCAACTCCAGGAGCCGGTGCGCCGTCCGGTCTCCAGGATCGCCACGACGCGCTGGCCCAACAGCAGCGGATCGGTCACCGGCTCAGCCACGGCGGGGCCCGGGTCGTGTCAGACCGGCGCGGTATGACTGCACAAAGCGCAGTATGGCAAGGAGCAGCGACGGTCATGGGCAAGTTGGTTCGCGACACGATTCCGGAGTTGATCGCGGCATCCGGGCGCACGCCGACGGTTCGGGTGCTCGAGGCGGGCGCCTACCGCGCGGCGCTCTGCGACAAGCTCGATGAAGAGGCCGCCGAGGTGCGCGCCGCGACCACCACCGCGGGCCTGTTGGAGGAACTCGCCGATGTGTTGGAGGTCCTCACCGCCCTCGCCGAGCATCACGACGCATGCCTGGCCGACATCATCACCTGGGCGGCGAGCAAACGCGCCCGCCGCGGCGGGTTCAGCCGTCGGCTGTGGCTGGAAGGCACCGACCCCGGTGGGTGATGTCACCACCGGTCTGTTCGCAGGTGGGGTCACCGACACCTCGGGGCGCGCCGAACCGCGCCCCGCAACGGTGTCGGTTAGTCCAGACCCAGCGCGGCGCGCAGCCGGTCGGCGTCCATGCCACCGCGAGCGGCGGCCCCGGCCGGAAACGAGTCGAGCAGCCTGATCAGATCGCCCCGGCGGGTGGGGTCCTCGGCGGCTTGACGCGGGGTGTAGCCGTCCAGGGCCGGGATCGACTCGTCGAGCCACCGTGTCTCGTAGTCGGCGACGACCTGGTCCAGCGCGGCGGCCAGCGCAGGATCATCGGGGTCACCGACCGCCCCGGCGCCGGTACCGGGCAGGGAGGCGGCGAGTTCGGCGGCCTGACGGGCGTCGCCCATCGGCCGGCGGGTGTCCTCGACGACGCGGGCGGTGGGATCCAGCTCGGCCAGCCGGCCCAACACCCGATCCATCCGCGTTTCGCTGGTGGTCGTCACCTGCAGTGTGTCGCCGTCAAGGTCGAGGGTGGCGCGGACGGTGCCGCCGTCGTCGCGGGCGAGGATCTCATGCCAGCGCAGCGCACCGTCGTCACGCTGGTAGGTGACGTCCAGCAGGGCCGCGAGCACGTCAGGGTCCTCGACTGCCACGGTGGCCTCGCAGAGCATCATCGGCTCGCCCTCGGTGGTGACCAACGACGCAGGGGCGAAGCGACGACTCAGTGCGGCCACCACGGTGACCGGATCGGGATCGTCGTCGAGCAACTCGATCAGCGGGCCCCGCTCGTGCAGCGCCAGCGGTTCGATGCCGCCGAAGAACTGCCAGGTGTCATCGCCGACAGGTAGCACCCGTGCGCACAGCAGCTCGCCGGTGCGGAGCTGCCGGCTGGCGGTGCGCTCGCTCACCTCGTAGACATCGCCGGTGCGCACGTCGCGCACGGTGACGGTGTGGCCGGGACGGACCTGGTCGACCTCGAACACCGAACGCTCGACCAGCAGCCACTGTTCGGCCAACAGCCGCTCGTCATCGGGCAGCAACACACCACGCACCCGCAGGAAATCGGAGAATGCGCCACCCTCGAACAACACCACGTCCAGCGTCAACGGATCCGCCAGCGCCGCCATCAAAGGGTCGAAGTCGGGGTCAACCTCGTCGTCGTGGTCGTAGCGGTGCCGCTCAAGGCCCACCTCGGTGAGCACAAGGCGTGCGTCGGTGCGCAGCGCATGGTGCACGGCCTTGGCGTAGAGCCAGCCGATGCGTTCAGGTAGCGGCAGCTGCTCGTGGCCCAGATGGCACTTTTTGTACTTGCGGCCCGAGCCGCACCAGCAGGGTGCGTTGCGCCCGAGATCACCGCGGGGGGTGACCCGGTGGCGCTGCAGCAGCTCGACGAGCGCGTTGTCCTCGTCGGCGCCGGCGCGGCGCAGCAGGGCCAGGCCGCGCTCGACATCGCCACGATCGGAGGCGATGCGGGCGAGATCCTGCAGGACCAGCGGCCAGTCGGTGTCCATCGATTCCGCGGCGAGCAGGGCCTGTTCGGCGGCCTCGACGTCGCCGAGCGCATCGGCGGCCACGGCGCGCAGCCAGCGGCACGCCACCCGGGCCGCGTGCGGCACCTTCGGTTCGAGCACCTCGGCGAAGAGCCCCAACGCGACCGGCGCGTCGACGTCGTCGATGGCTAGGACCTCGATGGCCAGTACCTCGGCGAGCAGCGGATCACGCAGCACACCACCGATTTCGGCGACCAGATCGACGCTGCGGCGCAGGTCTGCGAAAGCCGGGTCGGCGTTGAGGGCCTTGATCGGGTCGTCTTCGGGCGTGTCGAGCTCAGCGAGCAGCACCGCCGCCGCGATGTCATCGCACAACCAGGTCAACGACACCAGTGCGAACGCCTCATCGCCGGCAAGGTCGTAGCGGTCGGTCAACAGGGTGCACCGGACCTCGAAGCGCCACCGGGAGAAGTCGAACCCCGGGCGGGCCAGCCACTCGCCGTCGCGGGCCAGGCCGCGCTCGTCGGCGATCTCGGCGATCGGCGCCAGCGGCGCGGTGAACACGTTCGGGTCGTCGGCACAGATCGTCCACAGCGCGGTGCCGACGTCCTCAGGCTGCTCGGGGGTGCGTTCGACCAAGGCGCCCAGTCGTGCCCCCACCGTGGGGTGGGGTGCCAGCTCGGTGCGGTCAACGCCACGCAGGTGCAGCCCTCGTGGCCCCACCGACACGGCGATCAGATCGTCGTCGGCGAGCCCGCGGGCCGCCAAGGTGCCCGGAGCCAACAGCAGCAGCATCCCGGCTTCCGCGACGGCCCGGGGGATGCCGCGCTCGTCGAGCGCATCGTCGTCGTAGCCGGCCAGCGCGGTCCGGATAGCCGTCCCGTCATCGAGTTGCTGATAGCCGGCGTGCTCGCACAATGCGGTAATCGCGTTCAGGTCCGGTGTGACGGTCACCATGTCGTGCTCGATCTCGGTGTCGGTGAGCCGGTGGGTGAACACCCGACCGGCCAGCAGCGTCGGCAGCCACACCCACCGATCGTCGGACAATTGCGCTGCCGGAAGCATGATTTCGTTGAGATAGCGGTCCACGACCGCGTGTGGATCGCCAACCCCGTCGGCCTGCAACCGCTCCTTGATGTCGTCCCTGGCCACCGGGCCGTGGTCGATCAAGACCCGCGTCAGGGCGAGGATCGGGTCGCGAGAGTGGGTCACTTCGCCCACCTTAGGTCGCA
>Ga0079225_10002612_pt1 | contig 10417 bp, 10 predicted proteins | sample Poulit2012_FD_76344 | JGI IMG/M metagenome (GOLD analysis project Ga0079225, IMG submission 76344) | Agricultural soil microbial communities from Georgia to study Nitrogen management - Poultry litter 2012 | ecosystem: Environmental > Terrestrial > Soil > Agricultural land | place: USA: Georgia...
TCCAAGAAGGCGAGCACATTGCCGGCGCAGAAGGCCACATCGATCTCGGTGATCCCCGCGGCGGCGAAATCGAAGTCGGCGAGGTCACCGGTGTGCCATTGACCTGCCGGGAAGTCCTCCTCGGCGACGGAGATGAGGAATTCGTCGAGGTCGACGCCGAAGACGGTGTGTCCCTCGCTCAGGAGCAGGCCCCCGGCTCGGCCGGTCCCGCAGCCGGCATCGAGGATGCGGGCCTCGCGCGGGGCCATCGCATTGACGAAGCGGGCCTCTCCCCCGATGTCGTGGCCCGCGGCGGCGCGTTTGCGCCACATCTGCGCGTAGTTGGCCGAATGCTCGGGATTGGCCCTGCGTACCTGGTTCCACCGGTGATCGAAACTCATAGCTCTCATCCTAGGAGATGCACCAGTGGTGCTGTCCGCGGCCGTCGTCGGGCCGGTTCTGGCTCGACGGGCGCTGGTGGCAGACCCCGGCTGCCGAAGACGTCGAGATGTTCGTCGAGCGCCTTGTACAACACGAGGTGATCGCGCTCGATCCCACTCAGGATGCGACCTCGTAGACGAGCTTCGTCACCCCGTTCGAGCAGCTGTCTGACTCTCGCAGCCGCCGCATATCGTTGTCGCCCCGGCTGGACAGGCTCTTGCCTGCGCCCAGGAGCACCGGGAAGACCAGCAGGTTGTACCGGTCGATGAGGCGGGCATCGGAGAGCCTTCGGGCGAGTTCGGCACTGCCGTGGAGGAAGATGCCGCCGCCTTCGCCGCGCTTGAGCTCGGCCACCTCGTCGCTGGAGCGCAGGATCGCAGTCTGGCCCCAGCCGTCGTACAGTCCGTCCTCGCCGAGGGTCGTCGACACCACGTATTTAGGCAGATCCGCGTACGCGGCGTGGTCATCGGAGTCGCGCCAGACGGCAGCGAACGCCTCGTAGTTGCGACGGCCGAACATCAGTGTCCATCACCCAGCCTCCGCTGCGATGGCCCTCCTGTCGGCTTCCCGGTGAGTCCGCCAGCAGTGCTTCATGCGAAGACCTCGGCGACGACCTCGGCGACGGCGCGCACCGGCTCGCTCGGCTCCGGGGAGGTCAGGACGATGATCTCCCGGCCGCCCGCCTCGGCGACGGGGTGGAGTTCGACGTCGTCCCCGCCCAAGGACATCATGATCGGGCTCGCCAGCGTCAGTCCCAGCCCGGTCCCGGCCAGGGCGAGGGCGACGGCGGTGTCGGTGACGATATGCGTCTCCTTCGCGGTGATCCCCAGCGCCGAGGTGGCCAGGCGCATCGCCCGGCCGAAGAGGTCCTCGGCCGGTGGGAGGATCCAATCGGCCTCGGCCAGCTGCCCGGCCCGCGGTTCGGCCGATCCGGCGGGCACGACGATTCCGAAGTCCTCCTCAGCCACGGCCCGCCAGCTCACCCCGCGCATCGCCGGCAGCGGCACGGCCGGGTAGTTGATCCCGATCCCGAGGTCGATGACTCCGTCGATGACCGCCGTCGACATCGTCTCGACGTCGATCTCCCGGGCCCGAACCTCGATGTCGGGGTGGCGCTTGCCCAGCCGCCGCACCACCTGCGGCAGCGCCGTCGTCGACGCGGAGCCGAAGACGCCGAGGGTGACGATGGCCTCGCTGCGGAAATCCCTGCCGAGCATCGCCATCTCCGCCTGCTTCTGCGCAGCCAGGATGTTCCTCGCCCGCGGCAGCAGGGTGCGACCGGCCTCGGCGAGGACGAGACCGCGACCTCGGCGCAGGAACAGATCGGAGTCGACGACCCGACGCAGGGCGGTGATGTGCTGGGACACGGCTCCGACGCTGTAGCCCAGGTGCTCGGCCGCACGCGTCATCGAGCCGAGTTCTGCCACTGCGACGAAGGTGCGCAGCTGACCGAGTGTCCACGCCATGGAGGCATCCTAGCGTCTTTCACACTTGCTAAACAGAGTGTTCATGAACTCTCTCTTGTCCTTAACTGTGATCGGACGCACAATGGTGTCAAGTCACAGTCCGCCGACATCGCCGTCGGCATCTTCCGCCGCTGCGGCGACCGACGGAGGTCGCCGCGGCAGCAGACAGTGAGGTGAAACGTGGAGACCCCAGCCACTTCGACCAGCGCAGAGACCACGACCGGCTCGGTACCCGAAAGCGCCTCGATCGTCATCATCGGAGCGGGTGTGATGGGGGCGTCGATCGCCTACCATCTGGCCGAGCGCGGAGTCGAGGACATCGTCCTCGTCGAACGCGACACCCCCGGAGCCGGTTCGACGTCGAAGGCGGCAGGGGGTGTGCGCTGTCAGTTCTCCGACGAGGTGAATATCGCCCTCGCCGCACGCGGGCTCGAGGTGCTGCGGACCTTCGAGGACGATTTCGGCGTCGACATCGATCTTGTCCGCAACGGCTACCTGTTCCTCCTCGACTCGGACGAGTCCGCCGAGGCCTTCGCCGCCAATGTCGCCCTGCAGCAGAGGATGGGCCTGGATTCGCGGATGCTCACCGTCGCCGAGGTGGCCGAACTCGCCCCCTACGTCGACACCGAAGGACTCGTGGCCGGAGCTTTCAACCCCGGTGACGGCCATTGCACCCCCGAGGCCGTCGTGTCCGGCTACATCACCGCCGCTCGAGACCGCGGGGTGCGTGTGGTCAAGGACTGCGAGGTGACCGGTTTCGAAGCAGACGATGGCCCGGACCGTCGGGTGAGTGCGGTGCGCACCGATCGCGGCACCATCTCCAGCCCCCAGGTCGTATGCGCAGCCGGGGCCTGGTCGGGGCTGATCGGGCAGATGGCCGGAGTCGACCTGCCGGTCAAACCTCTGCGACGCGAGATCATGGTCTCAGAGCCCGTGGACTTCGATACGACCGGAATGCCGTTCACCATCGATTTCTCAACCAGCTACTACGTCCACCCGGAAGGCTCCGGTCTGCTCTTCGGCTGTCCCGACGAGGTCGACGACTGGTCGTTCAACGACAAGCGGGATCCGGACTGGCCGTCCACCCTGGCCGAGCACATCGCCGCCCGGACACCGGACCTCGGCGAGGTCGAAGCGGGACACGGGTGGGCGGGCCTGTACGAGATGACTCCCGACCACAATGCGCTCATCGGTGAGGCCGAGGAACTCGCAGGGTTCTTCTACGCCTGCGGATTCTCCGGCCACGGCTTCCTCATGGGCCCGGCCGTCGGTCAGGTGCTCGCCGATCTCATCACCGGCAGCGAGCCCTTCGTCGACGTCTCCCCGATGGACAAGCGCCGCTTCGCGACCACGGGACTGCGCAAGGAGCTCAACGTAGTCTGAGACCTCCGCCCCGACCCTGCCGGCAACGGCACCTGACTGGCCCAGATAACGGCATCCGACGAAAGGACGGCAATGACCGCACTGCCCACCGACCAGACCATCACCGAACTCCTGACTTCGGGACTGAACGCCTGCGGAGTCGACGCTGACGTGCTCGACGCGACGGCGGCCTCGGCGACCCTGCCCGCCCGCTCCCCCATCACAGGGCAGGAGCTCGGCACCATCGCCGCCGACACCGCTGCCAGCGCGGCGGACAAGATCGGCGCCGCCCGGCAGGCCTTCGAATCCTGGCGTGATGTGCCCGCGCCGGCACGCGGCCAATTGGTCCAGCGCTGGGGCCAGCTGCTGGGCGAGCACAAGGAGGATCTGGCGAAGATCATCACCGTCGAGGCCGGCAAGACCCCCTCGGAAGCGGCCGGCGAGGTGCAGGAGATGATCGACGTCTGCGAGTTCGCCCTCGGCCAGTCCCGCCAGCTGTGGGGCAAGACCATGCCCAGCGAACGTCCCGGGCACCGGCTGATGGAGACCTGGCATCCGCTCGGCGTCGTCGGGGTCATCTCCGCGTTCAACTTCCCCGTGGCCGTGTACTCGTGGAACACGGCGCTGGCACTGGTCGCCGGTGACGCGGTGGTGTGGAAGCCCTCGGAGAACGCCGTGCTCGCCGCCCTCGGAGCGCAATCGCTGCTGTCGCGGGCCGCCGCCGAGGTGGGGGCGCCGGAGGACCTCGCACCCGTCCTCGTCGGCGGTCGGGACATCGGCGACGTCATGGTCCGAGATGATCGAGTGGCCCTGGTCTCGGCGACCGGCTCGGTGCGGATGGGACGTGAGGTCGGCCCCGTCGTGGCCGAGCGCTTCGGCCGGATCCTGCTCGAGCTCGGCGGCAACAACGGTGCCATCGTGGCGCCGAGCGCGGACATCGACCTGGCCCTGCGCGGGGTGGTCTTCGCCGCGGCCGGCACCGCCGGCCAACGCTGCACGACCCTGCGCCGGCTGATCGTGCACGAGTCCATCGCCGATGAGTTCGTCGACAAGGTCGTCGCCGCCTACAAGACGCTGAGCATCGGCTCGCCGACCGATGACGGGGTGCTCGTGGGACCGCTCATCAACGAGGGCGCCTACGAAGCGATGCAGGCGGCCCTCGAGCAGGCGAAGTCCGAAGGCGGCGAGGTCCTCTGCGGCGGCGGGCGCGTGCTGGCCGAGGAGCGTCCGGATGCTCACTACGTCGAACCGGCGGTCGTGCGGATGCCCTCACAGACGGCGGTGATGAAGGATGAGACCTTCGCCCCCATCCTCTATGTCGTGACCTATTCGGATCTCGACGAGGCACTCGAGATCCACAACGACGTCCCGCAGGGGCTGTCCTCGGCGATCTTCACCTCCGAGCTCGCCGAATCCGAGAGGTTCATCTCGCGATCGGACTGCGGCATCACCAACGTCAACATCGGCACCTCGGGAGCGGAGATCGGCGGTGCCTTCGGCGGCGAGAAGGAGACCGGCGGCGGACGCGAATCCGGCTCCGACTCGTGGAAGGCCTATATGCGGCAGGCCACGAACACGATCAACTACTCCGGGGAGCTGCCGCTGGCGCAGGGCGTCGAGTTCCTCTGATCCCACCTTCTGCCGCGCCCGGCTCCCTGCCGCGCCCGGCTCCCTGCCGCGCCCGGCTCCCTGCCGCTCGTTCAAGGGCGGGCTCAGATATGGCGTCGTTGAACATTCCATATCTGAGCCCGCCCTTGATCGAGCGTGCGGCCTACGCGCCCGATAGCTGCCCCAGCGTCATGCGTCGGGAAAGCTCTCGGCAGCTGCTCGCTCCCGGCGCTTCTTTCTGTAGTCGATGAGCTGAGCGATGAGACCGAGCACGGCCAGCGGCGCGAAGACACACAGCCAGAGGATCCACTTGCGGTCATCTTCACGCAGGAGATCGGCTCCCGAGGTCACCGACAGCGCGAATGTCATGCCGAGAGCGAATGCCGCGACGATGTTTCCCATGCCCTGAACCCTACTTTCGAACAAGCCCTCCTGTGAATGCGCGAAGCGGCTCGCAGCCGAAATCGGGTGATCTGCCGCCCCGACGGCGACGGGCCCGGAAATGATAGGCCCCTCACTGCGACCACCTAACCGGATGCGCCCGCGACCGCGGCGGGGCCAGGGACTAAAATCGGAGTCGAAACCCCGTGCCTGCCGAAGGAGAAACCCTGTGATTGAGCTGAAGACGCCTGCCGAGATCGACAGGATGGCGGTGACCGGCCGTTTCGTCGCGAAGACCTTGGCGGAGCTGACCTCGATCGCAGAACCCGGTATGGACATCATGCATCTGGAGAAGCGGGCCCGGAAGCTCATCGAGGACGCCGGCGCGAAGTCCTGCTACTGGGACTACGCGCCGTCATTCGGTTCGGGGCCCTTCCGCAATGTCATCTGCCTGTCGGTCAACGACGGAGTCCTCCACGGCAAGCCCCACAGCTATGTGATGGCCGACGGCGATCTGCTGACCCTCGACTTCGCTGTGTCCATCGACGGTTGGGTCGCCGACGCCGCCCGTTCCGTCGTCGTCGGTGATGGCCGCGACGAGGATCAGCGTCTCATCGATTCCACCTGGGCCGGGCTCGAAGCCGGCATCGCCGCGGCGCAGGCGGGCAACCGCCTCGGCGATATCTCGAAGGCCATCGGAGACGTCGCCGATGCTCAGCGCATCCCGGTCAATCTCGACTTCGGCGGTCACGGCCTCGGCCACACGATGCATGAGGATCCGCATGTGCCCAACCGAGGCAAGGGCGGTCGCGGACTCGTGCTCAAGCCCGGTCTGACCCTGGCGATCGAACCGTGGTGGTCGTTCACCTCGAAGAAGCTCACCGTCGACAAGGACGGGTGGACGCTGCGCCTGGCCGATGGTTCGAACGGTGCGCATTCGGAGAATACGATCGCCATCACCGAGGACGGCCCCAGAGTCCTCACGGTCGTCGACTGACCGTCTGCCGCACTGGCCGGCGACCGCACTGACAGCCTGCCGCACTGCCGGACGAGGGCGCCCGATCGTCGGGCGCCCTTTCTCGTCCGCGATCCCTGCGTCAGCCCCTCGTGTCAGAATTGCGGTATGTCTTTCACCTGCACCGAATGCGGCTATTCGACGGTCAAATGGCTCGGGCGCTGCCCCGAGTGCCAGGCCTGGGGCACCCTCGAAGAAAAGGGTGCGAATTCGTCGAAGGTGAAGACCAAGGTCAAGAAGTCCAGCGGGGCGAAGCCGATCAACGAGGTCGACTCCACACTGGCTCAGGCGAAGTCGACCTTCGTCCCCGAACTCGACCGAGTGCTCGGCGGTGGGATCGTGCCCGGCGCCGTCGTCCTGCTCTCCGGTGAGCCGGGGGTCGGCAAGTCGACCCTGCTGCTCGATGTGGCCGCGAAGACGGCGCTGTTCGGAGCCAAGGTCCTCTACGTCACCGGTGAGGAATCGGCCGGGCAGGTCAGGCTGCGGGCCGAAAGGATCAACGCCCTGGCGGACTCTCTCCTGCTGGCCGCGGAGACCGACCTCGGCTCGGTCCTGGGCATGATCGAGGCCGAGGATCCCGACCTGCTCATCGTCGATTCGATTCAGACGCTGGCCTCCTCCGAGGTCGAAGGCGTCCCCGGCGGTGTCACCCAGGTCCGAGAGGTCGCGGCGGCTCTCATCAGGGAGGCGAAGGCCAAATCCCTGCCCACGGTGCTCGTCGGCCATATCACCAAGGACGGCACGATCGCCGGGCCCCGACTGCTCGAACACCTCGTCGACGTCGTGTGCACCTTCGAAGGCGAGCGGCATTCGCGTCTGCGCATGCTGCGAGCCGTGAAGAACCGCTTCGGTCCCACCGACGACGTGGGCTGCTTCGACATGGCGGAAAACGGCATCCACAGCCTCGAGGACCCCTCCGGGCTCTTCCTGTCCCGGAGCGGAATGAATCCGCCGGGAACCTGCCTGACTGTCACGCAGGAGGGCAAGCGACCGCTGCTGGTCGAGGTCCAATCCCTGATCACCGAGTCCGCAGGCGGACAGTCGCGCAGATCCGTCTCCGGCGTCGACTCGTCGCGAGTGGCGATGATGTTGGCCGTACTCAGCCAGAACATCCCGGGCTCCAATCTGGCCAAGAGCGATGTCTTCACCGCCACGGTCGGAGGTGCGAAGCTGTCCGAGCCCGCGAGCGATCTGGCTATCTGCCTGTCACTGGCCTCGGCGGTCATGGGCAGATCTCTGGCCAAGAGGTTCGTGGGCATCGGCGAGATCAGCCTGTCCGGGGAGATCCGCAATGTGCCCAACCTCGGTCAGCGTCTCAATGAAGCCAAACGGCTGGGCATCACCCACGCAATCGTGGCCAAGGGGGCCCTGCGCAATGTGCCGACGCCGGAGAAGATGAAGGTGAAGGAGTGCGAGCACATCGCCGAGGCAGTCCAGATCCTGTTGAAGGACTGAGCGTGTTGAGAAATTTCGGGACTTTCGGACGGATTTGGAGCATCCTTGTGTCATGACTACGACAGTTTTTCCGGCACTGAGGACCACGGATGCGGCGGCCACGATCGCGCTGCTGGTCACGCTCGGGTTCACTGAGCGTGTGGTGATCCGCAACGAACAGGATCCAGAACTCGTCGAGCACGCCGAATACGCACTCGGCGACACCGGTGGGATCATGTTCGGTTCGGTCCGCAACGACGGTTCAGCGCTCGACGCGGTCGGCGGCAGCTCGATCTACGTCGTCGTCGACACCGAACGCGAAGTCGACCGCCTCTATCAGGAGATCGTCGATATGGGCCATGCGATCGTCAGACCCGTGCAGACACAGGACCACGGCGGTCGGGAGTTCGACTTCCGCGACCATGACGGCAATTCCTGGGGTGTGGGCTCCTACCGCGGAGCCTGACCAACTGGGGGCTCCTATCGCGGGCCCCTGACCGTCATCGACCCGCTCGGGTCAGTTCTGCCCGTCATCGTCAGTTGTGCTCATCATCGTCAGTTCTGCCCATCGTCTGAGGACTGCTCCTGCGACTGGTCCTCCGACGAGGACCCGTCCTCCGAGGATTCCTCGTCGGAGGAGTCCTCCTCGCCGGACTCGTCGTCCTTCTTCTCCTTGGCCTTCTTCTCCTTGGCCTTGGTGGCGGCGTCCTTCTCCAGCTCGAAAGTCGTCGGTTCGCTCGCCCTATCATCGAGTTTGACGATGAGATCGTACTTCCCCGGTGCGAAGTCCTCATCCGTGCGGTTGCAGTTCTTATCGACCTGAATCCGATTCCACTTGAGCTTCGCGGTCTTCTCCGACTGCGGTGCGAATTCGGTCGAGACTTCGGCGTTCTCGTCCTTCGGGGCTGCGCAGTACTTCGACGACCACACCACATCGCCGTCCTTCTTGACGACGAACTCCTGCTCCTTGGTGCCGACGTCGATGAGGCAGGTCACGGTGTGATTGTTCTCGACGACCATCCCGAATTCGGGCTCTTCCCCGTCCTCGACGGATTTGGGATCGACTTCGGCTTTGAGAGCGATCTTGTCCTCGGGACATTTTCCGCTCGCCGCTTTCTCATCGGGGACCGGCGCGGACGTCGTGGTCTCGGTCTGCGTCTCCTCGGCGGAGGTCTCTCCTTCGTCTCCGCCTCTGCTGCCGACGGCTTTGACGATGCCGACGGTGCCCAGCACCAGGAGTCCGAGAACGACGAGGCTGAGCACGCCCAGAGTGATGCGGCGTCTGCGGTACACGTGGGCCGGCAGCTTCGAGCTAGACTGGCGAGGCTGTCCTGCAGCTCTCTTCGGCTGCGAACCACGATCGGAAGGAGTCATCGCTTTGAGCCTAGGCCGAAGCGGAAGAGCATCCAAATGACACACCGAAGCGGTCTCGAAACGAATGCCCCAGGGTCTGCCGCCCCCTTCCCCGAGGTGGCTGAACCGGTGCTGCGACACGTGCAGACGACGATCATCTCGTGGTTCTCCACCTCCGCCCGTGAGCTTCCGTGGCGGGAGCCGGGCACCAGCGCCTGGGCGGTTCTCGTCAGCGAGATCATGTCCCAGCAGACGCCTGTGGCCAGGGTCGAACCACGCTGGCGGGAGTGGATGGAGGCATGGCCGACACCGGCCGACCTCGCGGCGGCCCCGACGGCCGAGGTCCTCCATCGGTGGGATCGACTGGGATACCCTCGCAGGGCCCTTCGCCTGCAGGAGGCCGCCCGCGTCATCGCCGAGGAACTGGACAATGCGGTTCCCACCACCGCCGAGGAGCTCGAACGGCTGCCCGGCATCGGCTCCTACACCGCCGCGGCAGTCGCGTCCTTCGCCCACGGACGTCGGACGACGGTTCTGGACACGAACGTCCGCCGGGTCCTCATCCGCCTCTTCGCCGGAAGGGAGCGCCCCACCGCATCACCCGGCCGGAAGGAGACCGCCTGGGCTGCCGGGTTCGTTCCCGAGCGCGACCATGTGCAGTGGAATGCCGGTGTGATGGAATTCGGCGCCCTCATCTGCACGGCGCGCAATCCCGACTGCGCTGCCTGTCCGCTCCAGGATGTCTGCGCCTGGTATCGGCTGGGCAGGCCCGCCTCGGCGACGAAGCCGAAGACTCAGAAGTGGGCGGGCACGGATCGACAGCTGCGCGGAGCGATCATGGACGTGCTCAAGACCGCCCACACCGCCGATGACCGACGACAAGGCGTCAGTGTCGACCTGTTGACCACCTCGGTCACCGAGCTCGATCCCGAATTCTTCGCCTCACTCGATGAGCCGACAGCGGCCGCTGTCGCCCGCGTGCGCGAGCTCAGCGCCGACTCGGACCGGATCGCCCGACTCATCTCCGATCTCGTCAGCGATGGTCTGGCCAGGGAGGTCGACGGTCGGCTGGCATTGCCGTCCTGATGACAGCGGTGATCGCTCAGAGGTACTTGATCATGCGGGAGTTGCCCAGCGTGTTCGGTTTGACCCGCGCCAGGTCGAGGAACTCCGCCACACCCTCGTCCGTGGAGTGCAGCAGTTCGACGTAGACCTCGGGTGAGACCGGGATGCCCTTGATCGGTTCGAAGCCGAGAGACCCGAAGAACCCGGTCTCGAAGGTCAGACAGAACACCCGGTCGACACCGATCTCACGGGCATCGGCGAGCAGTTGGCCGATGATGGCTCTGCCCACTCCCCTGCCCCGGTAGTGCGGGGA
>Ga0079225_10002613_pt1 | contig 10417 bp, 9 predicted proteins | sample Poulit2012_FD_76344 | JGI IMG/M metagenome (GOLD analysis project Ga0079225, IMG submission 76344) | Agricultural soil microbial communities from Georgia to study Nitrogen management - Poultry litter 2012 | ecosystem: Environmental > Terrestrial > Soil > Agricultural land | place: USA: Georgia...
CTGCCGGAGGTGGTAGACGCCGTACGAGAGGGTTTCGACGACGGCATCGCGATCGCGCGGGCAAACGGCCACGCCATCCGCATCGGCACACTGCTCAGCGCGGTGCGACAGGGAGATCGGGCGCAAGAGGTCGCCGAGTTGGCCGTAGCCAACCGAGACTCCGGTGTGGTCGGCTTCGACATCGTCGGACCGGAAGCCGGTTACCCGCCGACCCGACAGTTGTCGACGTTCGAGTACCTGCGCGCGCAGAACATGCGGTTCACCATCCACGCCGGTGAGGCGTTCGGGCCGCCGTCGATCTGGGAGGCAGTGCAGCGTTGCGGCGCGAGCCGGATCGGGCACGGCGTGCACATCGTCGAGGACATCCCGGGTTGGGATGACCCTGAGTCGTGGGCTGCCGGCGGGCCACAGCCGGGCCGGCTAGCGCGCTTCCTCCGGGACGCGCGGGTGCCGTTGGAACTGTGCCCCTCGTCGAATGTGCAGACCGGAAACGCGACGTCGATCGCCACGCATCCGATCGACGTCCTGGCCCGCCTGGGTTTCCGGGTCACGGTCAACACCGACAACCGGCTGATGAGCGACACCTCGATGTCGAAAGAACTGGGGGTGCTCAGCGCGGCGTTCGGGTACGAGCTCGCGGACCTCCGGCGGTTCACCATCAGCGGGATGAAGAGCGCCTTCATCTCGTTCCATGAGCGCCGCGCCATGATCGAGGACGTCATCGTGCCCGGCTATGCCGCCCTCGGGGGATGAGCCCGGGGATCTTCGCAGCGCCACCTGGATCAGAAGTAGCTGCGGTGTGCGTTGGGCATGATGATCCACAACACGAGGTACACGATCACCTGAGAGCCGGGAAGGATGATCGAGATCAGGAAGAGGGCCCGGATCATGGTCGCGGAGACACCGAAGCGTCGTGCCAACCCGGCACACACGCCGGCGATCATGCGGTCGTCACGCGGACGGACGAGACTTTTCGACATGCCCTCAGCCTAGACGCGCTGCGGGCACGCGGCTGTCATGCCCAGGAGCGAAGAGGCCCGGAGAGCCGTCTCCGGGGAGTCCCGGATCGGGTGGAGTGTGGCCGTGGGCATGCGAAGATGACTGCCGTGTACCAGGAACGGCGATCGTCCAGGTTACCGGCGGTGGTGTGGACCGGCGCCGGCCGCGGAAGCGTGCGTGTCCTGCCCGATGGCTGTATGGACGTGCTCTGGCACGACGACACGCTGACCATTGCCGGTCCGGACACCGTTGCGCATCTGACCGACGACTCGCCCGACTCCCGCTACACCGGTCTTCGCTTCGCACCCGGGCTCGGCCCACGCTTCTTCGGCGTACCGGCCGAGCCGCTCCGCGACCAGCGCGTGCCGCTCGACGCCGTTTGGCCCGCGGCCCATGTCAAGCGGCTCACCGCAGCACTCGTCGACTCCCCGAATCCCGGACTGGCGTTGGAGGAGGCCGCCGTCGCACGCTTGGCCGACGCTGGATCGGCAGATCCCGTCCTCGGCGAGGTGGCCCGCGTGGCTGCTCGCGGCGAACCAGTGGCCGCGACGGCGCTTCGCCTCGGTCTCTCGGAGCGTCAACTGCACCGCCGCTGCCTGGTCGGTTTCGGTTACGGTGCCAAGCAGCTCCACCGGATCGTGCGGATGAACCGCGCTCTGGACCTCGCCCGAGCCGGAGTGCCACTGGCAGCCACCGCGACGCAGGTCGGCTATGCCGACCAGGCTCACTTGTCCCGCGATGTTCGCGCCTTGGCCGGTGTGAGCGTGCGCGGGCTCATCCGCTGACCGGCAAGGCGGCGAACAGGTCGACACTGTTCCCGTCCGGGTCCTGCACGCTCGAGTAGCGCTGCCCCCAGAACGCATCCCATGGTTTCTGGGTGCCGGTGTACCCGTCAGCGGTCAACTCTGCATACAACTCGTCGACGCCTTCCGGGGTGGTGCAGTCGAAAGCCAACGCGATCTGGGGCCCGCCTGTCGGTGGCTGCCAGTCGGGGTCGAATGAACGGACCGTGTCGACGGTGTCCCACATCAGCCGCAGGCCACCGGGCAGCGCGTACTCCGCGTGCAGGGCGGTGTCCTCGGACTCGGGCATGTCGATACCGAGGCGGCGGTAGAACGCCAGCGAACGGGTCATATCGGCGACGACGAGGCCGACAGCGGAGAAGTGAACAGTCGTTGTGGTCATGGACGTCACGCTAAGCCAGCGACCGAGACTCGGTCTTGAACGAATCAGACACCGATCGGATGCCAGACGGTCTTGGTCTCCACGAATGCCGATAACCGGGTCAGGCCTGGCTGCGCGGCCCAGTCCGGTTCCCGATCCGGAGCGCGCAGCACCCGCTTGAGGTTCTCTGCCGCAGCCCGTTCCAACTCGGTGGCGTGGTCGCTGTCTCCGGCGGCCCCGGCGAGATCGATCGCGTTGACGTCCATGTGCGCCGCAAGCGTCGGCACCGTGTCTGCCAGGGGACCGGTGAGGATGTTGACGACCCCGCCGGGCACGTCCGAGGTTGCCAGCACCTCGCCGAGGGTGATCGCCGGCAACGGCCGATCGCCCGAGGCCGTGACGACCACGGTGTTCCCGCTCACCAACGCCGGCGCGATGACCGACACCAGACCGAGCAACGAGGAACGCTGCGGAGCCAGCACGGCGACCACCCCGGTGGGTTCGGGCAGGGAGAAGTCGAAGTAGGGGCCGGCGACCGGGTTGGTGGAACCGAGAACCTGGGCGAGCTTGTCGGTCCAACCGGCATACCAGACCCAGCGGTCGATCGCGTCATTGACCGACTTCTCGGCCTTCGGGCGGGTCACACCTTCGCCAGCGGCGACCTCGTCGACGAACTGGGAGCGTCGACCTTCCATCAACTCAGCCACCCGGTAGAGCACCTGGCCACGGTTGTACGCGGTGGCCTCGGACCACCCCGCGATGGCGGAGCGGGCAGCGGCGACCGCATCCCGGGCATCCTTGCGTGAGGCCGCCGCGGCATTGGCCGCGAACCGTCCTTTGGCGTCGGCTACCTGGTAGGTCCGACCGCTCTCGCTGCGGGGAAAGCGCCCACCGACGAAAAGCTTGTACGTCTTCTTCACATCTAGCCGTTGCTCTGCCATGTGTCCTGTCCTCACGCGTCGAGGTAGGCGGCCAACCCGTGCCGCCCACCTTCCCGGCCGTACCCGCTCTCCTTGTACCCGCCGAACGGACTGGACGGGTCGAACTTGTTGAACGTGTTCGCCCACACCACGCCTGCGCGCAGTTGTTGGCTTGCCCACAGGATTCGGGAGCCCTTGTCGGTCCACACCCCGGCAGAGAGGCCATATGGGGTGTTGTTCGCCTTGGTGATGGCCTCCTCGGGCGTGCGGAAGGTCAGGACGGAGAGCACGGGCCCGAAGATCTCCTCGCGGGCTATCCGGTGTGCCTGGGTGACGCCGGTGAACAGCGTCGGGGGAAACCAGTAGCCCTTCTCCGGCAGCGGGCACGGCGGTGACCAGCGTTCGGCCCCTTCGTCCGATCCCGTCTGGGAGAGTTCGCGAATCTTGGCCAGTTGATCGGCGGAGTTGATCGCTCCGATGTCGGTGTTCTTGTCCAGTGGATCGCCCAGGCGCAGCGTGCCCAGGCGTCGTTTGAGCCGGTCGAGCACATCGTCGGCGATGGACTCCTGCACCAACAGCCGAGAACCGGCGCAGCACACGTGCCCCTGGTTGAAGAAGATGCCGTTGACGATGCCCTCGATGGCCTGGTCGATCGGGGCGTCGTCGAACACGATATTGGCGGCCTTGCCTCCCAGCTCGAGAGTGACCTTCTTGGTCGTCCCAGCCGCGGACCGGGCGATCGACTTGCCCACATCGGTGGACCCGGTGAACGCGATCTTGTCGACGTCATGGTGCTCGACCAGCGCACGTCCGGTCTCGCCGCCGCCGGTGACGATGTTCACCACTCCCGGGGGGAGCTCGGCCTGCTGACAGATCTCCGCGAACAGCAGGGCGCTCAACGGAGTCGTCTCCGCGGGTTTGAGCACCACGGTGTTTCCGGCCGCCAGTGCCGGGGCGATCTTCCAGGCGAGCATGAGCAGTGGGAAGTTCCACGGAATGACCTGTGCGGCGACACCCAGCGGACGCGGGGGGATGGTGGGGTGGTCGCCGAGACCGGCGTACTCCAGCTTGTCCGCCCACCCGGCGTAGTAGAAGAAGTGTGCGGCGACCTGCGGGATGTCGGCATCGCGGGACTCCCGGATGGGTTTGCCGTTGTCCAACGACTCCAGCACGGCCAGTTCCCGGGACCGCTCAGCCAGGATCCGTGCGATCCGGAACAGGTACTTTCCACGGCTCGTCCCCGGCATCGTGGACCACACCCGGCTGTATGCCCGGCGGGCCGCGGCGACGGCGCGGTCGATGTCGGCCGGGCCGGCCTCGGCCACCTCGGCCAGTACCTCCTCGGTGGCCGGGTTGATCGTCTTGAACATCACACCTTCGGCCGGTTCGACGAACTCCCCACCAAGGAACAGCCCGTAGGAACTGGCGATGTCCACGATCGAGCGAGACTCTGGCGCGGGCGCGTACTCGAATGGTGTCGACGACGTCATCGTGCGGTCAGTGCTCCTCTAGTCGAGGGTGAAGTAGTCCGGCCCCGAGTAGCGTCCGGTGGTGAGCTTCTGGCGCTGCATGAGCAGGTCGTTGAGCACGCTGGAGGCTCCGATCCGGAACCACTCAGGACTCAGCCAGGCGGCTCCGGCGACCTCGTTGACCACGACCAGATGCCTGATGGCGTCCTTCGTGGTCCGGATGCCGCCCGCCGGTTTGACCCCGACCTGACGACCCGTCGCCGCGCGGAAGTCTCGCACGGCCTCGAGCATGATCATCGTCACCGGCAACGTCGCAGTGGGTGAGACCTTACCGGTGCTCGTCTTGATGAAGTCCGCCCCGGCCAGCGTCGCCAACCACGACGCCCGCCGGACGTTGTCGTACGTCGCGAGCTCACCGGTCTCGAGGATGACCTTCAGGTGCGCTGACCCGCTCGCCGCCTTGACCGCGATGATGTCGTTGAGGACCTGCTCGTACCGCCCGGCCAAGAAGGCACCACGGTCGATCACCATGTCGATCTCGTCCGCGCCGGCGGCGACGGCCTCGCGAGTCTCGGTCTCCTTGACCGTGAGGCTGGTGCGGCCGCTCGGGAACCCGGTGGCCACACTCGCCACCCGCACGCCGCTGCCACGCAGCCGGTCCGCGACGTCGGCGATCAGGTCGGGGTAGACGCAGATGGCCGCCACGGAGGGCACGGAAGGCTCGGAGGGGTCAGGTCGTTGGGCTTTGGCGCACAGTGCACGGGTCTTCCCCGATGTGTCCTGGCCTTCCAACGTGGTGAGGTCGATCATCGAGATCGCAAGGTCGATGGCGAACGCCTTCGACGTCGTCTTGATGGAACGGGATCCCAGCGTGGTCGCTCGAGCCTCCGCGCCGACCTGGTCGACGGCCGGCAGCCCGTGCAGGAACTGGCGCAACCGGGCGTCGCTGCCGGTGACCTCGGCAATGCGGGCATTGTCGAGTGCTTCGATGACCGTCATGACCGCAGTCTAGGTGCCGTCCCATGCCTGGTCGCTCCGTCTGGCGAAGGTATGACCCGGCAGCGGTGGCCGGGAGTCCGTCGAGTAGCGATCCCACCCGGCCGGCCAGTCACCAAGCCAGCGCACCGGCCACACCTGCAGATGGGCGGGAAACGGAAACCGGCGTCCCGCCCGGTCCCGAGCGGACTCGTGCTGCGACCACGCGGTGCCCGGCCGATCTTCTTGCAGCGGAGCAGAGTCTGAGGGGCTGGTCCGACCGCACGAGACGGCGTGATTCGAACCCGTGGGACGCGTCCTGCTGAGCCGTGTAGCACGACGTCGAGCCGAGCCGCGCTGTGCGGATCAACCAGCCAACAGCCGTTCGACGTCGCGGTACAGCCGCTGCATCTGCGAGCGGGCTTCGGCGCGGGCGGCGGCGAGCGCGGCATGCGCGTTCCGCGGCTGGTGGGAACCATCGCTGGGACCATCGTCGCCCACCGCAACGACGACCTCGAGATAGCACTTCAACTTCGGCTCGGTCCCGCTGGGCCGCAGAATGACCCGGGCGTTCGTCGCGGTGAGCCACCGCAGCGCATCGGTCGGCGGTAGCGGACTGGGGGTCGTGCCAGAGGAGGCCGCCAGGTCCTCGACCCGCTCGACGCGGGAGTCCGCGAGCGATGTAGGTGGGGTGCTGCGCAGTCGGCGCATCGTGCGGGCGATGTCGGAGTCCTGCTCGAACCGGATCGAGATCTGGTCGCTCAGGTACACCCCGTGCTCGGTGGACAGCGCATCCAGCCGGTCCTGCAGCGTCCGCCCGCCGGCACGTAACGCTGCGGCGAGTTCGGCGAGCACCACGGCGGTGGCGATGCCGTCCTTGTCCCGCACCGAGTCCGGATCGACGCAGTAGCCCAATGCCTCCTCGTAGCCATAGGCGAGCCCAGGCACGCGACAGATCCACTTGAATCCGGTCAGCGTCTCCGCATACCCGCGTGCGTGTGCTGTGGCTACCGCGCCGAGCATGCGGGAGGAGACGATCGAACAGGCCAGCGGTCCCGCCCGCGTGCGCCGGGCAAGATGATCGCCGAGCAGTACGCCGACCTCATCACCGTGCAGCCGGTGCCACGAGCCGTCGGCGGTGGGGATCGCGGCGGCGCACCGGTCGGCATCCGGGTCGTGTGCGAGCACGAGGTCGGCCTCGACGGCGGTCGCCAACTCGAATGCTTGGTCGAGGGCCCCTGGCTCTTCGGGGTTGGGAAAGGCGACCGTTGGGAACTCGGGATCGGGTTGCGCTTGCGCCACCACCGGATGCACATCGGTGAACCCGGCGTCCCTTAGGGCCGACAGAGCCGTGGTGCCCCCGACACCGTGCATCGAGGTGAGCACGATGCGGAGCGTCCGGCACCCCTCGGGCGCGACCAGCCTAGCCACTGACTGCAGGTACGAGACGACGATGTCCTCGGTCAGGATCGTCCATCCCTGCTCCACACGTGGTACCTCGGCGACGGATGTGACCTCGGCGATGCAGGTGGCGATCTCCTCGTCGGTCGGCGGGACGATCTGTGCGCCCTCGTCGGGTCCGCCGAGGTAGACCTTGTATCCGTTGTCCTGGGCCGGATTGTGGCTGGCCGTGACCATGATGCCGGCGTCGGCGTCGAGGTGCCGGACGGCGAAGGCGAGTATCGGCGTGGGCAGCGTGCTCGGCAGCACGCTGACCCGCAGTCCCGCCCCCACGCACACGGCCGCGCTGTCCACGGCGAACTGGTGGGAACCGTGCCGGGCGTCGTAGCCGATCACGACGTGGTGCACGTGCCCATCGACCGGTGTCCGGTTTCGGACCAGGTAGTTCGCCAGCCCACGAGCCGCGCGAACGACGACCGCGCGGTTCATGCGCTTCGGGCCTGCTCCCAACGCACCACGCAGCCCGGCCGTGCCGAACTCCAGCGACCCACTGAACCGTTCGCGCAACTCCTCCCGTGCAGCAGCAGCCCCACCTCCGGTGTCGCTGGCGTCGTCATCGTTCTGAGCCTGCTCGAGCAGAGCACCCAACTCGGCACGGGTGTGCGGATCCGGGTCGTCGGCCAGCCACGCCTGTGCTTGGGCCAGCACGTCACCGGTCGTCATCCCGGAACTCCTCAGCCGTGCTCAGCGATACGCGTGACGATTCCGGCCAGCAAGGCGCTGATCCGCGGTCCCGCGTTCTGTCCCGCCTCGATCACCTCCGCGTGGCTGAGCGGACTTCCGCCTGTTCCGGCCGCCGCATTGGTGACCAGGGACAGTCCCAGGACGTCGAGCCCGCTCGCGCGCGCCGCGATCGCCTCCAGCGCGGTCGACATGCCGACCAGATCGGCACCGATCGTGCGGAGGTAGTGGATCTCGGCAGGTGTCTCGTAGTGCGGCCCAGGCAACTGGGCGTAGACCCCTTCCGGCAGGTCTGGGTCGACCTGGCGGGCCAACTCCCGCAGGGAGGGTGTGTAAAGGTCCGTGAGGTCGACGAAGGTGGGTCCGACCAGCGGGGAGACCGCGGTGAGGTTGAGATGGTCGCTGATCAGCACCGGCGTGCCCGGGGCCCAGCGTGGGTTCAGTCCGCCGCAGCCGTTCGTCAGCACCATGGTTCCGACTCCGGCCGCGGCCGCGGTCCGTACCCCGTGCACCACGCTGTCGACCCCGGAGCCCTCGTACAGGTGCCGGCGCGCGCCGAGCACCAGCGCGTGTCGGCCGGTCTCACCGATCCGAACGGAGCGCACCGTACCCACGTGACCTTCGACGACAGGGGCACTAAACCCAGGAACCTCGGGCGCGGTGATGGTGCATGCCGTCTCACCCAGCAGGTCCGCGGCAGCACCCCACCCGGAACCCAACACCAGCCCGACGTCGTGCCGCTGCACACCGGAACGTTCGGCGATCAGCCGAGCCGCCTGGTCGGCCACGGCACTCGGTACCGGCGACGATGGATACGAGGTCACGGCCACGACGGTATCGGCCGTACGAGACAATGCCGCACGTGACGTCCATCGTGATCGTAGGCGGCGGCCCTGGCGGGTACGAGGCGGCACTCGTCGCGGCACAGCTCGGGGCGCAGGTGACCCTCGTCGACCGCGACGGCCCTGGCGGCTCGTCAGTGCTGACCGACTGCGTGCCCAGCAAGACCCTCATCGCCACGGCGGAGGTCGCCACCGAGGTCGAGCACGCCGACGAGCTCGGTCTCTCCCTCGGCGGACGGCTCTCGGTCGAGTTCACTGCGGTGAACGAGCGCGTGAAGCGGCTCGCGAGGGCGCAGTCCGCGGACATCACCGCGTCCCTGGAGGCCGCGGGGGTCGAGGTCGTCCGGGGAACCGGTCGACTCGCACCTAATGACCGGGTGGTGGTCGAGTTGCCCGACGGTGGGCAGCAGGAGATCACCGCGGACGCCGCACTGCTGTCCACGGGTGCTCGGCCCCGGGTCCTGGACACTGCGGTCCCGGATGGGGAACGCATCCTCACCTGGGAGCAGTTGTACGAGCTCACCGAACTTCCGGAGCGGCTGATCGTCGTCGGCTCGGGCGTGACCGGCGCCGAGTTCGCCAGCGCGTACAACGCGCTGGGCAGCGAAGTGGTGCTGGTCTCGTCTCGGGATCGAGTGCTGCCCGGTGAGGACGCCGATGCCGCGGCCGTGCTGCAGGACGCGTTTGCTCGCCGCGGCCTGATCGTGTATTCGCGGTCCCGTGCCGCCTCGGTGCAGCGGAACCGCGACGGAGACGGAGTTCTGGTCACCCTCACCGACGGCCGCACGGTCGAGGGTAGCCACTGCCTGATGGCCGTGGGCTCGATTCCCAACACGGAGGATCTTGGCCTGGAGGCGTGTGGGGTGCAGACCACAGCGTCCGGCTGCATCGACGTGGATCGCGTGTCCCGGACGTCTGCTCGCGGCGTGTACGCGGCCGGGGACTGCACCGGTGTCCTCATGCTCGCCTCCGTGGCGGCCATGCAAGGACGGGTCGCGATGTGGCACGCCCTGGGTGACGCGGTGTCACCGCTGAGCATGAAGACGGTCTCGTCGAATGTGTTCACCGCGCCGGAGATCGCCACCGTGGGCGTATCGCAACAGGCAGTGGACGAAGGCCGCGCCGAGGCCGATGTGGTCAACCTCGCATTGTCGACGAATCCGCGCGCGAAGATGCAGGGGATCACCGAAGGGTTCGTCAAGTTGTTCTGCCGTCCCGCTTCCGGTGTCGTCGTGGGTGGTGTCGTCGTCGCGCCCAGCGCCCGAGAGCTGATCCATCCGATCGCGATGGCGGTGCGCACGCGATTGACCGTCGACCAGGTGCAGCACGCGTTCACCGTGTACCCGTCACTGTCCGGCTCGATCGCCGAGGCCGCGCGCCGGCTGCACCGGAACGAAACCTGATCACCGCTCAGCGTCTCCTCGATCGTGCGCCACATTGACATGATCGCGGCGCGTCTCTAACCTCGGAGCAATCGATTTCTTGACAGAGGGGTTGGGCGCACCGTGCTCGCCGTAGTACACCGGATGCCGTCAGCGAGCAGTGTCGCGTGAGCACCTCGGTTTGCGTCGTGGGCTCGTTCATGATGGACCTCGTGGCGAGCGCCCCGCGCCGACCGGTCTCCGGTGAGACTCTGGTGGGGACCGGATTCGACACCTTTCTCGGGGGCAAGGGGTTCAACCAGGCCGTTTCGGCCGCTCGCGCGGACGCGTCGACATCGTTCGTCGGACGATTGGGCGACGACGACTTCGGCAGACAGTTTCGCGCCGCGATGCACCGCGAGGGTATTGATGCCGACGCTGTCCTCAGCGACCGGCAGCACGGCACCGGGGTCGGTCTGCCGGTCGTGGAGCCGAGCGGTCAGAACTCGATCATCATCGTGCCTCGGGCCAACCATGCCATGACC
>Ga0079225_10002614_pt1 | contig 10416 bp, 10 predicted proteins | sample Poulit2012_FD_76344 | JGI IMG/M metagenome (GOLD analysis project Ga0079225, IMG submission 76344) | Agricultural soil microbial communities from Georgia to study Nitrogen management - Poultry litter 2012 | ecosystem: Environmental > Terrestrial > Soil > Agricultural land | place: USA: Georgia...
ACAATCCGAGCGTATCGCGAGGTAGAACTGTAAGGCCAGTTAACGTGTGTTTATAGCCAGTGTTGTGGTTGTTTGCAATTACATCAGAATAACTAGACGAGAAGGTCAATTCGGTAAATTAAATGTTACGTAAACGAAGTGGAACAGCTAAGCCTCAAGACGTCGTCCCCTATGCGGAGTGTCCTGCCAAATCCTATTTGACACCCGCCGGGGAGGTAAGGCGGGGCCAAAGCGTTTTCAACCATTGTCAGATTGTGGGTGAGGTGGCCCGAGAGCTAATTCGCCGCTCCCCAGTGAGATACCTTTTCCCGGCAGGAGCGGCGTTTGCGGCGGCTTGCCATGATATTGGGAAAGTAAGCCCCACCTTCTACAATAAAATTATGCATGCATGCTCTGAAAAATTGCTTCCAAACGTAAACTTCAAGTTGGAACGAGAATGGAATGGCCATGCAGGTGTCAGCCAGGTGGCTGCAAAGGTAGCTGGGGCACCAGAATACGTACCGGAAATACTCGGTCAGCACCATGGGTTTTCCCCGGCAGTTGCGGGCAAGCGGGCAAATGACAATAGCTTTGGCGGAAAGTCCTGGCAGGATGAAAGGGAAAAACTGGTTGCTTCGTTGCACAAATCCCTTGGTGAAACCTGGCCGCAGGTCCAATCGACTGCTCAGGCCCGCTTGCTCGCCGGGTTGACGTCGGTTTCTGACTGGATTGGTTCTGGTTATCACTTTGAAGACCCTCACAAGCCTTGGAAGGACAAGATTTCGGTAGCCGTCGATGATGCGGGTTTTGTGCCTGTTACTTATCGCTCGGGATTGAGGTTTGAGGATGTTTTTGGTTTCTTGCCACGAAAAGCCCAGACTAAGCTGATCGAGCAGGTATCGAGCCCTGGTGTTTATGTATTGGAAGCTCCGATGGGATTGGGAAAAACCGAGGCGGCTTTGTATGCGTCCTACCGGATGCTGGAGAGTGGTCAGGCCTCCGGTATCTATTTCGCACTGCCAACGCAATTGACTTCCAACAAGATTTACGAGCGCTTCCAGTGCTTTTTGGAAGCGGTTCTGGCGGGGGATTGTCGCCACCGTTCGTTGTTGCTGCACGCTAATGCCTGGTTACTCGAGAAAGACATGGGCGAAGAAGGACGCCCTGGTGGAGCCTGGTTCAACCAGAGCAAGCGAGGATTACTGGCACCCTTCGCGGTAGGTACCATTGACCAGGCATTGATGGCGGCCATGAATGTGAAGCATGGGTTTGTACGAGCCTTCGGACTTGCCGGTAAAGTCGTCATTCTTGATGAGGTACATACCTACGATGCCTATACCGGCACCTTGCTGGATGCGTTGATTGAACTGTTGCGACAGCTTGGTTGTACCGTGATCATTCTCAGCGCCACTTTGAATCAAGAGCGGCGAGAAACACTGTTGCAGCGACCATGCACATCAATGGATTACCCGTTGATCACCGCCAGCCCAAGCAAGGGCGAAGATGTGATAAAGGAAGTTAGTGTCCCGGCAGATGAGGATAAACCGTACCAAATTGTATTGCAGTCAGATGATAAGTTAGCGGTTGAGCAGGCATTGCAGCGGGCAGAACAGGGCCAGCAGGTTCTATGGATAGAAAATACAGTGAAGGAAGCCCAACAGCGGTATCTGGATATTGCTGCCCGCGCTACGGAGCTCGGTATTGCTTGTGGTCTGCTGCATTCGCGCTTTACCGTGGATGATCGTCAGCGTATCGAAGACAAGTGGGTCAACCTCTATGGCAAAGCCGGGTGGAAGAAGCGCCCTGGCCAGGGAAGAATTCTGTTCGGTACCCAAGTGCTGGAGCAGTCGCTGGACATTGATGCCGACTTTATGGTGTCTCGTTTTGCGCCGACGGACATGCTGTTACAACGCCTTGGCCGCTTGTGGCGACATGAGGAAACGCCGCGTTGCGAGCGAGCCAGGCCGGAAGCCTGGTTCCTGGCACCGGTACTGAGTGAAGCGATTGAATCACCTCAGCAACATTTCGGTGCCAGCGCTTATGTTTACAGCCCTTATGTGTTGTGCCGGAGCCTGGAGGTTTGGCAGAGCAGGACAAACATCAGTTTGCCCGGCGATATTCGTACCTTGATCGAGCAGACCTATGTCAGCCGAGGCGAACAAGGCAGCATGAGTCGCTGGCTGCATGAACTTGATCATGGCAATCGCCACCGAAAAGGGAGATTGGCGTTGCGCCAACTAGCCAGAATCGGGTTGGCGGAGGATGGAAATACGCTGCCGGAAAGCAAGGCGCAGACCCGTTACAGCGAAAGCGACAGCTACGAAGTTTTGTTGTTGCGCGGCATTACCCACGATGCCGACAGGGCATTATTAACCTTACTGAACGGTGAGAAAATAGAGCTTCCCTTACAGCGGAATAAACTTAAAGAAAGCGAATGGCGGAAACGCACCGCCATCCTGATGCGCCAGATTCTTCATGTACCACCCGGCGAAAAACCCAGATCCGTGCCGGTGGATACCGTAAAGCGTTTTGCGTTACATCACTGTTTTTATCTGGGAAATCCTGACTGGCAGGATAAAGATGAAAGCGTCCTGAGCGTGGCGTTGGTGTCTGACGCTGATAGCTTGCGAGGCATTGAAAACATGCAGATTCACGATAAGCATACCCTGGAATACCGCGATGATCTGGGCTACCGGGTCATAGAACAACAGGAATTATAACCATGCAAAACCGTTTCAATTTAATTGATGAGCCCTGGATACCCGTGGTCGATCATGGTCGGGTCAGTCTCAGGCAGCTATTCAGTAATCCTGAATATCGCAGCCTAGGCGGTAACCCGGTACAGAAGATCGCTTTGCTGAAATTGCTGCTGGCGATAGCCCAGGCAGCCGCCACGCCAAAAGATGAAGCCGAGTGGAGGGCCCTGGGTGCTGATGGCTTGGCCGAGCGATGCTTGGCCTACTTGGATAAATGGCATGACCGATTTTATCTGTATGGGAATAAGCCATTTTTGCAGATGCCTACCGTTGAAAAGTTGGTGGCTAATAGAACATTGTCAAAAACAAATTCTGCTAAAACCAATTCCCAAGCTAGAGAAGCAGAAATGGATGGTCTTCCAAAAAGATTTGGGACAGGTTTTTACCCTGATTTGCCAAGCTCAAACAATACGATGCTTTCCCATACTCTTATTGAACGTGATCTTGACGATGAAGAGAAAGCCATTTTTTTAGTTACGATTATGAATTTCGCGTTTGGTGGGAAACGAGTCGAGGCCGACATGGTATCTCTTGGCGGAAAAGAAATGGGTAATCGTTATAGTGCCCCCGCTGGCCCTAGTTCTGGTGGCTGGACAGGTTATTTACATGCATTTATTACCACAGGGTCTGTTGTCTCGGATGTTTGGATTAATTTGCTATCTGAGACGGATATAGATAAAGCAAAGATGTGGGAGAGTGGGGTTGGAATACCTATTTGGGAAGCAGGTATCTCTTCTGAGTCTTGTGAGGTTGCGGAGAGTTATAAGAGTTCGTATATGGCAACATTGATTGCAATGAGCCGTTTTGTTTTTCTAAAAAGCGATGGCATTTATTATGTGGATGGCATTAATTATAGAAGTGTAAGGGATGGTTGGTTTGAGCCGAGTCTTATTCTTAATAGGTCGGGCGGTGATATTAAAGTAAGATATGCTGACCCCGATAAAAGGCCGTGGCGTGAGTTGGACGGTTTATTGTCATTCGTCGGAAGTACTACAGGCCAAGGATTTGAGTGCTTGGCATTGAGGCTGGGAGTGGAGAGAGCGAGAGATCATTTTTCACGATTTGCTGTTTGGTCATCGGGGTTAAAGGTGAGTGTGAATTCAGGTGATCAATCTGTTAAACAAGGTGATGACTTTGTCGAGTCGATAGTTTGGCTTGATGGGGATGCACTTGGGGAAAACTGGCTCGCTGTCCTCAAAGCTGAAATGTCCGAATTGGACGCTCTTTCCAGTGTATTGTGGGGGAAAGTATTTGCATACTTCAAAAGCTTAAAAGCCGATAACGGGAAGAAAAAGGAAAATACTCATGCGGGAAAGGCTGCGTCGCAGGCGAAGAGTATGTTCTGGCAGCTTTGTGAACGTGATTTTCAACGCCTGGTTGATCAATGTGATCAAACTGATGAGGCCGCCGCCCAACGCCAGAAATTGCGCCGGCGTTTTGCCAGTTATATAGAGCAAGCCTATGACAAGTTTTGCCCTCGCGAGACTGCCCGGCAACTGGATGCTTGGGCCAAGTGCCGCCCCAATATCAACAAGTATTTGAAACAGGAGGCTTGAGGCCATGCAAGAGAGTCAATCGCCTGGAGAACCAGGAAAAGATAAGAGCCGGGATCAGCGCTTCGTCGAGATTGTAACTGAACGATGCCAAAACGATAAGGGTTTGGCCGCACGGCTTCGCCGCGCTGATAACCCGGCGACGGAATACCAGAGTTGGGAGTTGCTCGGCTGGTTCGGAGTGAACCTTGAAAAAGACTATGAGCGACTGCCATTCGTGACGGTGGCGGCGGCCATTGCCAAGTCAAAGTGCGAACGTAATGGCAGTTTGACTTTGGGAAGAGCGATAGCTTCCTGTTATGACGATGGCCGCGAAAGCAGTCAGGCGAAAGCGCGTTTGCGCCGTTTGCTCGCTTGTAGTGAGCTATCGGAAGCGTGCCGTATTCTGCGGCCTATTCTGACACTGATCAATAGCAAGGTGGGGCAGCCACTCGATTATGTGCGCCTGTTACGGCAATTGCGTTTTTTTGGCTTTGAGTCGGGCCAGCGCACTAAAGTGCAGTGGGCCCAAGAGTTCTATGGGCAACCTGTTGATGCTGAGAAGCAGGAGGGCCCTCTATGACCATGATTGCCAGTGTCCTGCATCTGGATCGCCGTGCGGTGAAGGCGTTGCGCATTACGGATGCTTATTCCCTGCACCGGGTGGTCTACAGCCTCTATGACGACGTGCGCGATGCTCAGCAAAAGCAGGCGAGTACGGCCAGCGGTATTCTCTATGCTGACCAGGGCGGTGATATTCGTGGCCGTAAAATTCTGATGCTGGCCAATCGCGAACCGATGGGTACGGTGGAAGGGCAGTATGGTCAAGTCCATAGTAAGCCGATTCCTGATAATTTTCTGGCGTATGACCAGTATCGCTTCAAGGTGATTGTGAACCCCACCCGCCGCGACAATGCCAGCCGCAAACTACTGGCTGTGCGAGGACGCGAAGCTATTGCTCAATGGTTTGTTGAGCGAGGTCCACGCAGCTGGGGCTTTGAAGTCGCACCACAGACGTTGCAGGTGGATAAGATTGAGGTGCTGCAATTCAAAGACAAGCAACAGCGGCAGGTCACGATTGGACAGGCGCATGTGCAAGGATTGTTACGTATCACTAACAGAGCTCAGTTCGCCAACAGCTTCACACAGGGAATTGGCCGTGCCCGTGCCTACGGTTGCGGGTTGTTACAAATTGTTCCCGTAATCGAAAACCCGTTTGACTGATTCTCGTTAATTCAAATACCAAGGAAAACCGACATGACGAATACTTATACCAACACCCGTATTGAGTACCACATTCTGCAATCTTTCCCCGTCACCTGTTTAAACCGTGACGATGAAGGGGCACCAAAATCTGCGATTGTAGGTGGTGTACCTCGCGCCCGTGTCAGCTCTCAATGCTGGAAGCGGCAGGTGCGCCTTGCTATGCAGGACTTTGGCATCAAGCTGGGTATCCGAACTAAGAAGGCGGAAGAGATTTTCGTCAAGGCGTGCCTAGATGCAGGGGCCGACGAAGCGCAAGCGGCAACTTGCGGCGCTAAGATTGCCTCCCAACTGACAGATGATACTTTGCTCTTTGTCAGCGACACGGAAGCGGCGGCATTTGCAGCTTATGCGGCGGAGAAAGAGTTTGATGAAAGCAAAATCAAGGATAAAGAGCTGGCCAAGGTGGCCAAGAAGGCGCTGAACCCTGCAGAGGATGCCCTGGATATTGCACTTTTTGGTCGTATGGTCGCCAAAGCCGCGGATATGAATGTAGAGGCGGCTGCCTCCTTCTCTCATGCGATATCCACGCACAAAGTCAGCAATGAGGTGGAGTTTTTTACAGCGCTAGATGATCGGCAGGATGAGCCTGGCTCGGCTCATATGGGTAGCCTGGAGTTCAATTCGGCGACATACTATCGGTACATTAGTCTGGACCTAGGCCAGCTGGCCCAAACCATGGGGGAGGGCGATTTAAAGAAGGCCATTGAAGCCTTTACCAAGGCGTTGTTCGTGGCTGTCCCCAGCGCCCGCCAAACAACTCAGTCCGGCGCAAGTCCTTGGGAGTTTGCCCGTGTAATGGTACGTTCAGGGCAGCGTCTTCAGGTTCCCTTCGAAACGGCGGTTAAAGCGCGAGAAGGTGGCTATCTGCAAGCCAGTATCAATGAGCTAAAAGACTATCTCGACAAGAAAGAGAAGCTGGCTGGTTCCTTATTTGGTAAACAGGCTTCCTATGATTGGGGCGAAGATGAAGATTTCAGCATCGATGCCTTAGTGGAATCGTTGCAAAGCCATGTGCAGTAATCGAGGTGAGTTATGAGTGATCCTTACATACTGTTATGGCTGGAAGCACCGCTTCAGTCATGGGGGCATGATTCCAAATTCGGGCGTCGGGACAGCCTCGACTTCCCCACCAAATCCGGCGTGCTGGGTATACTATGCTGCGCCTTGGGGGCGGGAGGCAAGCAAATTGAATGGCTGGAAAGGTGGGCTGACCGCGATGTGCAGGTGCAAGCATTTGTTCTTGCAGATCGCCACGGCAAGCCCTTGCCTCGCCAGCCGTTGATGCGGGATTTTCATATGGTGGGTAGCGGCTATGACGATAAAGACCCGTGGGAAACCTTGTTGATCCCCAAGACCAGCGAAGGAAAGAAAGCGGTGGGGGGTGGCACCAAGATGACCTACCGCTACTACCTGCAGGATATGGCTTTCGCTGTTGCTTTGCAGGGTCCGCAGGCGGAGTTGATCGCAGTTGAGGCGGCCTTGAAAAACCCGGTGTGGGATTTGTATCTGGGGCGTAAAAACTGCGTGCCAACGGAGTTTATTGGTCAGGGTATTTATGCCGATGCGGAGCAGGCAATGGGCAAGGCGGCGCAACTGGCTGAATCCAAGCGACGTATGCCGGTATTCACGGTATTGCAGGGCGAACATGATGGCGAGGTGCTGACCCTCAATGATGTGCCACTGCAATTTGGTGAGCACAAGCTGTACCGGGATCGCCGGGTTACTGTTCTGCCGGTGGTTTGATCATGGCTGCCGGACAGCGTCTGTTCGTCAAGGTTACTCGTGATTCTCTGCCCCAGGTGAAGGATAAGTATCCATTTTTGTACCTGGAGCGGGGAAGACTGGAGATTGACGCCAGTAGTATTAAATGGATTGACTCCGAAAACAACGTGGTGCCCTTGCCTGTGGCAACACTTAATGCTTTGTTGCTGGGGCCGGGTACGAGCATCACCCACGATGCAGTAAAAACCGCCACTGCGGCCAATTGCTCTGTTTGCTGGGTGGGGGAGGATAGCCTGCTGTTTTACGCCGCTGGCTTTCTGCCAACCGCCGATACTCGCAATCTAAAACAGCAAATTGAGCTGGCCGCAGACCAAGAGAAGTCGATCGAAGTAGCTCGACGCATGTTTGCCCGCCGCTTTCCTGATGCTGATCTAAAAGGCAAAAACCTGAAAGAAATGATGGGCATGGAAGGACATCGGGTGCGAGCGCTCTATCTGGCCAAAGCAGAGGAGTATCAGGTCGGTTGGAAAGGGCGAAAGTTTGTGCCGGGTAAATTTGAAACCAGTGATGTCACCAATCAAGTGCTCACCGCAAGCAACGCGGCCTTGTACGGTATATTGTGTTCAGCAGTACATAGCATGGGATATTCACCGCACATTGGTTTTATTCATTCTGGTAGCCCTTTGCCATTTATATATGATCTGGCGGATTTGTATAAAGAGCATCTTTGCATTGACCTTGCGTTTTCGCTCACCCGTGATATGGCGGGCCGCTACAACAAACATAAGGTTTCATCCGCGTTTCGCGAGCGAGTGATAGAAATGAACCTTCTGGCTAAGCTGGGCGAGGATGTGGCCGATGTACTGGGGGTGCGCCGTGCTCGTCGTACTGGCAAATGATCTACCGCCCGCTGTGCGAGGGCGAATGAAACTTTGGTTTGTAGAGCCTCGCCCCAACGTTTTTGTATCAGGCATCAAAGACTCTGTTGCCAGGACAGTCATAGATTACTTGTACAAACACTGCCCACCTCAATCGGGCATCGTGATGTTCCGCTCCTTGCCCGGACCTCCGGGTTATGAAGTCCGCACGATAGGGCCAACCAGGAAACCACTGACTGAGATCAGCGGTTTGCAATTGGTAGTCGAAACCCTGAAAAATCGCTAAGCCCAATATCTTGTATATTGGCGGCAGATCTTTAACAATGTGTTGGTGTCTTCCCCACGCACGTGGGGGTGTTTCCAGGTGTTGGTGAAGACCCGCCCCAGTGGGTGCGTCTTCCCCACGCACGTGGGGGTGTTTCTGGTAGAGGATAAGTCGAGCGGCACCGGATTGAGTCTTCCCCACGCACGTGGGGGTGTTTCAGCCCCGGAAGAGCCCCGGATTCGGTCAGAGCGGTCTTCCCCACGCACGTGGGGGTGTTTCTGCCATGACGCGGCTATCGAATGGATAAGGAAGGTCTTCCCCACGCACGTGGGGGTGTTTCTTACTTGGCCCACGAACTGGGCGATATCGCGATGTCTTCCCCACGCACGTGGGGGTGTTTCCACCCATGGTCTGGATTGGCGACGAAAACAAATGTCTTCCCCACGCACGTGGGGGTGTTTCCCTAGCAGGGGCTGGCCCGCTAACGGCTGGCCCGTCTTCCCCACGCACGTGGGGGTGTTTCCATCGGCGGCATCAAAGAAACCAAAGAGGGTTAGTCTTCCCCACGCACGTGGGGGTGTTTCAGGCTGAGGAAGAAGGCGGCGCGGGCGAGGAAGTCTTCCCCACGCACGTGGGGGTGTTTCCTGGAGGTGCAGATAATTATTAGAGCTCAAGTCGTCTTCCCCACGCACGTGGGGGTGTTTCTGTCAGCGTAACGAACATCCATTGCCTGCTCGCGTCTTCCCCACGCACGTGGGGGTGTTTCCAGCCAGCGTTTCGGCACCGCTCGCGTAGCCATGTCTTCCCCACGCACGTGGGGGTGTTTCTAACCGGGCCATTGCTCGGGCTGTGCCGCTTAAGTCTTCCCCACGCACGTGGGGGTGTTTCCATACCGCCACGGAGCGGAAAAACCGAGTTGGCGTCTTCCCCACGCACGTGGGGGTGTTTCCGGCTCAAGCGCACCCACAAAAGCATTTGCCTTGTCTTCCCCACGCACGTGGGGGTGTTTCTTGGGCTAAGTACGCCGTTGGCGATGTGGGCGAGTCTTCCCCACGCACGTGGGGGTGTTTCTGAGTACGAGGCCCTAGCAGGCAAGCCTGCTGAGTCTTCCCCACGCACGTGGGGGTGTTTCTGGAGCCCAGGCGATGAGCTACGGAACCAACGAGTCTTCCCCACGCACGTGGGGGTGTTTCTCGTGATGCCATCTAAAAACGAGGTGTCGCCACGTCTTCCCCACGCACGTGGGGGTGTTTCTATGGGTGATGGTGTCAAAGCGAGAGGTTCCGGGTCTTCCCCACGCACGTGGGGGTGTTTCCCAGCCCAATATGCGCCATCTTCCAGAAGATTCGTCTTCCCCACGCACGTGGGGGTGTTTCCTCTTTTCGCCTGTGTCGGATTATTTCACCGCTGTCTTCCCCACGCACGTGGGGGTGTTTCCGAGACGGACCCCTCGGCAGGACCCCCTGTAAAGTCTTCCCCACGCACGTGGGGGTGTTTCCCCCTACGCCGCCGACCTGAACACGCCAGGCGTGTCTTCCCCACGCACGTGGGGGTGTTTCTGCCTACGCTGACGCTAATGGGCAAAACAGTTTGTCTTCCCCACGCACGTGGGGGTGTTTCTTAACAGCGGTCATTATGAGACCTTGGGGATGCGTCTTCCCCACGCACGTGGGGGTGTTTCTGTAGAGTTTTACAGAATCGTGCAAGTTTTAAAGTCTTCCCCACGCACGTGGGGGTGTTTCTACACCGACGTTATTGCACGAGCGCGGTCTATTGCCTTCCCCACGCACGTGGGGGTGTTTCTGACACTATCCGTATGGGAGCATTATCAGCATCGTCTTCCCCACGCACGTGGGGGTGTTTCTCCCCTTGTTCGCCGACTGCATGAGCATGGATAGTTTTCCCAACGCACCTGCACTGCTGTCCGGAATAATTAATGCGAACTCTGGCAACTCCACAACTTGCGTGGCGTACAGAGTTGTATGGCTGGTGGGAGCTCGAAAACGACGAGGTAGAAG
>Ga0079225_10002615_pt1 | contig 10415 bp, 7 predicted proteins | sample Poulit2012_FD_76344 | JGI IMG/M metagenome (GOLD analysis project Ga0079225, IMG submission 76344) | Agricultural soil microbial communities from Georgia to study Nitrogen management - Poultry litter 2012 | ecosystem: Environmental > Terrestrial > Soil > Agricultural land | place: USA: Georgia...
AAGCCTGTCTGGATGTAGGACTCCGCCAATTGCGATCAAGCCATTTAGATTGCTGAGCGCTGAATCAGCAGGTGGAAACGCGACGTTGGGATGGCGGTCCAGGCAGAGCACCTGGCGCAATGCGAGTCTGGCGGCAAGATCTGATTTGGCGTTTCTCGCTCGTTTCAATAACAGCTTGATCATTTTAGTGTGGCGATATCTAGTTGATCTTGCTTGTCTACTTGCTTGTTTTTACCAGGAAACGACCGGCCCGTATCTGGACGAGCCATTTCTTGTGCTCCTATCAAGATGAGAGCCTTCGCGTGGATTTCCAAGGGCAGGGCATTAGTTAATGGGCGCGGCTAAATTCCCGGAACTCTTCAGCCGACAGCGGCAGGCTGTAATAGTAGCCTTGCATCAGGTCGCAGCCGATGCGGCGCAGGAGGTCGAGTTGCTCGGCTGTCTCCACGCCTTCAGCGACCACATCGAGGTGAAGGCGGTGAGCGAGATCGACTAGCCCGGTGACGATTTTCGTGGTCTCGGAGTTAGTGCAGATCTGGGAAATGAAACTCTTATCGATCTTGAGCCGGTTGACTGGCAGCTGTGCCAGATAGGTGAACGACGAATAGCCGGTACCAAAATCATCAATGGCGAATCGTATGCCCAGGGGTTTTAGAGCCTGCATGCGCCTGGATACCGTGTCGATATCCTCGATGAGTGTGGTTTCGGTGAGCTCAAGAACCAGGTTCGAGCCGGCCAGGCCAGTTTCTTCCAGGATACTGGCTATCTGATTGAGCAGTCTTGGCTGATGCAGTTGCGGCGCCGCTAGATTGACGGCCACCTCCAATGGGTTGGTGCCGGCGCGGCGCCAGCCTGCTGCTTCCTGACAGGCTGTGCGTAAGATGTGTTCACCCAGCAGGTGGATGGTGCTGGTGTGCTCGGCGGCACTGGCGGCTTCCATGGCAGGGATGCTGCCAAGCTCTTGATCGTGCCAGCGCAGCAGGGCTTCGGCCCCCTGCAGTCGGCCGGTGCGAATATTCATTTCCGGCTGGAAGGCAGCCGTGACTTCGTTGCTGCTGATGGCCTTACGCAGGCGGCGCAGCAGGTCGTGGCGACGGACGCGGCTGCTATCGACGGATGGCGCGTAGACTGTCAGCTTGCTGTCGGCATAGGTGCGGTGAGAGCGCATGGCGGCATTGGCGCGCTGAATTAGATCGTGACTATCCTGGGCGTCGTCGGGGTAGGCACTGACGCCAATTTTAGCGCTGACATAGAGCGTATGTTCATCGATCTGAAACGGTCGGCTGAGACTCTCCAGCACGTGTTCGCCAATGGCGCGTCGCTCAGCGGCTTTATCAGTCGTGATCAACATGAATTGATCATCTCGCCAGCGGCCGACGACATTGGGTGGCGGGAAAGTGCTGGTCATGCGCCCAGCAATGGCCTGCAGCAGTTTGTCGCCGACTTCGCGACCATAGATTTTGTTGTAAGTGGAGAAGCTGTCGAGATCGAACAAGGTCACGGTAACCTGCTGCTCTCGTTCAGCAGCCAGCTGCAGCACATAGTCCAAGCGGTCGGTGAGCAGGCGCCGATTGGGCAAGGATGTCAGAGAGTCGAAGTAAGCGTTGCGCTCGATTTCAGACCGCAGCTGCTTAATGGTCTGCTCTTGTTGCAATTCGCTTTCGACCAGTCCGACCAATTGCTTCAACAGCTGCAGATCGTGCTCGGTAAATGTTCGGGGCCGGTGATCGGCAACGCAAAGCGTTCCAAGCACCAGCTGGCTGGCGCCGTGTAGTGGAATTCCAACGAAGGAACGGATCCGGCCTGGTTGAGCCGCTGCCGGCTTGTCTGCGCGCCGAGCAGCATCCTTTATCATGAGCGGTTGATCTGCGCTCACTGTTTGGGTGCACAGCGAGATCGCTGCTTGGGTCTTCTGCTGCTGCAAGCCCGTTGCTGCTTTTAGCCAATGGTATTGCCTGTCGATCAGCGAAATCAGCGCGATCGGCATTTCCAGCAGGTCAGCGGCGAATTGCACATAGCGCTCGAACCGCTCGTCGGATTCCGTATCAAGAACCTTCAGCGAATACAGGTCGCGTAGGCGCTGTGCCTCGTAGGGGGGCGTCGGGGTTGGCTGGTCGTTGCTCGGCGGCTGCTCTGTCATTCACCATTTCAGCATGTTCAGATGGTTATGCTGAACATGGGGGTGATGAGCTGTTTGGAAAACGCAGAATCTGCCTGGCCGGAGTAGATCGGCCAGGCAGATTCATGATGCAGCTCAATCGAGCAATTCCAGATTGCGCACGGCACCCATGTCGGCGCTGGTGGTCAGCTTGGCATAGGCCTTGAGTGCAGCGGTGACCTTGCGTGGGCGCACTTCAGTCGGTTTCCAGGCGTTTTCGCTGCTCGCCATCGCTTGTCGGCGCCGATCCAGCTCTTCGTCTGAAACCAGGACTTCGATGGTGCGACTCGGAATATCGATGCGGATGCGATCACCTTCTTCGACGAGCGCAATCGTGCCTTGCTCAGCAGCCTCGGGCGAGACATGGCCAATCGATAATCCGGAGGTACCGCCAGAGAAGCGGCCGTCGGTAATCAGGGCGCAGTCCTTGCCCAGGCCACGGGATTTGAGGTAGCTGGTTGGGTAGAGCATCTCCTGCATGCCAGGACCGCCACGGGGGCCTTCATAGCGGATGATGACCACATCACCAGCTTTGACCTTGCGGCCGAGGATGCCGTCGACAGCGCTATCTTGGCTTTCGAAAATCACGGCCGGGCCTTCGAAGGTCAGGATGCTTTCGTCCACACCAGCTGTTTTGACGATGCAGCCGCGCTCGGCCAGATTGCCGTATAGCACAGCCAGGCCGCCGTCAGTGCTGTAAGCATTCTCGATATTGCGGATGCAGCCGCCGCTACGATCAAGGTCCAGAGTCGGATAGCGGGTAGACTGGCTGAAGGCTGTTTGGGTTGGAATTCCTGCCGGGCCGGCCCGGAAGAACTCCATGACCTGCTCATCCTTGCTGCGCTTGACATCCCAGCGCTCCAGGGCCTCGGCCAATGTGCTCGAATGCACGGTCGGGGTGTCGGTTTGCAGCAGGCCGGCGCGATCGAGCTCGCCAAGAATGCCCATGACGCCGCCAGCGCGATGGACGTCTTCCATATGATAGAACGGTGTAGCCGGGGCGACTTTGCATAGGTTGGGAACCTTGCGCGACAGCCGATCAATGTCGGCCATGGTGAAGTCGACCTCGCCTTCACGAGCGGCGGCCAGCAGATGCAGCACGGTATTGGTGGAGCCGCCCATGGCGATGTCCAGACACATGGCGTTTTCAAAGGCGGCGCGAGAGGCGATGTTGCGCGGTAGCGCGGACTCGTCGTCGCCCTCATAATAGCGCTTGGCCAATTCGACGATGCGCTGGCCGACTTCGCGGAACAGCCTCTCTCGGTCGGCATGAGTCGCCAGCAGCGAGCCGTTGCCGGGCAGGGCAAGTCCCAGGGCTTCGGTCAGACAGTTCATGGAGTTGGCAGTGAACATGCCAGAGCAGGAGCCGCAAGTCGGGCAGGCGGAGCGCTCGATCACGGCAACGTCTTCATCCGACATTTGATCATCGGCGGCAGCCACCATGGCATCGACCAGATCCAGCGCGACTTCCTTGCCGGCTAGCTTGGTCTTGCCAGCTTCCATGGGTCCGCCGGAGACGAAGATCACCGGAATGTTCAGCCGCAGGGCAGCCATCAGCATGCCGGGCGTGATCTTGTCGCAGTTGGAAATGCAGACGAGTGCATCGGCGGTATGAGCGTTGCACATGTACTCGACGGAGTCGGCGATGATGTCGCGCGAGGGCAGCGAATACAGCATGCCGTCATGGCCCATGGCGATGCCATCGTCCACCGCGATGGTATTGAATTCCTTGCCGACGCCACCGGCTTTCTCGATTTCCTCAATGACGAGCTGGCCCATATCCTTTAGGTGTACATGGCCGGGAACGAATTGAGTGAACGAGTTGGCGACCGCAATGATGGGCTTGCCGAAATCACCATCTTTCATGCCGGTGGCGCGCCAGAGCGCGCGGGCACCGGCCATGTTGCGGCCAAAGGTGGAAGTACGGGAACGATAGGCTGGCATGTATTGTATCCTCGTCGCGACGCTGGTATCCGATGTGCCGCCAGAGGCTGACCAACGAGAACACTAAGAAGCCTGCGTGGTAGAACACTACACGCTGCGGCAGCGTCGATACTCGATTGGCCTCCAAGCGGCCTGCTGAAAACTTGTTTCTGCAGCAAACAGGGAGGCTAGCATATCAGCGTTTAGCGCTCCATCAGCGGGTTAGCATTTGGCACGGTACAAGTCTCGACAGAGCAGCTAAGGTCATGCAGGTAGATTCAGCACAAGTGCAGACACAATCGATCGAGCAGCTGGCTAATCTGCTGCTGGCTCAGGCACAGGCAGCCCATCAGCGGCGGGTGTTGCTGTTCGCTGGAGAGCGCGATTGGGCACTCGAGCAGGCGCAGCATGCCTTGGCAGCAACGGGCTTGCTGGCAAACGCTGGCTGGCTGGGTGATCTGGCGCCCGCGGCCGTCTCACCGGTGCTGCCCAGTCGGGTGTCGCGGCTGCTGGGGCAGGAGCTGCATGCCTTGGTCGTTGATGCCTATGCCGGTTTTGACCCGGATGCGGTCGGCGCTGCTCTGGGAGCTCTGCGAGGTGGTGGTCTCTTGTTGCTGCTGACGCCGCCTCTAGCCGAATGGTCAGCTTTTGCGGACCCACAGCATGCGCGCATCACGGTTGCCCCGTATGAAGCGACGGATGTCAGCGGCCGCTTCCTGCAGCGTCTGGCGCGGCTGTTGGCAGCCAGTGAGGATGTGCTGCGCATCGAGCAGGGCCAGCCGTTGCCGGATTTGCCAGCCAAGATGGTTGCTGCGCCGGCTGTTGCGGCTAGCAGGCCGCCGTACGCGACGCCAGATCAGCAGCAGGCGGTGCAGGCTGTGCAGCGGGTCGCTGCTGGGCGCGCGCGGCGGCCCTTATTGTTGATTGCCGATCGTGGCCGCGGCAAATCGGCGGCTTTTGGTATCGCCGCAGCGGAGCTCTTGCTAGTCGAGCCAAAACGGATTCTCGTCACAGGTCCACGGTTGGAGGCAGTGCGATCAGTGTTCAGGCATGCTGCCGAGCTGCTACCAGAAGCGCAGCGACAGCAGGATGCGCTGCTGCTCGAGCAAGGATGGCTGCGTTTTGTTGCACCGGATGCCTTGGTATTGGAGCAGCCAGCAGCCGATCTCTTGCTGGTCGATGAAGCAGCTGCCCTGCCGGTGCCACTGCTCGTTCGCCTGCTGAGGCATTATCCGCGCATTGCTTTTGCAACCACCGTGCATGGCTATGAGGGTACAGGCCGTGGTTTTTTGCTGCGCTTTACGCAGACCTTAAATAAAGAGACCCCGGATTGGCGGCAGCAACGCCTGACAACACCGGTTCGCTGGGCAGTCGACGACCCGTTAGAGCGGCTGAGCTTCCGTCTCTTGCTGCTGGATGCTGAGGCTGCCTCCGCCGAGCGGCCAGCGCAGCCTGCTGCGGAACATCGTATCGAGCGACTGGATCGCGATGCGCTAGTAGCTGATGAGACCCTGCTGGCCGAGCTGTTCGGCCTGTTGCTACAGGCGCACTATCGCACTAGGCCCTTCGATCTTCGACAATTGCTGGACGGGCCAAACATAGAAATTCATGCTCTGTTTCATCAAGAGCATGTGATTGGTGCTGCTTTGGTCGCTATCGAAGGTGGCCTGGATGCCGAGATCACCGCTGCGATAGCGAAGGGGGCGCGGCGCCTGCGTGGTCATTTGCTGCCGCAGTCCTTGGCCTTTCATTCAGGCTTGGCTGACAGTGCCGCCCTGCGCTATGCGCGCATCATGCGGTTAGCGATCCACCCAGCATGGCAGCGCCAGGGGCTGGGCAGGCAGCTGCTTCGCACATTGTTGGACGATATGTCTGCGCGTGGCTTGGATCTGGCTGGTTCCAGCTTTGGCGGTGATGCCGCGCTGCTGCGCTTTTGGCAGCGCTGCGGGTTTTGGCCTGTTCGTGTTGGAATGACTCGCGGCAGTGCGAGCGGCGAGCATTCCCTGTTAGTGTTGCAGAGTCTCAATGCCGCCGGACAGGTGCTGCAAGATATTGCGCAGCAGCGCTTTTTACGTGATCTGCCGGATCAGCTGGGGCAGCCGCTACAGGGACTGGAACCGCTGCTGGCAGCGCGTTTGCTGGAAGGAGAGGGCGCAGGGCGGGAGCAGTTCGATGCCTTCGACCAGCAGCAGCTGGCTGGCTTTGCTTATGGTCGGCGCAGTTACGGTGACAGTCTTGGCGCGCTGCGGCGTTTTTTATTGCAGGTCTGTGCCCGGCAAGGAGCGCTGGAACAGCTGTCGCCAATGCAATTGGAGCTTCTGATTGGATCCGTTTTGCAAGGGCGCAGCTGGAGCGAACTGAGCGCGCTCGGAAACCTGGCTGGTCGTGATGCAACCGTGCAGGCTGTTCGGGATGCGTTGGCACGCCTGTTAGAGATATATGCATGAGTGCCTGTTCCGCAGCCCAAGGTTTTGTTCGGCTTTAAGAGTTCAACCCGTGCCCATACTTCGGGAGTCACTTTCTTTCTCATGTGAAACCGCGGGAGATAGGTATGCGTTGGAGCATCCAGTTGGCCGCTTTGCTGCTAGCCTTGGCTTCGGTGGGCAACTTGCCTGCCGCGCCAGCGCCGGCTGCAACATCTGCGAATCCGAGCGAGCGCGCTTACAGCTTGGCGCCCATGCTGGAGGGTGTTTTACCTGCTGTGGTCAGTATTTCCGTGAAAGGCATGATGCCGGCCGAGCAAAACCCATTATTGCAGGATCCTTTTTTTCGCCGCTTCTTTGGGTCGCCGGAAATGCCGCAGCAGCGAGCATTCGAGGCGATTGGCTCTGGCGTGATTGTGGATGCCGATAAAGGCTTGATCGTCACCAATGCACATATCGTCGAGCAGGCCGAGGAGCTGACAGTTACCCTGGGCTCAGGGGAGCAGCTGACGGCTAAGAAGCTCGGCTCCGACCCTGAAACGGATATCGCTGTCATCAAGATCGATAGCCCGCAAGGCGTTCAGCTGACCGCTTTGTCCTGGGCCGATTCCAGCCAGCTGCGAGTCGGTGATTTCGTGGTTGCGGTGGGCAATCCGTTTGGCCTGGAGCAGACTGCTACATCCGGCATTATCAGTGCGCTGGGCCGCACCGGGCTTGGCATCGAAGGTTATGAAGATTTCATTCAGACTGATGCCTCTATCAACCCTGGTAACTCCGGTGGTGCATTGGTGAACATGAGCGGCGAATTGATCGGTATCAACACCGCGATTCTTGCGCCCAGTGGCGGCAATATCGGCATTGGCTTTGCAATTCCGTCTTTGCTGGCTCAGGGTGTCTTGAAACAGCTGGTTGAGCATGGGGAAGTGCGGCGCGGGCAGCTGGGAGTAGTCGTGCAGGATTTGACCCCAGCCCTGGCGCAGGCCTTGGGCACGGATGCCGGCAAGGGAGCGGTCGTGACACAGGTTCTAGAAGACTCGCCTGCAGCAAAAGCTGGCCTTAAGGTGGGTGATGTCATTGTCAGTGTCGATGGACAGTCGATCAGCGGCAGTGGCGAGCTGCGCAATCGGATTGGCCTGATGACGATCGGTCAGAAGCCGGAGCTGCAGGTCAATCGGGATGGCAAAACGGTAACCGTGACGCCGACCATAGAACAGGCCAGGCAGCAGGGTGTCGATGGCGCGCAGCTCGATCCCAGGCTGGAAGGGGCCAAGTTCGAGTTTGCCACTGGTCGGCCTCAGGAAGGCATGATCGCCGTGACTGAAGTCGATGTCGACAGCCCTGCTTATGATGCCGGCTTACGCGCAGGCGACAGGATCACCAGCATCAATCGCCATCAGATTGAAAGCATCAGCGCCTTTATGGCTGCCGTGCAACAGGCAGGTGATACGATATTGCTGGGTATCAACCGGCATGGCACGCCTTTGTTGATTGCAATCCAGAGGTGATGGTTAGGGATGAGCGCGGAGCAGAAATCATCCTTGGATCATGTCAGCCAGCTTGCGGGTAATCTGTCGAAGCGGCGTGGCTATGTCTATGCGCACCTGGATGATGCGCCGCTGATTCTTTCGTTTGAAAAACAGCTGGCGGAAAGGCAGGCAGTAGCTGATATCCTGCGCCAGATCGAGGCAGTGATTGATTTCGAGTTTGCCTGCGTGGTTCGCGGGGTGGATCCCCGGGGAACGAACCAATGCTTGCCTTGAGGAAGGCAAGCGGGTGTCGACTTGCAGCAACGGGACTGAGCTCTGCAGTCCCGTTGTCGTTAGAGCAAAGCCTTAGCTGCTGCTGCGCCCGTTGGGCGCGTAGATCGCAGAGAAGCTGGTTGGCTGCTTGATGTAATCCCATTCGACCAGCAGCTCACGCACTGCATCACCTTTAATGACCTGAGCAGGCTCGATCGAATACGTGCCTAGCACTTCCTGGTCGCTACCATCGTTACGTACGACGGGGAAGCCGTGGCTGAGCAAGTACTCTTCTGCTGCATCCCGTGGCTGGATGGGCGCGAATTCCACCATCGGCGTCTGGACCACTGGCTTGCTCAGATAGCCCCACTCAATCAGGATTTCTTCGGGGGTCTGCCCAGCAACGGCGGTTCCGGTAGCCAGAGTGGCAGCTAAAGCGAGAGCGAAAGTCTTCTTCATGATGCGTATCTCCATACGTTGATTTGCTTCAAGGCAGCTTGTTGCGCTGCATTCAAACAGACAGGTCTGTATGGTTGCTATTTAAACATAGCCAGACAGGTCTGTCTAGACCTATTTGCAAATAATTTAATCTGGCGCAATCGTCTGAATAAAATCAGGGGTTTATAGGTTTTTTAGGTGGATTTAAGAGAGATTGGGTTCGTGTAAATAGACGATCTTTAGCAGAGAAGCCGGTTCTTAGCCGACGCTGACCCGATCTCGGCCTGTGGATTGGCTTTTGACGAGCGCTTTCTGGGCGCGCTGCATCATTTGAGCGGGCGTGTCGTCTTGGCGGACATCGGTAAGCCCGCCGCTAAGGCTGAGATACAAGGTCCGACCTGGGGTTGCGAAGGGCGTGTTCGATGCGCGAATGGCAATACGCTGGCCGACTTCCAGTGCCCAGCTCATGTTGGTGTTGACAAGAATAATGGCAAAGCGATCCGAGCCCAGCCTGCCAAGCACGTCACTGTGGCGTAACTCACGACGGATCAGGCGAGCGACCTCACGCAGGCAGTTGTCGGCAACATCCTGGCCGAACTGACTTCGTATGGTATCCCCGTGTTCAAGTTCTAATAGCAGCAGGCAGAACGGTTCTCTGTAACGCTCCTGCCGAGTGATCTCTTGATTCAGGGTTTGCAGGAAATACGGCTCGTTCCAGCTCTCCGTCAGAGGATCGAGCAGCGCCGATTGAGCAAGACGCTGCTCCATGAGTTTGTGTTCGGTGATATCAGTGCTTAACCAGGCAACCCGTCGGGGCTGGCCGGGCGTGTTTTCCAGCGGCGCCAAGCGAGCCTGAAACCATTGCTCCGAATGTTGCAAGGCGAGGGTGTCTGCAGGTTGTGAGAGTTTGTACACCTGGGTGTGGGTGGTATTGCGCTGCAAAGCTGCTTGAATGGAAGACAGCAAATAATCAGCGACATCGGTCGGGTACACGTCGTGCAAGGATTTTCCAATCAAAGTCTGGGGAGCGCTATCAAGAGCGCTGGAATTTCCGCCCAGTACATCGACATACCGCCCGTGTTCATCAACAACGAAGACAGGCTCGGATAGCGCCTGCACGATGGCATGGAGCGTGGTTTTTTCATGATTATCGGGATGCATGCTCCATGCATGCGGGCTTTGAAAAGTGATTCCAATAGGCGGGTGGCTTTGCTTGCAGATCAAGCGAGTTGATGGCGCCTGGCGTTGATAGGGCGCTAAACTGAACGAGAGCAGGTTGAGCAGGGCGAATCATGAGCGCTTTTTTGCTGGTGCTGGTCATTCTTATAATCTTGGTCGGTTTGACCCGACGATGGCTGCTTTATCGGCCCGTCGCAGCACCGACCAGCGAACCCTTCGATGGCGTGATTTATCAGGTAGGCCAGGCAGCCGTGGCTGAGCGACGCAGCCCAGCGCCTGAGGTCACTGTGATCGGGGTGCCAGGTTATTGTGAAAATGCGCGCTACTTTACCGCCCATTATGCCGACCCGCGGATACAGCTGATTATTCTGATCAGCGCTGATTATCACCCTGGGCTTGACTGCCAATCGCTGGCTGCGGCGCCGTGGGCTGATTTGCCAAGCGTTGCGGCCGGCAGCGTAGAGTATGACGCTCAAGTTTTATGCCAAGCACTCTCGCAGCTCCCCAAAACCGGTCACATCCGGATCCATGGTCACTCGCGCGGCGGCGCAGTCA
>Ga0079225_10002616_pt1 | contig 10414 bp, 11 predicted proteins | sample Poulit2012_FD_76344 | JGI IMG/M metagenome (GOLD analysis project Ga0079225, IMG submission 76344) | Agricultural soil microbial communities from Georgia to study Nitrogen management - Poultry litter 2012 | ecosystem: Environmental > Terrestrial > Soil > Agricultural land | place: USA: Georgia...
CTAAAATTAACATCATTAGGTATTCTCATAACCTTATTATATAATAAAATATGAGTAAATAAAAGAGGCGATTATAAATCGCCCCGAGCGAAATCTATTTCGCTTTTAGTTACATAAATTAAAAGTTAGACTTGACTAACTTTTAATTTATGCTATACTAATTATGATTGAGGTGATGATATGTTCAAAGTGAATAATTTAACATTTGGATATGATGAAGAAATAATAATAGATAATATATCGTTTGAATTTGAAGACGGAAATATAGTGGGAATTATTGGTCCTAATGGAGCTGGTAAATCTACAATGATAAAAACTATATTAAATTTGGTTGAAAAAGATAATGGTGAAGTTAAATATAAGAATAAAGAGATTAAAAAAATTTTAAAAGATATATCTTATATACCACAAAGAAGCGAAATAAATCTGGATTTTCCAATTAAAGTTTTAGATGTTGTTTTGATTGGTCTTTATCCTAAGAAAGGCCTTGTTAAGAGGTTTGACAAGGAGGATATAAAAAAAGCAGAAGAGGTTTTAAAAAGAGTTGAAATGTATGAGTATAAGGATACGCAAATCGGTGCGCTATCTGGAGGTCAACAACAAAGAGTCTTTTTAGCTAGGGCATTAATACAAAATTCACAGGTCTTATTTTTAGATGAACCTTTTGTAGGGATAGATGTAAAAACAGAAGGATTAATAATAGATATATTAAAAGAACTAAAAACAGAAGGAAAATTAATATTTATTGTTCATCATGATTTAACAAAAGTGAATGAATATTTTGATCAATTAATTATATTGAATAAAAAAATTATATCCTATGGGAAAGTCAAAAAGGTATTTACAGAAGAAAATATGTTGAAAGCATATAATTTTAAATTAGAAAAAGGAGAAAACTAAAATGATTTATTATACATTTGTTGAAGATATAATTAACTTTCCTTTTATGCAAAGAGCGTTATTAATGGCTATATTCATAGGAATAGTTACAGGAGTTTTAGGATCTTTTATTATACTTAGTGGAAAAAGTTTAATGGGTGAAGCAATAAGTCATGCTATACTTCCAGGCGTAGTAATATCATATATGTTAGGTATTAATTATTTTATTGGTGCATTGTTAATGGGTTTATTAGCAACTTATTTAATGAGTAAAATATCCCAAAAGTCTAAAATTAATTCAGATGTTTCGATAGGAATAGTTTTCACATCATTTTTTTCGATAGGATTAATATTACTATTAAAAGCGCAAACTGCTGTAGATTTAAACAATATATTATTTGGTAATATATTAACTATTACAAAATCAAATATGTATTTAACGATTGTAATAGGGTTAATAGTTTTAATAACTATAATAGTCTTTTATAAAGCTTTTTTAATAACAATTTTCGACCCAACTATAGGAAAGTCATTTGGATTCAATATAAAATTTTTCGAACACTTATTAATGGTTTTACTAACGTTGGTTGTAGTGTCAAGTTTACAAGCAGTAGGAGTTATATTGGTTGTTTCAATGTTAATTACTCCAGCTGCAAGCGCCTATTTATGGACGAAAGATTTCAAAAAAATGATAATTCTTTCTTCAATATTTGGATCTTTAGGTGGAGTAATAGGATTGTATTTTAGTACTACTTTTAATTTAAGTAGTGGAGCAACAATAGTATTAGTACTAGCATTTATATTTATAATATCTTATTTGTTTGCAAAAGAGGATGGAATTTTAATAAAAAAAATAAAATTAAGAAAAGGTGATTTAAATGAAAAAAAATAGATTATTAGGAGTAATGTTTATATTATTAACAATATTATTAGTGGCATGTGGAAAGGATAATACTAACAAAGATAAATTAAATGTTGTATCCACATTTACAATAATTACAGACATGGTTGAAGAAATAGGAAAAGATAAAGTTGATGTTCATAATTTGGTACCTACTGGTACAGATCCACATGAATATGAACCATTAGCAAATGATTTGAGAAAAGCGTCAAATGCTGATATATTATTTTATAATGGATTCAATTTGGAGGGTGGAAAAAAAGGTTGGTTTTTCAAAATGCTAAAAACGATAAACAAAGATGAAAAATTAGCGTATAATTTAAGTGAAGGTACAAAAGAGTTATATTTAAATGAAGTTAATCCAACTCCGGAAACAATTAATCCACACAATTTTATTAGTCCGAAAAATGGTCTAATTATGGCAAAGAACATTTTAAAAGGACTTATCGAAGTTGATGCTGAAAACAAAGATTATTATGAAAAAAATTATAATGTATTCAAAACCAAATTAGAAGAAATAGAAAAAAAATATGAAGAGGAATTTAGTAAAATATCAAATGAAGAAAGAATAATAGTTACAAGTGAAAGAGCGTTTCAGTACTTAGCAAAAGATTATAACATTAAAGAAGGTTATATATGGGCAATAGATACAGATGAAAATGGAACTAAAGAACAAATTACTAAATTAATTGAATTTATCAAAGAAAATAAAATAAAATATTTATTTTTAGAATCAAATGTTGATCCTAGACCAATGAAGACAATATCTGAAGAAACAAATATACCAATATATAAAGATTATATATTTTCAGATGAGATTGGTAAAAAAGGAGAAATAAACGATACTTATATTAAATATTTAGAACACAATTTAAAAGTATTTATAAACGGTATAAAAGGAGAATAAAATGCCTACAAAAGGACAAGAAGATTATTTGAAAATAATTTTTGATGAAAACTTAAAACAAAACAAAATAACTAATAAATTTATTAGCGAGGAATTAGATATAAAAGCACCTTCAGTAACCCACATGTTACAAAGGTTAGAAATGGATGGTTTAATAGAAAAAAACGATAAACTAGGATTCAAATTGACACTAAAAGGCGAAGAGAAAACAAAAATTTTATTAAGCAAACATAGACTTTGGGAGTTGTTTTTAATTGAGTATTTAGGCTACACTTGGGATGAAGTGCATAAAGATGCAGATCTTCTTGAACATGTAACTAGTGATAATCTTTTTAAAAAACTCAATATCTTTTTAAAAAAACCTAAAAGATGTCCGCATGGAAAACCAATTTATATAAATGATGACAATACAAATGATTTGTTAGAGAAAAAATTATCTGAACTACAAATCGGAGATGTAAGAAAAATAAATGTTATTGAAGATAGTAGTAAATTATTAAAGTATTTGTCTGAAAAAAATATAAATTTAAACGACACTTTTAAGCTAATAAGCATTAATGAATTTGATAAAAGTTTTACAATTAATTTAAATAATAATAATGTCACAATTAGTCATATAGCTGCAAACAAAATTTATGTTAAAGAAATAAATTGAATATAAATAAGATTATAAATAAACGAAGTGTATTACTTGATAAAAGCAAAAATAAACTTTATAATAACATGTAGAAAATAAAAATGGAAGGTGAAAATATGTCATTAATCGGAAAAAAAATAAATGAATTTAAGGTGGATGCATACCATAATAATCAATTTATTGAGGTTACTGAAAAAGATTTAGAAGGAAAATGGAATGTATTTATGTTTTATCCAGCAGATTTCAGTTTCGTATGCCCTACAGAGTTAGAAGATATGGCTTATCATTATGAAGAGTTTAAGAAGTTAGGTTGTGAAGTATATTCTATTTCTACTGATACTCATTTTGTTCATAAAGCATGGCATGATAGTTCAGAAAGAATTAGTAAAATAAAATTCCCAATGTTAGCTGATCCAGCAGGATTAATCGCAAAAGATTTTAAAGTGTTAGACGAAAATTTATGGCAAGCACTAAGAGGAACATTTTTAATAAATCCAGAAGGAAAAATTGTTACTTATGAAGTGAATGACATGGGAATTGGAAGAAGCGCAAAAGACTTTTTAAGAAAAGTAAAAGCAGCTCAATTTGTTGAACAAAATGGAGGAGAAGTTTGTCCAGCAAACTGGGAACCAGGCGATGATACCTTAGAACCAGGTGTAGACTTAGTAGGTAAACTTTAATAGAAAGATGGTTTATACCATCTTTTTTATTTTTTATGTTATAATTAATTATAAAAAAAAGGAAATAAAAAAATGAATCAACAAAATATTATTAAACATGAAAACAAAAAATATATTAGATTAAATAAAAGAATAAGTGATTTAGGATATTCATCTAGAAGAGAAGCTGATAAATTAATTGAAGAACAAAAAGTATACGTAAACGATAAACTTGCTATCCTAGGAATGAAAGTTACAAAGGAAGATAAAATTGTTGTTGAAGGAAATTTGTTAAACACTAAACCGAAATTAGTATATATAATGTTAAATAAGCCAAGAGGGATAACAACATCTAATGATCCAAAAATAAAAGACAATATAAAAGATTTTATTAACTATCCTGAAATGATATTTCCCATCGGAAGATTAGACAAAGATTCATCTGGATTAATACTTTTAACTAATGACGGTGATATAGTAAATAAAATATTAAGAAAAGAATACGGTCATGAAAAAGAATATATAGTAAAAGTTGATAAAAAAATAACTAGTTCTTTTTTGTCTAACTTAGAACAAGGTGTAAAAATATATAATCCTGTTAATAAAAGCTATGTTATTACAGATAAAGCAAACCTTAAATTAATTGATGAATACACTTTTAGTATAATAATTAAACAAGGGTTAAATAGGCAAATTAGAAGAATGACAAAAACACAAGGATATAATGTAGTATCATTAAAGAGAATAAGAATAATAAATTTGGAACTTGGTAATTTAAAAGAAGGAAGTTATCGCTATTTAACTAACAATGAATTAAAACAATTAAATAAAGATATAAATAAGTAAAGATAATGTGAAAGTTATCTTTATTTATTTTTAAAGCATTGTTTTTAGAAATAAATGGTATACTTAGTAAGGTTTAAAAATAAATGAAAGAAAAGATAATAAAATGAAAAATAAATTTGCAGAATTAAATATATTAAATGAAACAAAAAAAGCATTAAGATTTTTTGAATTAACGGATATGACAGAAATTCAAAAATTATCAATACCTAAGATGTTAAATGGTGATGATTTTATAGCTAATGCACAAACAGGAACTGGAAAAACATATGCTTTTTTAATTCCAATGATAGAAAAAATTATTCCTGGAGAATTGTACACTCAAGGTTTAATATTGACTCCAACGAGAGAACTTGCTATGCAAGTTTATAAAGAAACATTAAAATTAATAAAATTCAATGAAAAGATAAAAGCTACGCTTATTGTTGGTGGTGAATCTTATGATAAACAATTTAAAGAGTTAAGCAAAAACCCACATATAATAATAGCAACACCAGGGAGAATAATTGATCACTTAAATAGAAAAAGAATCAATTTAAGCAAAGTCAATATTTTAACAATTGATGAGGCAGATGAAATGCTGCAAATGGGATTCATAAATGAAATTGAAGAAATTTTAATTAAGTTACCAAAAGAAAAGCAAACTGTTCTTTTTTCTGCAACGATGCCAAAAGAAATAATAAGAGTCGCAAACACATACTTAAAAACAAACGATATAATCAAAACTGAATCAAGTAGTTTGACAACAAAAAACGTCAAACAATATTACTATTTAGTTAAAAAAGATGATAAATTAAATATGTTGGTAAGATTTTTAGATTTCCATAATCCTAAATCATTAATAATATTTGCAAATACTAAAGCAGATGTTGATAGAATAACTATTCATTTAAAAGAACTAGGATACAATGTAGATAGTATCCATGGTGATATTACTCAAAATATAAGAACGAAAGTCATGAATAGTTTTAAAAATAAAAGCTTAAGCATATTAATAGCAACTGATGTAGCAGCAAGAGGCATTGACATCGAAAATTTAGAATTAGTATTAAATTATGATATACCACACCAAGATGAAATATACATTCATAGAATAGGAAGAACGGGAAGGGCTCAAAATAAAGGGGTTGCATTTTCATTTATTACTCCCAATAAAGCTAAAAGAATTAAAATGTTAGAAAAATACACTAACTCATCAATAAATAAACTTGACATTCCAACAATTAAAGAAGTCGAAAACAAAGTAATAAATGCATTTTTAATCGAATTAGAACAATGTATGAAAGAAGATAATAACAATAATAATTATATAAACTATGTTAAAGAATATATAACTGATAATAAAACAACAAACAAATTAATAAACGTTTTGCTACAAAAATTAATTCCACTTAATAAGAGATATGAAAATATTAATGATACTCCAGTAAAAAACAATAATAACAAGGATACTAAATTTAAAATAAATTTAGGTAAAAAAGATAAAATTAGTCCAATTATTTTATTTAAATTGCTAGAACAAAATTTTAAAGTATTTAAAAGGGATATAGGTCAAATAAATATATATAAAAATGATACTACATTTGAAATAAAAGGTAAATCCTTACATAAATTCAATTATAAAAAAACTTTAAAGAGTAAAAACAAAGTAATTAAAATAAATAAAATTTAAAATAAAAGAGCATTTGCTCTTTTTTGTTTGAAGTTCTAATTAATAAATGTTAAAATGAAAAGGTGCAAAAAGGAGGAACTATGTGGGTAAAAAAACGACACAAAATATTTCATTTCTTTTTTAGATGGTTAGTAAACTTAATTTTTAGAATAAAATATAATTTCAGATCAAAGAAATTTAAGTTAGAGAAAAAACCACACTTAATACTGTTTAATCATCCAAGTAATTTTGATCCAATTTTTGTAGGTTCAACATTTAATCGACCAACTTACTTTATTGCGAATGAAGATTTGTTTAATTTAGGTTTTAAATCGAAAATATTAAAATACTTAGTTGCGCCAATTCCAAAAAAGAAATCTGTTAGAGACACATCAGCAATTAAAACAGCTATTAAAGTAGTAAGACAAGGTGGTAATATAGGAGTATCACCTGAAGGTAATAGAACTTATAGCGGAAGAATAAATCATATTGATATTGCTATAGTTAAATTTGCAAGACTTTTAAAAGTCCCTATAGTCTTATACACAATTAATGGTGCATTTGGAGTAAATCCAAGATTTTCTACTAATATTAGAAAAGGCAAAATTATAGGGAAAGTTGAGCAAATCATAAGTGTTGAAGAAATAAATCAAATGAGTGATGATGAGTTATTAAATAAGATTATAAAAACATTAGATGTTGATGATTCATTAATGAACATAAAATTTAAAGGCGACAAATTGGCTGAAGATTTAGAAAGTGTTTTTTATGTATGTCCAATTTGCAAAAACATGCACACATTATTCTCTAAAAATAATAGTTTTTATTGTCGAGAATGTCAATTGGAAGTAAAATATAATGAGAATTTAACATTTAGCACAAAAAATGATAAGTTTAAATTTAAAACAATAAATGATTATTATATTTGGCAAAATAATTATATGATAAATTATGATATAGGAAAATTAAGTTTTATCGACAAAAATGTTCATATATATGATGCAGATATAAAAACAAAAATTAATAAAATATTAACTGGAACTTTTAGTTTAGATAATTCTTGTTTTAAAATAAAAAATAATGAAAATAAAATTAAAATAAAAATAGAAGAAGTAATATCAGTTGATGTGTTGTTTCATAATACTTTAATATTAAATTTGGAAGATATTAAATATCATGTTACTGGTGATAGTAAATTTAACGCTTTAAAGTATTTAAATTTGTTCACCCTAATTAAAAACAAACAAGAAAATATAGAAACAACTCATTTAGGAATATAGGAGGATATATAAATGAATTTTTGGAAGATTGAGTTAAATACTTTTGATATATGGGTATATTTAGGAATACTAATTATTATATTTTTATTATCAAACACATTAAGAAGAAAAATTAAAATAATTAGAAACTCTTTACTACCAACTGCAATTATAGCTGGGATAATAACGTTAATATTAAAATCTATCGGTTTATTTGATACTTTAGTTAATGTTGAAAAGATGGATAGTTTGCTAGAGTCGATAACATATCATGCTTTAGGAATTGGTGTTGTAGCTTTAGCATTAAAATCAAATGAAAAAAGTGCAAACAAAGAGGCAAACAAAGATATATTAAATGCTGGCTTAATAACAGTTAATACATATTTAATACAAGCAATTGTTGGAGTAATAGTAACTGTTGCTCTTGCATTCTTAGTGATGAAAGACTTATTACCAGCAGCTGGATTTTTATTACCATTAGGATTTGGGCAAGGTAGTGGACAAGCATTAAATTTTGGTAGTTTATTTCAAAATGAATATAGTTTTGTTGGCGGAAGTAGTTTTGGTTTAATGATAGCAACTATAGGATTTTTGGTTGCATGCATTGTTGGTGTTATTCATATTAATATTATGAGAAAAAAAGGAACGATAAAAATAAAAGATGAAGTATCATTTGAATCAAAAGAAGTTTTACAATCACCTAACGAAGTTCCAGCATCTGATGCTGTAGATAGGTTAACCATTCAAATTTCATTAATTATGTTAGTTTATTTTATGACATTTTTGTTTATGTATGGCATTGAAAGTTTACCATTAGGTAATTTTGGAACTAATACTTTAAAACCCTTAATTTGGGGCTTTAACTTTTTAATTGGAGCTATTTTTGCAAGCATACTTAAACTAATTTTTAAGAAATTAAGAAATACTAATATAATGACAAGAGATTATCCAAATGACTATTTGTTGAATAGAATTAGTGGCTTTATGTTTGATTTAATGATAATAACAGGTACAGCTGCTATACAAATCAAAGTTCTAAAGTCTTTAATATTACCGCTTATAATACTTACAATCATCGGAACAATTACAACATATTTTTATGTAAAAAAACTAGCATATAAATTATTTCCTAAATATAAAGAGGAGTCTTTTGTATCTTTATTTGGGATGTTAACAGGTACAACATCTACAGGAATGATTTTACTTAGAGAAGTAGACTCTAATTTTGAAACTCCTGCTGCTAATAATATTGTTTACCAATCATTTTATGCAATAGCTTTTGGTTTCCCATTATTTCTATTATTAGGAATAGCGCCTAAGGGAATGGTTCACACATTAATTTCATTAGGTATTGTGGTTTTAATGTTTGTTATTTTTAACTTAATATTGTTTAGAGATCAAATATTAAAGAAAAAGAATGCATAATTTTGCATTCTTTTATTTTGGTCTTATGATGTTAATAATTCCATTAGTAGTTAAATACTTATTACCTGATAGCCTACCAATTGGACTTAACTTTTTAAAATTTATATAAGTATTTTCATATACATCGCTATCTAAATAATACATAACTACTTTACCAATAAATAGATCAACCGTATTTACACCATTTTCTTCAAATGTTAAATGTTTTTCTAATTTAACTTCTATTCTAATTTTTGCGTTTGTAACACCGGGAGTAGAAATTATATCACTATTGATTGAAGCAAAGTTAAGAATGTCAATCTCGCTTTGATTTTGGTCATATTCTTTTGAACTTAAATTTACTTTATTGATGTTATCAATAGTTGTTAAATGAACAACAAACTCCTTGTTTCTTAATATATTTCTAGCTGTGTCTTTTAATTTACCATTTTTTCTTAGTACCGATATACTTATTAATGGGGGCATACCAGATACAACATTAAAAAAACTAAAAGGTGCTCCATTAATACTGAAATCACTATTTAAAGTAGTAACAAAAGCTATTGGTCTTGGAACAACAATAGAAGATAGTATTTTATAATTATTTCTTTCATCTAATTTTTTCGGATTTATTTTAATCATATAATCACCTTAAATAGTTTAATATAAAATCTAATAAAAATAAAGCCAATGACTTTATAAATATTAACTTAATGATATAATAAACAAGGATGGTGATAACATGAGTGAAAATATTAAACAATATGTACCGAAACATAGACTTGACAACTTTCATATAGAGGAACTATATCAATTAAAAGATTCTGATATAAAAATTATTTCTTATGAATTATTAGTTTGGCTAAAAGATATGAGCCAACCGATATCAAAGGAATTGGTTCCTCTTTTAATTTTAAAGCATAATGGTTTATCTGAAAGTATAATTAAAATATTTGATGATTTAAAAGAAGACTCTATACTAAAATATAATATTATAAATTATGTTTTAAAAGAATTAAGTGATAATGATTTAAAAATTTATAGCAATTCTTTAAATAGAATTGTAGAAAAACCAACTAAATATGAAAAGTTTTATGAAACAAACATTGTAGCTAAAGAGATATTAAAAAGATAGGAATTAAGTCCTATCTTTTTTATTTTTATTAGGAAATTGTAAACAAATGAAAATAAAATAAATTTTTAAATTAAACTAACTGATAAAACAGAAAAAACCGTATATAACGGTAATAATTTAAAAATATTAAATTGTTTTA
>Ga0079225_10002617_pt1 | contig 10413 bp, 11 predicted proteins | sample Poulit2012_FD_76344 | JGI IMG/M metagenome (GOLD analysis project Ga0079225, IMG submission 76344) | Agricultural soil microbial communities from Georgia to study Nitrogen management - Poultry litter 2012 | ecosystem: Environmental > Terrestrial > Soil > Agricultural land | place: USA: Georgia...
AAATTGCTGCTTTTTAAATAACTTTTGCTTTTGTCAATTGACAAAGGCTTTTTTTCCTTTGGTGAATTTAGCAGGCTTTCGTTAAAGATTTGTTGAAGATTGAAAAGAGGTGGACGAATGGAACGAGTAATCATAATTGGGTCACCTGGCTCTGGTAAATCAACATTTGCTAGAAGGCTGGACGAGGAATTGGATTTGCCATTATTTCATTTGGACAAGCTGTTTTGGAAGCCAGGCTGGGTGATGGAATCGCTCGATGAACAAAAAGATATCACTGAAGAGCTCGTCCAAAATGATCGGTGGATGATTGACGGCAATTACGGGGCGACGTTACCGATTCGATTAGAACGAGCGGATACGGTTGTGTTCTTTGATTTGCCGCGTTGGTTATGTTTATATCGTATAATTAAAAGACGCTTCAAATATTGGAATAAACAGAGGCCTGACTTTAACGCTGGTAAAGAACGATTAAATCTTGAATTTTTAATTTACGTTTGGCGTTTTCGGAAAAATAAACGTCAGCGCATTGTCGATTTAGTCGAATCAGTAAAGGATAAAAAGACGGTTTATATTATTCGTTCAAGAAAAGATACTGATTTAGTTTTTCATGAACTAATTAAAAAGAGTAACGATACATAAAAGGGTGATTACATGGAAGTATTACGCGTTAATATTAAAGAAGGCGGTTATAGTGAAAAGGAGCCAGTCATTGAAAATGTTCATTTTACAGTTCAACCCGGTGAATTACTCGGACTGCTTGGGCCAAATGGTGCTGGAAAAAGTACGACGTTAAAAACAATTTTAGGAACCCTCGAATATGTCGATGGTGAAGTTGAGTATAATCGGGGAAAAAGATATGCTTACGTTCCAGAGCAGCCTATTTTTTATGATGAGTTAACGTTGTGGGAGCATATTCAATTTACAGCATCCGTATGTGGTTTAACTGAAGAGGAAATGAAAAGGCGGGTTGAACCGCTATTAGACATTTTTCGGCTCGATGATGTTAGACACCATTTACCGTTAACATTTTCAAAAGGAATGCAGCAAAAGTTAATGATTATTTTAGCTTTTTTAGCGAAGCCTGCCTTATATATCGTCGATGAACCGTTCGTCGGGCTTGATCCGAAAGCGACGAACGATTTTTTACGGTTATTAGACGAGGAAAGAAAGCGTGGGGCGGGTGTTGTCATGTCTACCCATATGCTTGATACAGCGGAAAGAATTTGTGACCGATTCGTATTAATTATTAGTGGACAAGTGATTGCGCAAGGGACGTTAAATGAAATCCGTAGTGAAAATGGTCTTGGTGATAAAAATTTATATGACTGCTTTGAAATTTTATTGGAGAAAAATGGCCTATGATTCACGTGAAGAATATTAAATCGGGGAAACAGTTATTTTTACTACGGTTAGTTCAAGATTTCCAGCATAAAAGGAAATTGTGGCGGCTCGGTGTCGATTGGACGGTTTGGGTTTATATCATTATTCCTGCCCTTTTATTAGGCGTTTATTTTTACGTTAATTTTTGGAGGGGCAACTACGAATGGGCTTATTACATAGAGGAGTCGTTCATTCCAATTTTACTTCTCATTTTGTCTATGAGTGGCACCGTTAAAGCTTATTTAAAAGAAGCGGACATTTTGTTTGTCTGGCAAAGTGAGCATCTCGTAAAAGATTTACAAAAATATTCCTTCGCTTATTTTTGCTTATCAACAATCGTCAGCTCGCTCGTACAATTTACTTTTATTCTACCTCTGTTAGTCGTTTATTTGGACTGGCAGATGAGCGATGTAGTAAATATATTTCTATTTATCGTCGTTTTTCGGATTCTGTTTACGCTTATAAAACGTGAACTGAACGTTAGACTAGGTAAGTGGGCATTCCGTTTTTCAATGCTTTTAGTGATTGGTATAAGTGGGCTTTTACTTAACTTTCTCGTTCCATTGTTGACGGATGTAATCTTAACTTTGATCGTCACAATAGCCACATTAATTATAATTACACTTCTGAATCAACATGTATCAAAAAAGAAACAACGGTTTTATCGTGAAGTCGAGATTGAAGTTGAGAAACAGGCTAAAAGTGTCCAATTACTGTTCTCACAACTATCAATTATTGGTGGACCAGAATTTTTAACGCAAAAAGTTAAAAACAGCTCGAGAAAACGCCCTTTTTTATTTCGCAAATCAGGGAAGATTTTTCGCGATTTTTCAGCAAAAAATAGTTATATGGAAATTTTCATGAAAAGTTTATTGAGAAATCCATCGTGGCTTTCAAGTTATTTTCGATTTGTTGGCATCGGGTCTTTTGCGATTATTATCGTCCCGGAAAATTATAGGTGGGCTGTCTGGCTTTTAATCGTATTCGTCATTGGAAATTTGACGAAAACCTTTTTAAAACGTGTCTTAGACCATCCGTTTTTAAGTGTCGTCGCATGGCCAGAAGTGAATGAGAAGGAAATTGCTTACAACTGCATGATAATCGGGCTTATTCCAGGTGTACTTATTTTATCGATCCTTTATAACGTTTTGACCTTTGCGTTATGGGGAATTGCATTTGGAGTCGTCACATCGATTATATTAATCATTGTCGTCGCTCAATTTTTCTCAACTCGGGTAATTGAAAAATCATCGTAAATGCTGCTGGAAATATTTCCTTTCTTTTTGGGCATCCTATTGAAACTAAATTGCCTCGTTTATCGTAGTAAGACTAAACGATAAACTAAGAAAGGTAGATAATTATGAAAAAATATGCGGGCATCCTAATTATATTTCTATTATTAGTTGCATGTTCAAACAATGATGACGGTGATAGTGAAAATGAAGGTGGGGAAAGCTTAACAGGAACGTGGACAGGCCAAATTGAGACGCCACCGATTCCGCTAGATTTTATCGTAACTTTTGAAGATGACGAGGTGTGGAAAGGGTATTTATCAATTCCGATTCAAAATTTGCACGATTATCCTTTATCTAATTTGTCTCTTCAAGATGATGAAATTTCCTTTGATATGGAGCTTCCACAAGAAACAATTAACTTTGAAGGTGAATTAACGAGTGATTCTTCGATTGAAGGAACGTTTACACAGCGGGGGCTGTCGTTTCCATTTCAATTAAGTGAAGGCGATGATTCTTTAGAAGAAGATGAGGATGCGGTTTTTCTATCCGTTGAAACGGAGCATGGGACATTGCAAGGGGAGCTTCTCGTTCCTGAGGGAGTCGATGAATTCCCAGTTGTTTTAATTATACCTGGGTCAGGACCGACTGATCGGGATGGTAACTCTGCAGCTATGCCAGGAAAAAATAATAGTTTAAAAATGTTAGCTGAAGGATTAGCGGAGGAAGGAATCGCGAGCCTTCGTTACAGTAAGCGGGGAGCAGGCGAGAATGCCGATGCTGTCATCCCTGAAGCTGACGTTCGTTTTGAAGATTTTATTAACGATGCTGAGGCATGGATTGATCTATTAAAATCAGATGAGCGTTTTACACAAGTTGGCGTCGTTGGTCATAGTAAAGGGGCACTCATTGGGTTAATGGCGGCGAAAGAAACAGATGTTGATGCTTATGTGAGTGTGGCAGGAGCGGGCGTGCCAACAGGGGATTTACTATATGAACAGTTAGCCAATCAGCTCCCACCAGCATTGCTAGAAGAAGCGGAAGAGATATTAAATTCACTCCGAGCAGGTGATGTTGTTGATCAAATAAGTGAAGAATTATATGCTGTTTTTCGACCAGAAGCTCAGGAATTTTTAATGTCATGGATGGCGTATGACCCAGCTGAGGAGTTAAGTGAATTTAATGCGCCGACGTTAATTGTCCAAGGAACGACAGATATCCAAGTATCTGAGGAAAATGCCGAAATTCTTCATGAAGCAAAAAGTGATTCCGAACTTTTAATTGTTGAAGGAATGAATCACGTATTAAAGGAAGCACCTGAAGACGAGGTGGGCAATATTCAAACTTACACGGATCCACAATTACCTCTTGCTGATGGACTAGTTGATGGGATTGTTGAGTTTTTCAATCGTATTGGGTTTCATTAAATGAATGAACACGAGGGATTTTTATGGTCCTTCGTGTGTTTTTTTATAAAAGGGCGCTTTCGGCAATGCTCGCTTTTAAATTCATCCTTTTTATTTAAAAGCTTGTGAAATTTTTAGCCTTTATTTTGACAAATTTTGCTCACCCCCTTTTTAATTTAGTCAATTAGTGCTAGAATGGTTAAAAAGTCTGAATTTTCCCGTTTTAGGCAGGTGAGTCTAATGAAGTTTTTTGCCCGTTTGTTTATTTTGATAGGATTAGCTGGAATTTTGTTTTCCCTTTTTCAATTATTGATTAATTATACACAAAATGATTGGGCGAATCTTACTGAATATTTGTCGTACATATTTTTAGAATCCGATGAGCGTTTTGTCCTCATTATTGGCTTATTTATTTTTATTATTGGTCGAGTGATGTTTAATAAAGTGAAAAAGCGGGGACGGATTTTTTATTGAAGAGATCACTGGCTCGTGCGTTTTCGGCAATGCCATCTACTTGTGTAAAACTGATCTAAGTCTTCTTGTTCGTAAAGTTAAATAATTGTAACTGTTGAAAATTCACTCGTGTTCATCGAAATCTACGCATAAAACATCGGTACACCCTATCAAAAATGACTAGGAGTACCGATGTTTTTTTAGCATGAGACGGCAGAAGACTCCTTCCTCAATAATGCGGATTGCGTTTTAGGTGGGAGACGTTCAATCGACTAAAAAATCATCAATGTTAGGAAAATCATCGACAGAGCTACCAAATTTAACATAAAGCCCGTCAGCGGAAAAAGGGATGACGTCTAACTTAACACGGAACTTTTCACCCACAGTAAAACGGTCTGTTAAATCACCATTGAACGCCCAAAATTGAGTGTCTTCAATCGGTCCAACTTCAATATAGGTAAAATCTTCATTTGATTCATATTCCAAAGAATGAATTGTCTCTTCAATTAAAATTTGATCCCCTGCACGATAATGCTTAAGAACACTCCAAGCTAGAAAATCATAAGTCTCGTCATACTGTTCAGCATTAAATTGTTCCATACTGACAAATTGCTCTTTGAAATGAGGGTCGTATTGTTGTAAAAATGATAAAGATGGAACCTCGAAAACATAATCCTCGATGTGGAAAAATTGTATGTGCTCATGTTGATCCGAGATTGTTTGTTCAGTAATAAACTCAGGTGCACCTGGGTTTTCGCTTAAATGATAATGGTTAATTCCTACATCAATTTTATCTAAAGCAGAGATATATTTCGCTTCATCGTTTTCATCGAATCGGATAAACACTTGCATGTCTACTTTTTCATTAATTAACCCGTCAATATCGACATAATCCTCTTCAATCACATAACCGTCTGCAATTCCTTGATCAAACCGGTACGTCACAAATCCTTGGTCGCTTTCAATGATTTCCGAAGGCTCACTCAATCCGATAATTTCTAAAATTTCACTTGGCGTCATACCGAGTTCAAGCTCCCATTTGACGGATTGATAATCAAAGCTTTCAGGGAGTACAGTAACGCTCGCTTCATTAGTCGAATTTTGAATAAATAGTGGGATCATCACGATTAACAAAATAATGGCAAAACCCGTTGCGACTAAAGGTTTCCAATGTAATTTTTTCTCACTATTATTTAAATCCATTTTTTCATTCAGTTGAACTAAAATTTGTTCTTGATCCGTTTCGTTTAATATATAATGCTCGTCTAATTCCTTTAACTGCTCATCAAGTTCATCATAATGTTTCATGCTCATACCCCTCCATTTCTAATCGCTTTTTTAACGCTTGAATAGCACGAGATAGTGTCGTTCTTACTTTTGCTTCATTCCAATTTAAAATCATTGCTGTCTCAGTAACGGAAAATTCTTTTATTTTCCTTAAAATGATGACTTCACGGTAAGAACGCTTCAAATTCCCTAAGGCGGCATACAATTCTTTGACAGTTTCACTCGTATGTAAGCTTTGTTCAGGTGTTTTTGAACTGTGAGGAACGGTATCCATCATGTAGTTAATTGGATGTTTCTTTCTAATGTGGTCAAGACATAAGTTTCTAGCAATCGTAAAGAGCCAACCTTTTGTATTTTCTTCTTTGTACTGATGAATGTTCTTGTAAGCTTTTAAAAAGGTATCTTGTAAAATATCTTTTGCCAGCTCTTCATGTCTTAAAAGGTAAAGCGCGTATTGATAAATATCTTGACTGTACTAGTCATACCACTGATTAACTCGTTGTTTATCCACCCATTTCTCTCCTTTCTATTGTCTCTATTTACATAACGAATGATGGAGGGGTTTGTTGCAGTCGTTTTTTAAATTTATTATAATAATCTCACAAAAAGTAAAAGGAGGGTAGACGTAGTTGATATTGAAAGATCATGATTTACCTTTAAAACTATGGATATTAGAAGCTTTAGTTGAAAGGGTGAGCGAAGAAAATGAGCATTATGCAGATATTCATGAAGATTTAAGAATCGTTCGTGCAGGAGATCGGGGCGAACGTTCGATAGAGTATTATGTAGATTTAATTGACGATGATGGCCTACGCGTATTTTACGATTTAAGGTTGCCGTGGAAAAAGTATTTCTTTCAAATGGATACGGTACTTCTAACTTCATCTTTTATTCTCCTCGTTGAAATCAAAAATATGGTCGGGGATATTTTTTTCAGTAGAGAAACGAAACAGATGGTCCGGCGATATAATGAAATGAAGGAAGCCTTTCCAGATCCGTTACTTCAAGTAAACCAACAAAAACTTCAACTGCATTATTTTTTAAAAGAGAATAAATTTCCTCACATTCCGATTTACACGATTGTCGCCTTCGTTAACCGCAATGGAATTCTCCATATTGAGCCACAAAACAATTTTCATTTAAACAATGTCATCCCCATTCAAGAGTTTATTTTCAAATATAAAGAAATTGAACAAGCAAACAATCAAATATTTTTAAATGAAAATCAGCTAGAAGCATTAAGCGAGCTATTTTTAACGTCTCATGTTCCGTATGATCAGCAAAATATTTTGACCACTTATAAGTTGGGAGAAGAAGACATCATGCAAGGGGTACAATGTAAACAGTGCCAAAGAGTCGGGATGGATTTTTACTGGGCTCATTGGATCTGTAACTTGTGTGGATTTAAAAGCGAGAATGCTCATGTGAAGGCGCTGCGGGATTATTGCTTGTTGATTGGAAGGTATGCCACAAACAGTGACGCGAGAAAATTTTTGAAACTAAATTCGCGTCATACGACAAAGAGATTGCTTCAAAATTTGAAACTTAGTAGAGTCGGGGCCAGAAAAGGAACTAAATATGATTTGTCAAAATTGGTATTTGATCATAAATCTAAAAATTTGATCATAAACTCTAAAAATTGATCATAAAATCTTAAATTTGATCATAAACACCAAAAATTTGATCATAAATCCGAAAATTTGATCATAACCTCGCACGAACAACGCCCCGTCCATCAAAAACGAAAAAATCCTCGTCCGCGGACGAGGATTTTCCTATTATTCAAATGACTGACTAATTTCATTAATCATTTCTTGCACAGATATTAAGCCACCACCGGATAAGTACCAGTAGTCTGCGTTTAAGTAGAAGATTTGACCTTCTTTATAAGCGGTCGTGTTGGCGACTAAGTCATTTTCGATAACTTCTTTCGCCTGTGATTCACCGTTAACGGCTGCATCCCGATCGATAACATATAAATAATCTGGGTTTTTCTCAACGATAAATTCAAAGGAGATGTTTTGCCCGTGCGTTGCAACATCGATACTCGGGTCGACGGCTTCAATGCCGAATACATCATGAACAATACCGAAGCGGGAGCCAGGTCCGTATGCACTCACTTTTCCACCGTTAGATAAAACGATGAGCGCAGATACGTCATTTTCAGCTGATTTTTCTTGAAGCTCACTAATCGCTGCATCAATTTTCCCGAGTTCTTCCTCAACAACATCTTCCTGATCAAAAATTTCTCCAATTAACTTAACATTATGTTTAAAAGAATCGATATAATTCGCTGTATCTAATTGAATAAATAAAGTTGGCGCGATTTCAGCAAAATCTTCATAAAGCTCCATTTGACGTCCTGAAATAATAATTAAATCAGGCTGCAGTGCGTGAATCTTTTCGAAATCTGGTTCCTTTAATCCACCAACATTTTCGTATTCGTCAGATTCATATTTTGATAAGTAACTCGGTATGTTCATTTGCGGAACACCGATGATCGGGATATCTAAATGATCTAACGTATCTAACATCCCGAAATCAAAGACAATCACTTTTTCAGGATTTTTATTCACTGTAATTTCATCAAGCTCATGCTTTATCGTTACTGTTTCGCCGCCGTTAGCCCCTGATGTATTATCATCAGTTCCACCACAAGCCGCTAAAATTAGTAACAGACTAGCCATGATTATTAAAAAGTATGACTTTCTCACCATACAGTCACCTCTACTTATTATTTAATTTTAAGCAAAATAAACACATACTTTACATTGGTCAATCGTTCGAATCGGAATATCCATATCATAAATTTCCTTTAAATTCACTTGATCAATAATTTCGTCTGTCGGCCCTTGTTTAATAATTTTTCCATCTTTAAGAGCGACAATGTAATCTGAATAAAATGAAGCAAAGTTAATATCGTGTAAAACGATAATGACCGTTTTGCCTAATTCATCGACGAGACGACGGAGTATTTTCATAATTTGTACCGCATGTTTCATATCTAAATTGTTAAGCGGTTCATCAAGTAAAATATATTCGGTATCTTGAGCGATGACCATCGCAATGAAGGCTCGTTGACGTTGACCACCACTGAGCTCATCAAGGAAACTATCTTGTAAGTCGTGTAAGTCCATAAACTCAATCGCTTCCTCAACATGCTGCCAATCCTCTTCCGTCAATCGACCTTGAGAATATGGAAAGCGTCCAAAAGAGATAAGCTCTCTTACCGTAAGTCTGACATTAAGAAAATTAGCCTGCCTTAAAATAGCGATTTTTTTCGATAAATCGTTATTTTTCCATTTTTTAATTTCCTTATCCTCAATAAAAATTTCCCCAATATCATGTTTGATCAATCGACTAACCGCGGATAACAACGTACTTTTACCAGCACCGTTTGGCCCGATAAAGGACGTTATTTTTCCTTTTTGAATATGAACGGAAACATCTTTGACAACTGGCTTTTCGCCGAATTTTTTCGTTAAATTTTTAATTTTAATCATGCTCGACTCTCCCTTAGTAGAAGATATATAAAGTAAACGCCACCGATAAAGTTAATGATGACACTGATTGTTGTTGTAAATGTAAAGACACGCTCTACGATGAACTGTCCACCAACTAAGGCGATCACACTAATTAACATAGCCCCTAATATTAAGTCGCGATGTCGGTACGTTTTTAAAAATTGATAAGCGACGTTTGCAACGAGTAAACCTAAAAACGTTATCGGACCAACTAGGACAGTAGCCACTGAAATCATAATCGCTACGACAACTAACATTTGTTTTACAACGGAATCGTAGTTGACCCCTAAGTTAATCGCATGGTCTTTACCTAAGGCCATGACATCTAAATATTTAGCAAATCTTAAAAAATACAACGCTGCTAAAACCATTAATATAAGTGAAATATTAAATAAGTCAGTATTCACATTGTTGAAGCTAGCAAACATTCGATCTTGCACAACTTGGAATTCATTCGGATCAATAAGCACTTGCATGAATTCCGCTAAGCTGTTAAAGAAGGTCCCAAAAATAATACCAATGAGAAGTAGAAAATAAATGTTTTGACCTTCTCGTTTAAATAGAAAATGATAAAGCAGTAAAGCGAATATGACCATTAAGATGACTGAAATAATAAAGTTCACATGCTGATTCATTAAAGTCATATGAGCTGATCCAAAAGCAAAAATGATGAAAGTTTGGATGAGTAAGTATAATGAATCTAAACCGATAATGCTCGGTGTTAAAATCCGGTTGTTCGTAATCGTTTGGAATACGACCGTTGAAAATGCAATCGCACAACCGGTTAAAATAATTGCCAAAATTTTCATCGTACGCCTAGGTAAAACGTAATCCCAGTTAAAGCTTAAATCCGTCAAAAGAAACAGACCAATTAATATGAGCGCGATAACAAATAAAATGATCAGCTTCGTCTGGCTACGCATATTGTCGTCTCCTTAGTAGCAAGTAAATGAAGACCCCACTACCAATCACTCCGACGGTTAAACCGATTGGGATTTCGTACGGGTAAATGACTACGCGCCCTAATATGTCACAAAACAGTACGAAAACTGCCCCAAGCAATGCGGTGTGCGGTAAATTTTTCTTCAAATTATCTCCTTGATAAATGGAGACGATGTTCGGAATAATTAA
>Ga0079225_10002618_pt1 | contig 10408 bp, 11 predicted proteins | sample Poulit2012_FD_76344 | JGI IMG/M metagenome (GOLD analysis project Ga0079225, IMG submission 76344) | Agricultural soil microbial communities from Georgia to study Nitrogen management - Poultry litter 2012 | ecosystem: Environmental > Terrestrial > Soil > Agricultural land | place: USA: Georgia...
CGATATCGTCGTAGGGATCATGCTCGGCGCCGTCGCGGGACGTGTCATTATCGGCCACCCGCCAACACTGAGCGCTGGCATCATTGGGTTAGTCACCCTGCTGTGTTGCGAGGCCATCTTCGGTCTGGTCCGAAACAACATCCGGCTCCACCGAGCCATCAACGCCCAACCGACAGTGGTACTAGCCCACGGCCAACCGCAGCCCGACCTGATGCGCAAAACCCACATTACGTTCGACGAAATCACCAGCTGCGTCCGAAAAGCAGGGATCTCGAATTTGAAAAAGGTCCGCTGTGTCATCCTTGAGCCCAGCGGAGCGTTCAGCGTCCTTGGTTACGATGACGCTCTTGACCCTGAGATACTGCGCGATGTCTTCGGCGCCGATCGGGTCCTCTCAGGCGAAAACGTGGAGCCCTAACAACCCAACGACGAAAATATCAGGGCCACAAACACTCATGCAAAACTGACAAGGTCACGGTAACCTCGATGGCAACTCTCACACCTGACGATGAAAGCGCTTTACCATGAACTCAAGTTTTCATGACCGGTCCTTCGACAGCTATGACGTCCGCGACCGCTCGAGCCTGGCACCGTTTGTGAGAGGCCGAAGTTCCGGGATCTATATCTTTGAATTCGAAAACGGCCAGCGCTACGTTGGTCAAACAGTAAACTTCGTGGCGCGCTTCAACTCCCATATCCGCGATAGCGATCATCACGAAGCCTGGGAAGACATCACCCGGCTAATGGTCATGGATGCCAAGCCAGAAGATCTGAACGAACTTGAGTTCCAGGTCATCGCATGGCAAAAAGAAGCTGGTTACTCACTACGCAACAAGGTCTTCAATTTCGGGTTCGAAGGGCCTAGCCAGCTAGATAGTGATATCCCCATCCTTGACCAGCTCCACTGGGCAAACGGGGATTCAGACTACGACATCACAGATATCCGTCACGCAGCAGATCGGCCTTTTGAAGGGCGTACCAAATTACATCAGAGTGCGGAGGGGCGACAGCCTTGGTTGAATGAGGTTGATAAGGGTGCGTCCTGGCCAACTGTAGCTAACGCAGTATGTGCCGACCTCGGGGCTGTGATTGCGCGAGCAATCCCTGAGGCGGTCGAGCTGGAGAGTATTTATTGGACAGTATCGGACTATCCGGATACTGCTACAGGTCGTCTAGCAACTCTCAATGTGGGACGTGTCGAGGTACTCTTCGTCGAACGAGAACCATACGACCTCATTCGAGATGGAAGCGAAAGAGTAAAGATACACTGCAGTAGACTCAATATGGCAGCGGGGACGGTCATCAGCGACGGCGAGGTTCGCACTCGTTGGCAGAGTTCAGCACCATTCATTACCAATTACTCACGCCAGCCACAGTATGGCATCGGACCGGTTGATAATGTCACTATCCCGACGGGGCTAGTGGGCCAAGCACTCGATCATCCAGAGATCTTGCAAGGCGTTCGTGAATTCTGCCTGAACCTCATGCGCTCGGGCCAATCGGCCATATTCCGTCGATGGCATTCACGAGAACTGGCCCGAAGAGCCTATGAGGAACATATTAGAGTGACTGAGCAAGACGACTATCAGCTTTAGTTGATCAGTCACATATAGAAAATTTTGCAGACCCTGGCACAGAGTGAAGACGCTTCTGAGCCTCACCCGCAACGGCGTCAGCGTGAGATGTTGCCCCGCTGAACCTAGTGGATACAGTTTCGTACCAGTACAATAAATCCCAGTCACTCACACTTCGCGAGTGCGACGAGGCGCAGCGCTGCCAACAGCCAGCTTAGCGAACGCGACTACCAAGGAGAAATAATGGATCAAGGCACGACTGCCTTTGAGCAAGCACTGCAACTGGCTAAAGACGATCCGCTCGATGCCTTTATCTCGGTAGTAGATTCGACAGACGCACCCTCCCAACCACCTTCGGGCGAGTTGGATGGTATACCTTACGCAGTTAAAGACAACATCGATACGGCTGACCTTCCAACCAGTGCCAACACTCCAACGCTAGTCGGCTCACGACGCGAACATAACCACGAAGTCGTAACTCGGCTGCACAACGCCGGCGCCCTTTTGGTAGGCAAGACCAACCTGCACGAACTAGCATTTGGCATTACCACTGGTGCAGCGGCACACCCGGCAACTCGCAACCCCTTCGATCCGTCACGCAGCCCCGGCGGATCATCCGGTGGTTCCGGTGCAGCAGTGGGCTCGGGCATTGTGCCGTTCGCACTCGCCACTGACACCGGCGGTTCAGTCTCCATCCCAGCGGCCTGGTGTGGTGTCTACGGCTACCGCCCCTCAATCGGCCGGTGGCCCAGCGACGGTCGTGCCGCACCATTGTCCAAAACTCGTGACGCAATCGGAGTCATTGCAGACTCCTTAGAGCTAGCGCAGCGTGTTGATGCGGTCGTACGCGACCACTATTCAGATATCACCCCGCCGTCAAAGTTCCGAGTCGGTGTTCCTCGGATAGATTCCACCTACCTGGATCCACTCGCCGACGATGTTCAAGAACGCTGGAACCACGCCGTCCAGCTTCTCGAACAGAGCGAGACTATCGAACTCGTTGAGGTCGACACTACCAAGTTGCACGAGCTCGACGCAGCATGCGGCATTGGTATCGTGCTCTACGAAACCGCGAGAGATCTTAGCGCGTACCTGGCGGCTCTTCCAGAACCGGTGACCTTCGAACAGGTTCGGGACCAAGCCGGGGCAGACGATGTCCGAGAACTGCTCACCTTATCTTGGGAACAACGGGAGAATCACGATACGTATCGTGAGGCCATGAAAATCCGTGAACAGCTACGCGACGAATGGGACCGACTCTTTTCCGAACATGGCATCACGGGGTTACTGCGCCCAACGACTCCCATCAGTCCGACACCTGTCGGGGATGACATCACCACAACCGCATTCGGTCAAGAAGTCCCCACCTTCAGCACGGTGATTCGCAATACCGGCCCGGGCTCGCTTGCGGGTCAACCAGCCGTGACGCTCCCGGTGGGCAACGGTACCGCAGGCCTACCGGTCGGCGTGACCATCGACGGAAATCGAGATGACGACGACGGACTGTTCGCGTTGGCCACAGAACTCGATACGCTGGTGGGCGTTCGGTCACCACTTCTGCAGTAACAGACATTTAGCTGCCAGAAGCATAGGCTCGATGACTCTGTTGTGTGCGAAACAGCGGCCGACTTGCGTCACATCGGACCTAGTCGTGCAGCAGAATTAACCAATCAAGTCGGCTATCACCTTAAGATAGACGCATCTGATCAGTAACAAATGAGTGAGTGCCAACTTCCTCTTTCCAATAGACCAATGTCGCTTCGTTGGGGGGAGGCGCATCTCGGGCCAACCGCCCTCATAAATTACTTATTCCACAGGCTCACTTTGTCTGGAACCTTTGGTGACTGAAGAGGGGTACAAACCGCGTGCAACGAACCCCATGATGGCAAACGACTGCACCGCAATCGCTGAAATAAAAGCAACCCCAAGAGTTGATTCCACTTCGAACTCAGTGAATAAAAGGACAGCCACGAATAGGAACACTGAACCGAACGCTATACCAACCATCCACAGGATGTAAGTCATCAGCCGGACCCGTTGATCGTATTCTTGTTGAGCCTTATTTTAGCTATTTCTGCAAGCGATGTAGTGGATCGTTCTCGACTGACATCACGCTTGGCAAGCCCGGAGATATTTGCTTCGATATATGCTTCGTCCCTGGCGCGGGGTCACGACCGTAACGGAGTCAAAGTCAGTGGCGAATTTAGCAATGTCAAAAGGCACGTTACTGGAAACAAAGAGCTCGGCCGGTATGCTCTCAGTGTCATAGGTTCCATTTTCCCAAGGGCCGGGGCCAATAGTGATGACTAATTCGCCTATTTCAGTAGCGCTAAAGTCAGTGATATAGGCATGAGGGTCATCGGGTACGCAGGCCCGGTACACGCTGAGATCAGTCAGCTCACCACACATTTCCCGGTACGTTGTGTTCATCCCGTGCAGCCACTCAATGTATTTATAGTCGGCCCACGCTTGAGGATCTACCGCCGCTTCGGCCGGCGCCGGGGGCGGCGCTAGCCAGTGACGAGACGGCTCAGATGACGGCGCGACGGTCTCGGTCGGAGCCTCAGCCTCTACCTCAGCGGCAGTTCCGGCCTCTTCCTCAGCGGCGGTCTCAGTTTCAGTTGTCCTGCCCGATCCACTGGAAGGCGTGGAATTCAGCCTCGAACGGGTCACCAACATTGATCTGTCCGATGAGCCCCAGTGGGACGAGCTGGAAGATCTGACCCCAGCTGATGTTGAAGGCAACCTGGAGGCCGTCGCCGGTCCGACAGAGACCAACGCGGATGGCATCGTGACCTTTGATGAACTCGAGGTCGGCGTCTACTTGGTCACTGAAGGTGCGGATAACGGTGGCAACAACATCGTCCGGACCGCGGAACCATTCCTGGTACTCTTGCCAACCGCCGTGGATGGCGAATGGGAATACGACCTCCATGTCTACCCCAAGAACTCGTTGACTTCCGTCAGTAAAGAACTCGACGAAGACTCGGATAACGCCGCTGAAGGTGCCGGCGATAATCTTGCGTGGAATGTCTCGGCCACGGCCCCGCAGCTTGCCCCAGACGATGAGCTCAATGAGCTGCGCTATGCAGATCAGCTCGATACACGCCTGAGCTTTGTTAGTGTCACCGATGTGGTGTACGGCGAGCAAGTCTTAGAAGCGGACACCGACTACACGGTGGCCGTAGAGGGTCAGAACGTTACCGTTGAACTGTGTGCTCCGGGCCTGTCAGACTAATTGTGTAAATCTCCTGGTCAACTGATAGAAATTCAGTGATAGGAGAATCATGACAACCGAACAACACGATCACACCGAATCAACCACCGTGGATGCTGCTGCCGTGGCGAATAAGTTGGCGGCGGCTGGGTCGATGGAGGCTATCCAGGAGTCTGGGGCTTTTGATGAGTTGATGGGCCAAATTGACCGCGGCGAGATCGAATTATCTGGCAAGGATGGGTTCATTCAGCAGATTATCCGTGCCGGTCTGGAACGCGGGTTGCAAGCCGAGTTGACCGGGCATCTGGGCTATGACAAGCACGCCGCCGAGGGCCGTGGGACGGAGAATTCTCGCAACGGGTCCTATCCCAAGACGGTGTCGACGGTGGCTGGCGATCTGGATATCAACGTGCCCCGGGATCGGGCTGGGACGTTTACCCCGACGTTGGTGCCCAAAGGCTCCCGGCGCACCGGTGGGCTGGATGAGATGATCATCAGCCTCTACGCGGGCGGGATGACCATCCGCGATATCGGCTACCACCTGGAGACCACGGTGGGCACCGAGCTGTCCCATGACACCATCAGCGCGATCACCGATGAGGTGCTCGATGAGATGACCACCTGGCAGAACCGGCCGTTGGAGGAGTTTTATCCGATCTTGTATTTGGACGCGATTCGGGTCAAAATCCGTGATGGCCACCAGGTGAAAAACAAGGCCGCTCACATCGCGGTGGGCGTCACGATTGAGGGCATCAAACAAGTGTTGGGGATTTGGGTGGCGGAGACCGAAGGGGCGAAATTCTGGTCCCAAGTCTGCACCCAATTGGCCAACCGGGGTGTCAAAGACGTGCTGATTGCCTGCTGTGACGGGCTGACCGGCTTCCCCGAGGCCATTGAAGCCACCTGGGCCCAAGCCACCGTGCAGACCTGTGTGGTGCACTTGATCCGGGCCGCCAACCGGTTTGTGTCCCATGGTGACCGCAAGGCCGTTTCGGCCAGCCTGCGCAAGATCTATACCGCACCTACCGAGGAAGCCGCAGCCGATGCCTTGGAGGAGTTCGCCAGCAGCCTGGGCCAGAAGTATCCGGCGGCGGTGAAAACCTGGCAGAATGCCTTGGAGGAGTTCATCCCGTTTCTGGCCTTCCCGCCGGCGTTACGCAAGGTCATCTACACCACCAATGCCATTGAGTCGCTGAACTATCAGCTTCGGAAAGTCACCAAAAACCGCGGGCACTTCCCCAATGACGAAGCCGCCGTGAAGCTGCTCTGGCTAGCCATCTGCGACATTGAGGATAAACGGGCCTTGCAGCGGGCCAAAGACCAGGAAAAGAAAGCCAAACGCGAAGGCCGCACCATTCGGTCCACCGGTGGCAGCCGACTGGTAGAAGGCGCTGGGACCTGTGGCTGGAACCAAGCCCTCCAGCACCTGGTGCTCAACTTCCCAGAGCGGGTCGAGCCCTACCTGGTCTAGACACCACCAGGAGAAACAAGATACGGTCTGACTAGGAGGTTTACACAAACACTCTGACAGGCCCCTTGCTCCAGGTCTGGACCTTGTCGAAGACAATCAGGGACAAGAACTGACCTATGTGATCAACACTGAGATTGCGGCCGATGCTGACATCGGTGACGGCGTGATCGCTAACGAGATCACCCAATTCACCCAGATTAATGGCGAAGAATCTGATTTCACCACCACCCCCGATGAAACCTACTGGGGCACGGTGCTGGTCAATAAATTTGACGAAGACAATGAGGCTGGACTCGGTGCCGCAGAATTCCAGATCTTCCGCACCGAAGCTGATGCTGATGCACAAGAAAACCCCATTGCTATTGACGGTGAGACCATCTTTACTACCGGTGAAGACGGCACCCTAGAAATCGGTGCACTCAACGCCGGCGAGGAACAATCCCGCAACTACTGGCTGGTGGAAACCACCGCGCCAGCCGGGTACGTAGTCGACGAGACCCCACGGGCAATCGTTATCACTCCAGGGACGAGCACTGCTACCTACGAGATCCCCAACACCAACAACCCGACTTTGAACTCCCACTGACGGGTTCTGCCAGCACCGGAATCTTCATGCTGATTGGTTTAGCGCTGCTGTCCCTCGGTGGTGGGCTGTATGCTCGTAACCGTCGCAAAGCAAATCTCTAATCATGCAATTCCGCGGTGACCACATCTGATCACTGCTCGACAGCAATGTGCGGGATCTATCTTCACGGATAGACCCGCACATTGCTATGTTGCATGCCAGCCAAAGGAGGGACGGCAACTGTATGCACAGCTTCTTGATCTGGGCGCACACCATACTCACTGAACCACAGCCGGAACCGACTATCGTCGAACAGGTCCCGAACTATGGTGGGCCAACTACCACGGTCTTTTATGTTGCGGGAGGCATCCTTCTGGTAGGCGCCGTCCTCCTGTGGGGTATTTATCGTTTGAGGAATCGTCGCAAATAATGTCGAAGCCGAAATCGAAACCACCACTGAAAAACCAGCTTCAATTTCTTGGGGTCGCCTTCCTGGGGCTGGTTGTGTTGCTCTACCCTATGACTGCGAACTGGTTCTCACAGTACAATCAATCCGACCTTCTGGGTCAGTACAACGTCGAAGTTGATCAGACGACGCTCGACGAACGTGAGAAGGCGCTCAACGAGGCCCGAGAATACAACACAAATCTCAATGCCGGGGCAGCATTCGACCCATTCACCCAAAGCCTCGCCGGCACGGATTCGCAACCGTATCAAGAATATCTCGGTCAGCTGGAAGGCGTACCAACCGGCGTGATGGGGCGCGTGGTGATTCCTGACATTAACGTGGATATGCCGATCTATCATGGCACTTCTGAAGAAACCCTGCTCCAGGGTGTGGGCCACCTGTATGGTACAGCGTTGCCAGTCGGGGGTGAAGGCACGCACTCAGTGTTGACCGCTCACTCAGGGCTGGCAGATCACCGGATGTTCACAGACCTGCCGGATTTAGATATTGGGGATACATTCGCGGTAGAGACCTATGGTGAACAGATCCACTATCGAATCACCGAAATGGAAGAAGTTTTACCCCACGAGACGGAAACATTGGTTCCGGACAGTGACCGCGACCTGATGACGCTGATAACCTGCACGCCCATTGGGGTAAATACCCACCGTATGCTAGTCACAGGTGAACGGACAGAAGCGCCAGATCAAGACGCTAAGTATCCGATGGAGTCCGAAGTACGATTTCCGTGGTGGGCAGTGATTCTTGGGACGGCGTTATTGGCTGGCATCATATATCTATGGCGCACCAACCGAGCCACGCACACAGAGCCTCACCAACCTGAGGAAGCCCTGCGAATATAAGTTCTTCCCCGTAAACCACGGGGAAGCCCGAAAGAACTCAGGAGACGCCGCAAGGACGGCACAGCCTCCAGAACAAATCGGGTCGGACGTTCTGCTGTCCTCAAATCTGCCGACGGCTTGTCGGACCACACCGTAAGACCTTGCCACCGACGAGGAACAGCGAAAGCGACCGAGTGCACCGCTGTGAACGCCAGTACGTACAAGCGTCACGTGTACCTCGTCACCGATATCGGTTATGGGCCGCAACCGCCGGTGGCATATAAGATCGACGTGGTACCCAGAAGCCCCACCTATAGATAGGAGAATCATTGCGCATCAAAAGGGTCGCCGAATTCTCCGATTCTCTATCACGAGGGCAAATACAGCGCAGTCGACGTATCCTGATCATCGCGGTAGTAGTTGTCCTTGGCGCACTGATGTGGGCCATATTCACGCTCGCGAACCCGTCGGAAAAATCGCAGCAAGATCAGACAGCTCAACCGGCCCCATCCGCCGAGCCAATCTGCCGGGCCGAAGGTGAGTTCGTCGCTGGATTCATGTCTCCACAAGCAGACGATGCCGAAACTGCTGCACTGCTCGATCAGATGCACACCGACGCAATTACGTTTGGCGGTCGAATCGTTCCCACTAACGCCAACGAGTATCCCGAGAAAGTCGCTCAAGCCATCGGAGACCGGGACCCCTATGAATACACTGTGACGATGAATTGGCAAGGTATTGAGCTACCTGAGTCCGATAAGCTCATCACGGAGGGAAACACCGAATACGGACTGATCGCCGCTGGTGACAACGCAGTAGTACTCACCGAGTCTTCTGATGGGGCCGATGTGTTTCACTCACTGACTCGGGTCTCTGCTGAACGCGACAACAATGCTTACATTGGACTTCCAGTACCCCAGATGCGCACTTCTGACGAAACTTGGCTTCCTGATAACAGCTATGCTGACGTTATTGATGGCTTCGCCGAGAAATTCGTGGCGGCCTACCACCAACGTGGGGCCGACGGGTTCTACTTAGCAATGGAAATGCCCCTGACTGATGCTGCTCATTGGGACCCGGTCACCGACTACTACGAGCGGCAGACCGGTATTATTAACGAGGTGGACCCGGGTACCACTGTGGTGATCTCGCCTTATCTTGAAGGTCGCGAAGACCGCGACACTATCAGCCCTGAGACTGCTGCGGACGGCTACCAAAAACTCCTCGACCTTCATAACGGAACGCACATTTTAGTGTCTCCTCAAGACGGCGTGGGTGTTGGGACCACTGCACTGGAGGCTGATGAATCTGAGACCCACGCGGTTACGGTCGAGGAGTATTTCAGTGCCCTACAGGAAGTCAACGCGGAGCAGCTCTACGTCACGATCGAAGCGATGCAGCCTGGTGGCGGTAGCCTCGACACCCGGGAACCCACCACACGAGAGCGAGTAGAAGAACAGCTGGATGCCACAGACCCGTTCGTGCAGGGCGCCATCGGCTTTCAATGGTCAGGACCCAATGCGATGACGGAGTTACCTCACATTGGCAACGGTGCCTGTGCTGCGGGTCCAGGCAGCTTGGAAAAGACTGCAGCAGGCGACTGATGGAGTCGAGAACAAATCGAGACGGAGCTTCAGCATAAATGTTACTGGGCACGACGGAATAAACGACGGATACGAAGCCACAACTGTCCGATAACGAGCGCCCAGCCCTCTAACCGACTGTCGTAGGAGGCAGTAGCCGGTCCGGTAGAAACTAACGCCGAGGGCATCGTGACCTCCGAGGGTCTCAATGTAGGAGTCTACCTCGTGACTGAAGGTGCCGATGACGGTGGAATCTTTCTGGCCTGTATGTCCGCAACCGTCGTAAAACCAACGCCTAATAGTGCAGACCAGTAGCAACCATCATCTAGTCATTGTACAAAAGCGCCTTAGCGGAGTATATCTTCACCGATACACCCCGCACAGTGCTATTACTGTCCGGCTCCAGCGGGAACGGAAGCCACATGCTAAACATCATGATCTGGGTCCATGCCACACTTCCTGAGCCGCAGCCAGAACTAACAATCATCGAACAAGTGCCGAACTACGGAGGCCCGACCGCCACAGTTTTCTATCTGGCTGGAGGTATTCTTTTGGGTGGAGCCCTGTTGCTCTGGGGTGTGTACCACCTGAGGGATCGTCACAAATGACGACGAAGCCTAAGTCAAGAACACCGCTGAAAAGCTAGCTTCAGTTTCTGGGAGTCTCGTTTCTGGGTCTGGTGGTGTTGTTATACCTCATGACTGCCCA
>Ga0079225_10002619_pt1 | contig 10408 bp, 8 predicted proteins | sample Poulit2012_FD_76344 | JGI IMG/M metagenome (GOLD analysis project Ga0079225, IMG submission 76344) | Agricultural soil microbial communities from Georgia to study Nitrogen management - Poultry litter 2012 | ecosystem: Environmental > Terrestrial > Soil > Agricultural land | place: USA: Georgia...
CCGTCGCGGAAGCGGAAGGAGACCGCTCCGGCTTCGGCGTCCTCACCGCCGGCGATGAGGATGAAGGGTACCTTCTCCTTCGTCGCGTTGCGGATCTTCTTGTTGAAGCGGTCGTCGCTGCGGTCCAGCTCGGCGCGCACGCCGCGGGCCCGGAGGCGGGCGACGACGTCGGCGAGGTAGTCGTCGAAGACGTCGGCGACCGGGACGGCGATGACCTGGACGGGGGCAAGCCAGGCCGGGAAGGCGCCCGCGTAGTGCTCCAGGAGCACCCCGAAGAAGCGCTCGATGGAGCCGAAGAGCGCACGGTGGATCATGACCGGGCGCTGCCGGGTGCCGTCGGCGGCGGTGTACTCCAGGTCGAAGAGCTCCGGCCCGAAGAAGTCGAGCTGGATGGTGGACAGCTGCCAGGTCCGGCCGATGGCGTCCTTGGCCTGGACCGAGATCTTCGGGCCGTAGAAGGCCGCGCCGCCCGGGTCGGGGACGAGCTCGAGGCCGGAGTCGGTGGCCACCTCCTCCAGCACCCGGGTGGCCTCCTCCCAGGTCTCCTCGTCACCCACCGACTTCTCCGGGTCGCGGGTGGACAGCTCGAGGTAGAACTCCTCCAGCCCGTAGTCCTTGAGGAGGTCGAGGACGAAGCCGAGCAGGGAGGCCAGCTCGTCCTTCATCTGCTCCCGGGTGGTGTAGATGTGGGCGTCGTCCTGGGTGAAGCCGCGGGCTCGGGTCAGGCCGTGGACCACGCCCGACTTCTCGTACCGGTACACATGCCCGAACTCGAAGAGCCGCAGCGGCAGCTCGCGGTAGGAGCGTCCGCGCGACCGGTAGACGAGGTTGTGCATCGGGCAGTTCATCGGCTTGAGGTAATAGTCCTGCCCGGGCTTGACGACGTTGCCCTCCTCGTCGCGCACCTCGTCCAGGTGCATCGGGGGGTACATGCCGTCGGCGTACCACTCCAGGTGCTTGGAGGTCTCGAAGAGCTGCGCCTTGGTGATGTGCGGGGTGGTGACGAAGGAGTAGCCGGCCTCGATGTGCCGGCGGCGGGAGTACTCCTCCATCTCCATGCGGACCATCGCGCCCTTGGGGTGGAAGACGGGCAGGCCGGAGCCGATCTCCTCGGGGAAGGAGAACAGGTCGAGCTCGCTGCCCAGGCGGCGGTGGTCGCGGCGCTCGGCCTCCGCGATGCGCTCCTGGTAGGCCCGCAGCTCCTCCTTGGTGGGCCACGCGGTGCCGTAGATGCGCTGGAGCTGGGGGTTCTTCTCGCTGCCGCGCCAGTAGGCCGCGGCGGAGCGGGTGAGGGCGAAGCCGTTGCCGATGAGCCGGGTGCTGGGCAGGTGCGGGCCGCGGCACAGGTCCTTCCAGGCGACCTCACCGCCCCGGCGGACGTTGTCGTAGATCGTCAGCTCCCCGGCGCCCACCTCGACGGACGCCCCCTCGGCCGAGGCTTCTGCGCCGCTGCCCTTGAGCCCGATGAGCTCGAGCTTGTACGGCTCGTCGGCGAGCTCGGCGCGGGCCTCGTCGTCGGTCACGACGCGGCGCACGAAGGTCTGGCCCTCCCGGATGATCCGGTTCATCACCTTCTCGAGCTCCTTGAGGTCCTCGGGGGTGAAGGGCGTCTCGACGTCGAAGTCGTAGTAGAAGCCGTCGGTGATCGGGGGACCGATGCCGAGCTTGGCGTCGGAGCGCACCTGCTGCACCGCCTGCGCGAGCACGTGGGCGGTGGAGTGGCGCAGGATCGCCAGCCCCTCCTCGCTGCTGATGTGGACCGGCTCCACCGTGGTGCCGTCGGGCAGGGCGGAGACGTCGGTGAGGAGGTCCCTGAGCTCGCCGTCGACACGGATGGCGACGACGGCGCGGTCCTCGCCGAACAGGTCCGTGCCCGTCGTGCCCTCGGTGACCGACCGCTCGACGCCGTCGACGACTAGGACACGCTGAGAAACGGATGGCACGGTGGGCTCCCGCTGTGGATCGGACATGACTGATCGATGGTACTCAGGTCACCGCGCGGTCATCCGGCCCGGCACTCCGTGGGTCCTGGAATCGTCACCGATCTGTTGCCGACGTCGCACAGGTCACGCCCGCGGAAGGGGAGCCTCGTCATGAGGAGGGTCACCGGGTTCGCCGGCGCCGTCACTCCCCTGCCCTCGGCACGGCGCCTCCTCTCGTCGAGCCCCTGGATGCAGCCGACGTCGAGGAAGAGGTCGACGGTGCCCAGACCTGCGGACTCGAGGTCTCTCGCGTCGCCGAGGACGTCGCGCACGCCCGGCGGTGCGGCCCGGCGGCACCACTCTGCCGGAACGCGACGAGGCCCCGGGCCGCCGTGCTGCCGGCCCGGGGCCTCGTCGTCCTGGTGGGCGATACTGGGTTCGAACCAGTGACCTCTTCCGTGTCAAGGAAGCGCGCTACCGCTGCGCCAATCGCCCTTGTCCTGCTGGTACCGAGGTGGCGACGGGATTCGAACCCGTGTATACGGCTTTGCAGGCCGCTGCCTCGCCTCTCGGCCACGCCACCCTGAGGCTTGCTCTGCCCACCCGGGGTGGTGCCTCCGAGCGGATGACGGGACTCGAACCCGCGACCCTCACCTTGGCAAGGTGATGCTCTACCAACTGAGCCACATCCGCGTTGCAACCGGGGTGTTCTCCCTGCTGCGTGGACAACATTAGCCGAGGGTGCGGCGAAGAGTCCAACTCGGGCGCTAGCGTGGCGGCCGTGACACGCACCACCCCTCCAGGACGCGGTCCCGAGGCCCACGCCGCCTTCCCGGGAGTCCGCGCCTCGACCCTCGTCGAGGCCGTTGACCTGCGAAAACACCCCGAGGCGCTCCGTTCGGGGTGGTGGGCGGTGGTGGCGTCCTTCGAGGGTCAGGTCACCGGGTGGCGCTTCGCGGACGTCGTTTCCGACCCGTCCGCTGTGAGGAGAACCACGTCCCCGCCGCTCGACGGCGAGCCCGGCTGGCGCGGCCCGGCCCCCTCCGCGTGGCGCAGCTCCCTCGGCGAGGCCGGCTACGTCGCGGCCGTCGACCGGATCCGTGCGGCCGTACGCGACGGCGACGTCTACCAGGCCAACCTGTGCCGGGTGCTCAGCGCCCCGCTCGGCGCCGCCGACGACGACGAGCCCGACGCCGCCGCCCTGGCCCGCCACCTCGCGGCCGGCAACCCGGCACCGTACAGCGGGGTGGTCCACGTGCCCGGCGGGTCGGGCCACCGGCCGGTGTGGGTCGTCTCCGCCTCCCCCGAGCTCTTCCTCTCGGTGGCGGACGGTCACGTCACCTCCGGGCCGATCAAGGGCACCGGCACCCGTGCCGCGGACCTCGCGGCGAAGGACCACGCGGAGAACGTCATGATCACCGACCTCGTCCGTAACGACCTGCAGCGGGTGTGCCGCCCGGGGACGGTCACCGTGCTCGACCTGTGTGCGGTCGAGCACCACCCGGGGCTGGTCCACCTCGTCTCCCGGGTCCGCGGCGCCCTGCGCCACCCGCTCGACCCCGCCGGCTGGACGGCGCTCCTCGACGCCACCCTGCCCCCGGCCTCGGTGAGCGGCGCACCGAAGTCGAGCGCGCTCCGGCTCATCGAGGAGCTGGAGCCCACCCCGCGTGGCCCGTACTGCGGTGCCGTGGGCTGGGTCGACGCCGATGCCGGGCGCGCCGAGCTCGCCGTGGGCATACGGACCTTCTGGTGGACACCGCCCTCCGACGGCGACGCCGCCGGCACCCTGCGCTTCGGGACGGGCGCGGGCATCACCTGGGGCAGTGACCCGCAGGCCGAGTGGCGGGAGACCGAGCTCAAGGCGGCCCGCCTCCTCTCCCTCGCCTCCACCGGTTACGGGCTGTCGGCATGAGCACCCTCGTGTGGTTCGACGGCGAGGTCCGGTCCGGGCAGGACCGCCTCGTGACGGCGCTCGACCGTGGGCTGCTCGTCGGCGACGGCGTCTTCGACACCTGCGTCGTCGTCGCGGGACGACCCTTCGCGCTGCGCCGGCACCTGGCGCGGCTGCGCCGCTCCGCCGCTCGGGTCGGGCTGCCCGAGCCGCCGACCGACGTCATCACCCGCGCCGCGCTCGACCTCGCCGCCCGGCTGGACGGCGGCACGGGCCGGCTGCGCGTCACGTGGACGGCCGGGGCCTCGGCCGGCGGGCCCGGGCGCACCGGCGGCCGACCCACGCTCCTCGTCACCGCGGAGCCCGAGCAGGTCGCCCACCCCACTCCCGGCTCACCGCCCGGCAGCGCCCGCGTGGCCGTCGTCGTCGTGCCGTGGGTGCGCAACGAACGCTCCCCGCTGGCCGGGGTGAAGTCGACGTCGTACGCGGAGAACGTGCTCGCCCTGGAGTACGCCCGCAGCCGCGGGGGTGAGGAGGCGGTGCTGGGCAACACCCGCGGCGAGCTGTGCGAGGGATCGTGGAGCAACGTCTTCCTCGAGACCGACGGCGCGCTCCTCACCCCGCCGCTCTCCTCCGGCTGCCTGCCCGGCGTCACCCGGGAGCTCGTCCTGGAGTGGGGCACCGCCGCCGGGCTGCCCCTCCGGGAGGCGACCATCCCCCTGGACGACTTCCGGACGGCGGAGCACGCAGCCGTGACGTCCGCCACTCGGGGCATCGTCCCGGTGGCCGCGCTGGACGGACGGGAGCTGCGCCCGGGCCCGCTCACCCTGCGGATGCAGCAGGTCTTCGCCGACCGCGTCGCCGAGGACCTCGACCCGTGAGGCGGTTTTGGGCCCGGCGCGCGGGTACGTTATTATCGGACCTCGCGGGCGATTGGCTCAGTGGTAGAGCGCCTCGTTCACACCGAGGAGGTCACTGGTTCGAACCCAGTATCGCCCACCAGCGAAGGCCCCTGACCGGCGTAGCCGGCCAGGGGCCTTCGTCGTCCGTGGGCGCCGCCCTCTCCTTGGCGCGCCGTGGGGACCGTCAGGAGGTCACGGCCACCTGCCCACGGTCGACGTAGGTGGGCCCGTCGCCGCCGGGCCGGATGTCCATGTCGAAGATCTCCGTCGGCAGGAACAGCGAGCAGCAGGCGTTGGGGATGTCGACGACGCCGCCGATCCGTCCCTCCACGGGCGCGGTGCCGAGGATGAGGTAGGCCTGTTCACCGGTGTACCCCCACTTCTTGAGGTACTCGATGGCGTTGAGGCACGCGTTGCGGTAGGCCTCGGTGGCGTCGAGGTAGAGGTTCGTGTCGTCCCGGTGGTCCACCGAGATGCCGATGAACGTGAGGAACTCCGAGTACAGCGGTGCCACCCGGCCCGGGATGAAGACCGGGTTGCGGTGGATGCCGTAGGTCTCCATGCCGCCCTTGATGAGGTCGACGTGGAAGTCGATGAACCCACCCATCTCGATGGCGCCGCAGAAGTTGATCTCGCCGTCGCCCTGGCTGAAGTGGAGGTCGCCGCCCGACAGCAGGCCACCCGGGACGTGGACCGGGTAGAAGACGCGGCTGCCCCGGGTGAAGTTCTTGATGTCGTGGTTGCCGCCGTTCTCCCGCGGGGGCACGGTGCGGGCGCCGTCCTGGGCGATCCGGTCCAGGATGTCCCCCTCCGCGGTGCCGCCGAGCACGCCGTCGGCCAGCGGCGGCAGCGCGAGCGGCGGGACGCGGTCCGGGTCGGTGGCGATGAGCGCCCGCTCGCGGGCGTTCCACTGGGCGAGCATCTCCGGCGAGGGCGCGGTGCCGAACAGTCCCGGGTGGGTGATACCGGTGAACTTCACCCCCGGCACGTGCCGCGACGTGCACTGCTGGCCCTGGAAGTCCCACACCGCCTTGTAGGCGTCGGGGAAGTAGTCGGTGAGGAAGCCGCCGCCGTTGACCTTGGCGAAGATCCCGGAGTAGCCCCAGCCCTCACCGCAGTTGGGTCCCACGGTCTGCGGCACCGGACCGAGGTCGAGGATGTCGACGACGAGGAGGTCGCCCGGCTCGGCCCCTTCGACGGCGATGGGTCCGGAGAGCATGTGGGCGACCGAGAGGTCGACGTCCCGGACGTCGTTGGCCGAGTCGTTGTTGCCGATCTGGCCGTCCGTCCACTCCTTGCACTCGACGCGGATGTCGGTGCCCGGCTTGATCGTCACGGCGGGCGGGATGTCCGGGTGCCACCGGTTGTGGCCCGGTACCGCCTGGTCCCGCATGGACTTGCTCTGGTCGACGCTGAACACGACCTCAGGCATGGGTTTTCCTTTCACTCGGTTCACTCGGACGCCGCGGAGTCGGCCGTCCGACGATGGGGGCTCGGCTTGGCCCGCAGGGCGCGGGCGAGGGGTCCGCTGAGGGGCACGAGGGCGATGCCGGCGACGGCGAGCCCGAGGGCGAGCCCCGCCGAGTCCTCCCACCAGCCCCCGATGAGCAGGAGGCCCGGGCCACCCGTCGTCAGCACCCCGTACCCGGCCGCGAGGACACCGACGGCGGGTCCCAGCTCGTCCCTGCCCAGCGCCATGAGGAGGAAGAAGGCGAACCACAGCAGGGCCCACAGCAGCCACAGGACGGTGAAGGCGCGGTCGCCGACCACCGTCCAGGAGTGCACGGCGAAGACGAGGGCACCGACGGTCACGCTGAGCGAGAACCAGCCCAGACCGTGGTTGGGCCAGCCGGTGATGCCGTTGATGCCCACCCACAGGTAGGTGAAGCCGAAGAAGTAGAGCCCGGCGGCGAGCGCGATCTGCCCGGGGTCACCGTCGGCGGCGATGATGAGGTAGGTGGGGGTGAGCACCTGCAGTCCCCCCACGAAGAGGTTGAGCGGCGCCACGGACCTGGGGGTGGCGTGGCCGAGGAGCATGACGCCGTTGACGAAGAGGACCGCTCCGACGTAGATCAGCCCGACGGCGCCCACGGGTCACCACCGAGGCAGCGAGGGGAAGGGCCCACGGGCGCGCTGTGCGGCGTTGACGGGGCGCGGCCCGGTGAAGGGGCTCCACCGCTGCGTCCGGGGCCGTGGGGCGCCCGCGGGGATGGAGCGGACCACCTGGGGCGACTCGGCGCTGGCGGCCGCAGCCTCGATGCCGCGGCGCAGGCCGGCGGGTGTGCTCAGCAGCGCCGGGGCCACCCCGTAGACGCGTCGGCTCTCCCGGGCGCACCGCGGACAGGGCCGGGTGGGGCGCAGTTCGGACATCGGCAGGACAGCGGTGAACTCGTCGCAGGAATCGCAGCGGAAGGTGTAGGTCGGCATTGGCTCACCTCACGTAGTTCCAGTCGGTTTAGTTTCAACTGGAACTACTCTCCTGTCAAGGGTGCCGGCTGCTGCCGGGCACGCCGCGCCGGCCGCCGGCGGGTGGGCGGCACGCCGGAGACGGGTGCTAGCTAGAGGGTGGCGAGCACGTCGAAGTCGTAGCCGTCGGCGCGGGCGAGGTGGACCCGCTGGTGGACGTGGTTGCCGCGGAGGGACATCGCACCGCGGGGGCCGTCGTACCCGGCACCCTCGGCGCTGCGCAGGATGTCCGCCACGGCGACGCTGCGGGCGCGCCGGACGAGGGCGGCGAGCGCCATGAGGCCCTCGTAGCAGGACTCCGCCGCATTGTTGAGCGGGGGTGCGTCCGGTCCGTGCTCGGCGACGTAGTCCTGCCCGAACTCCAGCGCGTCGGTGGTGGCGAGGGAGCGGAAGTAGGCGGCGCTGGAGTACACCCCGCGCGTGTTCTCGGCACCGCTGGCGAGGAGCACGCTCTCCCCCAGCAGCGGGCTGAGCCGCACCATCCGCTCGTCCAGGCCGCGGGTGGCGAAGGCGCGGTTGAATTGCACGGCGTCCTGCCCGACGAGGAAGAGCAGGACACCCTGGGCGTCACTGGCCGCGATGCAGCGGAGCACGGCGGAGAAGTCCCGGGTGCCGAGTGGGACGTAGGCGACCCCGCGCAGCTCCAGGTCGAGCTCGTGGGCGAACTCCCGGGTGCGGGCCACGGAGCGGTGCGGCCACACGTAGTCGTCGCCGACGACGAACCACCGCCGCACCCCGAGCTCGTCCCGCATCCACCGCAGCGCCGGGGCGACCTGACGTACGGGTGTCTCACCGGTGCAGAAGACGCCGGGCCGGTGCTCCCCGCCCTCGTAGATCGAGGTGTAGGCGTAGGGCACCCGGCCCACCGTCACCGGGGCCAGGGCCTCGCGCACGGCGGAGATGTGCCAGCCGGTGACGGCGTCGATCCGCCCGGCGGCGATGAGCCGGGACACCTCCGCCGCCACGGCCCGGGGCTCGCGCCCGCCGTCGACCACCTCCAGGCTCATCGGACCGTCGAGCCACCCCGACCGGTTGACCCGGCGCACCGCCGTCGCGGCGACCGCCTCGCAGGACGGGCCGAAGATGCCGGCGGGCCCCTGGAGCGGGATGACGAGGCCCACGCGGACACCGTGCTCGCTCACGCTGACCCCCTCGCGCGTCGTTGAGCCCGGGAGCGGGTTTCGGGATACCTTGTGCCGATGGGTGTGCGTCCACTATGGCGACCAACCCTGGCGTTGGGAAGAGCGGACCGGTAGATGACGGGCAGAACGGACACGAGGAGGACGGCCGTCGACCTCCTCGACGACGTCGCCGCCGGGATGCGCACCCGGGCGGAGGCGGTGCTGCGCTCCCACGGCCTGAGCTACGACGCCTGGCGGGTGCTGCAGTCCCTCGCCGCCGACGGCCCCCAGCCGATGCGGCAACTGCGTGAGAGCACCCGGATCACCGGCCCCACCCTGCCCCGGGTGGTCGACCGGCTCGCCGAGACGGCCCTCGTCTACCGCAACGTCGACGCCGCCGACCGCCGGCGCGTGGTCGTCCACCTGTCCGACCGGGGCCGTGCCGTGCACGAGACCCTGCGACCGGACCTCGCCCGGCTCGAGCAGGAGGCCCTCGCCCCCCTGAGCGCCGACGAGGCGGCCCTGCTCGAGGAGCTGCTCGAGCGCATCGTCCCCGGCGGCTGACCCCTAGGCGGTGCCCAGCTCCAGGACGTAGCGGTCCCCCCGCCGCTCGAAGCCGATCTGCCCGTAGTAGGGGTCGACCGTGTCCGGGGCCGACGCCACGGCCCGGTACCCGCGGGCGGCCAGGACCCCGCTGCGGTGGAGTACGAACTGGCCCGGGGTGAAGTCGCGGTACTTCTCGGTGACGTAGACGAGCTCGATCTGCGCCCCCCGTCTCCGGCGTCGTGGACGACGACGCAGCCGATGACCTCGTCGCCCGAGAGCACGAGGTAGGCCTCCGCGTCCCGCGACGGGCGCTCGAAGCCGGGCTGGAACCGCACGACGTCCTGCCGGTGCTCCCCCAGCAGGTGGGCCACGAGCGGGCCGTCCGCCGGCACCTCGGCGACCGCGTAGCTCGTCGGGTCGTCGCGGCCACGCAGCAGCCGCCGGAGGTTGACCACCTGGATCGCCGCGAGCACGACGTTCAGGGTCACGACCGGCCACACCCCGAGCACGCCGTTGTAGAGGATCTGCACCAGGCAGCCGACGAGGTTGTACAGCCGCAGCCGCAGGATGCGCTGCTGCATCATCGACCAGACGACGACAGCGGACCCGGCCCAGCCCACCGCCTCCAGCGCCACCTGCCACCCGGGCGTGAGATCGATCATCGCTTCTCCTCGGCCGAACCCTCGCTTCTGCAGGCCCGATCGGCGGACCAGTGAGAACCTAGCGAGCATGCAACCATGGCCAGGACGCCCGTACCCGCTCGGTGCCACCTTCGACGGCACCGGCACGAACTTCGCGCTGTACTCCTCCGTCGCCGAGCGGGTGGAGCTGTGCCTGCTCGACGACGACGGCACCGAGGAGCGCATCGAGCTCACCGAGGTCGACGGGCACGTGTGGCACTGCTACCTGCGGGAGGTGCAGCCCGGGCAGCGCTACGGCTACCGCGTCCACGGCCCCTACGCACCTGCCGAGGGGCACCGCTGTGACCCCTCGAAGCTGCTGCTCGACCCGTACGCCAAGGCCATCGACGGGAACATCGACGGCCACCCCGCGCTGTTCTCCTACGACCTGCGCAAGCCGGACCGGCGCAACACCCAGGACTCCGCGCCGCACACCATGCACTCGGTGGTGATCAACCCGTTCTTCGACTGGGGGCACGACCACCCGCCCGGCCACCAGTACCACGAGTCGGTGATCTACGAGGCGCACGTCAAGGGGCTCACCCAGCTGCACCCCGAGGTCCCGGAGAACCTCCGCGGCACCTACGCCGGCCTGGCCGACCCCGCCGTCGTCGACCATCTCACCGCGCTGGGCGTCACCGCCATCGAGCTCATGCCGGTCCACCAGTTCGTCGACGACCCCCACCTGCAGGAGCAGGGGCTGAGCAACTACTGGGGCTACAACTCCATCGGCTTCTTCGCCCCGCACAACGGCTATGCCGCCTTCGGCAGCCGCGGTGAGCAGGTGCAGGAGTTCAAGACGATGGTCAAGGCGCTGCACGAGGCGAACATCGAGGTCATCCTCGACGTCGTCTACAACCACACCGCCGAGGGCAACCAC
>Ga0079225_10002620_pt1 | contig 10407 bp, 11 predicted proteins | sample Poulit2012_FD_76344 | JGI IMG/M metagenome (GOLD analysis project Ga0079225, IMG submission 76344) | Agricultural soil microbial communities from Georgia to study Nitrogen management - Poultry litter 2012 | ecosystem: Environmental > Terrestrial > Soil > Agricultural land | place: USA: Georgia...
TAGGACTACCAAGCTTGCGTGTCGGTGCAAACTAATACTCCGGTCATCGCCCTTGTCGGCGCAACCGCAACAGGTAAAACTCGTCTTGCTGTTGGTCTGGCTCACGCGCTCGACGGCGAAGTGGTCAATGCAGACTCCATGCAGTTCTACAAAGGCATGGATATAGGTACAGCTAAGGCCCCACTTGCCGAACGCGATGGCATCGTTCACCACCTTCTAGATATTTACGACCTCAGTATGGAAGCTAGCGTCGCAGAGTTCCAGCGCTTGGCACGCGATAAAATTCGCGAAATACGCTCTCGTGCAAAAACGCCAATCCTTACCGGTGGTTCTGGTTTGTACGTCAGGGCAGCACTGGACATCTTGGAATTTCCACCAACCGATGACGACCTGAGAGAACGACTTACCAGTCAGGTTAATCAATTTGGCGTTGCACATCTTGCTGCAGAACTCCGTGCCGTCGATCCAGATGCTGCGCGTCGACTTAAAGACGATCGCCGTATCATTCGTGCCGTGGAAGTCTACCGGCTGACAGGAAGACCATTTAGCTCATATATGCCGAGACGCCAATATGATCCGGACATGACTCCCGTGGTACAAATTGGCTTACGCATTGATCGGGCACGGCTACACGAACGCATTGAACAACGCGTCGCAGCTATGGTCGAGACTGGCTGGGTTGCTGAGGTCGAAAAGTTACTAGCAGCAGGATTAGCCGATGCGCCTACAGCTTCACGTGCAATAGGATATCGGCAGATGATGGGTTATCTTGCGGGCGCTACGACCCAACAAGCGGCAATTGATTCTACGATAGTAGCGACCCGACGGTTTGCTCGTCGCCAGGAAACCTGGTTCAAAGCCGATCCACGAGTACATTGGATCGATGCAGAAGACTCGGACCTCAAGACCCAAGCATTGGAAATCATAGAATCCAGTTAAGGTGATCATATGACCGCCGCTCCTCAATCCACCCAAGACCAGAACCGCGCAAGTCATGACCTCGACGGTACCCGGTTTGTAAAAATTACCGGACCGGTAGGGGACTGGGTCGTATTCTACGATCCGACCGATAGTGTGCAAATAACAGATACCCAGGCAGTGACATTGTGCGACCGCATTGCCGGTGTTGGTGCTACGGGCATCGTTGCTGTGAAACCAGCACTCGAACAGTCCAGCGCAACAGCCGCAGAGTACCGGCTCATGGCCTGGCAAGCAGACGGACAACCTGCTTCAAACATGACCGAACCGGCACGTATGGCAACCTGTATCTTGGCTGTGCTAAAGAAGATCGCTTCTGAGGAGACCAGCCATCACATATTCGAAACAGATTTTGGCCCGATCACCACGGTCTACACACCCTCATATATTGGTGTTGACATTGGAAGTTGGAAATTTTCAGACGCAGAAACAGCCGTTGCCGCGGGGTCTGATGTCTTAGTTATGGCGGCCGGACTTCTGGATCCTCGTCCTGGGCTGAGCATTCATATTCAGAGCAACCACGTGACCGTTGCTGTAGAAACGCTCGAGGAACTCGAGACTATTGATCTGGAGCAGCAACCCTCAATTGAGCCGCCAGCTCCCAGGCTCACAAGCATCAATTTCGTCATTCCTCAAGACCCGCTGATGACAAGTGGCATGGGACAATTACGTTTGCGTAACTATACAGGAAAACAACATGGGCACGACCTTGCATCGGCGGCAGCGGCAGCCTCCGTCGCTTTACAAAACTGGACTAGCTTAGACCAACTGAACGTTTGGAACGTCGCGACCCAACACGGGGATATTGTTGTACAGATCCATGATCAGGATAGGCTGTCGACTTTTGCGAAATTAACGGCTGTATTCTTTGGGAAGCTCTAATTCTCTTGCAATATGAAGCACACGAAAACCTTTGTGTGTCGCAGCACGGCGTACGGTGAATTGGTCAGGACTCTCTTCCTGAAGCATTTTGTCGATCCACGGCATCAGTGAATCGGCCCCGAGTTTTTTAGCAACCACCAACCAAGCATCTCCGCCGGGATTCAGTGTAGGCAACCAACGAATTAATAGTTCGTGGAGGGCCTTCTTCCCAATGCGAATCGGAGGATTAGACCAGATCAGGTCGAAACCTATATCCGCGTTCACTTCATCGGGATGTTTGACAGTAATATTCGATATGCCAAGCTGGCTAGCGTTTTTTTCTGTTAACTGGGCGGCACGTTCGTTGACCTCTATGGCCAGAACGTCTGCATTTGGCGCAAGCATGCCAAGTGTGAGAGCAATAGGCCCCCAGCCTGAACCGATGTCTAGAAAACTTCCCTCTTGGGGAGGAGCCGGCACGGTGTCCAATAAAACTTCGGTGCCACGATCAAGACCATCGGGAGAGAAAATGTTGCCGGCAGTGTCGACTGTGAAAGCTTCGCCGGCAATCTGTACATCAATGCGGCGGCGGCGCTCTTCACCTGTAGGGGCAGCGGAAAAGTAATGCTCGTTCATTACCAGCCAGTCTAATACTTTCTCACCGGAGTATTTGCAGGCACGGTAGGCCATAGTGCAGCGTTGCGCTTTGGAATACAGGATGCTGGAAATGCGTTGTTCCAGATAACAGCGAGTTGCCGAAAAGCAATGAACATTCACCAGCACCGACCTATGATGGCGGGCCTGGGAAAGACATATATGAGATACTGCTAGATAAGGATTTAGCCTCTGAACAAGGAGAAAATGGTCAGTCAATACGAGCCCTCTGAGCCGCACGTCGATCAGCAAGTCAAAGCGTTGATCGATCGAATTCTATCTGCCGATGATGCCCAGCCATCGCGCAGCAGCGCTGCCCTACCAGATGTAGCGGCAGGTGCTCAAGCGCTCGATGACGGAGCATCAAACCATACTGAGTTTGATGGTGACCAATTTGAGTTAGCACAACGCCAAGCACTCCGCCGAGTTGCAGGACTTTCGACCGAACTCGAAGACGTTAGCGAAGTTGAATACCGAAAACTTCGGCTGGAACATGTGGTACTTGCAGGCTTGTGGACGGAAGGTTCCGTAGTCGAAGCAGAACATTCTCTGCGCGAGCTAGCAGCATTGGCCAGCACGGCAGGATCAACAGTGCTCGATGGGATTATCCAGCGCCGCCATGCCCCAGATCCTGCAACGTTCCTGGGGCGAGGTAAAGCTCGGCAGCTTGCTGACGTGGTTCGCGAACACGGCGCTGATACGGTCATCGTTGATACTGAGTTAGCACCATCGCAGCGCAGGGGCCTCGAGGACGTTGTTGGGGTCAAAGTTATTGACCGCACAGCCTTGATTTTGGATATCTTCGCTCAGCATGCGCAATCAAAAGAGGGGAAAGCTCAAGTCGAGCTGGCCCAGCTTGAATACTTGCTGCCGCGTCTGCGTGGTTGGGGTGAATCGATGTCACGCCAGGCTGGTGGTCAGGCCGCCGGCGGTGCCGGTATTGGCTCACGTGGGCCAGGTGAAACGAAGATTGAACTTGACCGCCGTCGTATTCGTGACCGAATGGCGAAACTGCGGCGCGACATCAAACACATGAAGAATGCGCGTGTTACAAAACGTGCTCGACGCCGTCGTAACCAGGTGCCTTCCGTTGCTATTGCCGGATACACCAACGCTGGCAAGTCTTCAATTCTCAATCGGTTGACCAAGGCAGGCGTTCTTGTCGAAAACGCGCTGTTTGCCACGTTGGATCCCACGGTCCGTGGTACGCAAACTGAAGATGGTGTTGCCTACACACTGACCGATACTGTTGGCTTCGTTCGGCAATTACCAACTCAGTTGGTTGAAGCGTTTCGATCAACCTTGGAAGAAGTCGAAGAAGCAGATCTCATTTTGCACGTTGTTGACGCCTCCCACCCGGAGCCCGAGGCACAGATTGAAGCGGTACATAAGGTATTTGCGGATACACAGATCAACGACATGACTGAAGTCATTATTTTCAATAAAGCCGATGCGGCAGATCCTCTCGTGTTGGTGCGGTTACGACGTCGTTACCCCAACGCTGTCATAGTATCTGCTGCCTCCGGCGAGGGTTTTGCTGAACTTGAATCAACTATCGCAGCAGCATTACCACGACCTTCTGTGCACATGGATCTCTTGGTGCCATATACCGAGGGCGACGTTGTACACCGGCTACACTCGGATGACACTGAAATTCTGGCTGAAACATATGAGGCAGAAGGTACGGCGATGACGGTCGTCGTCTACCCTGAAGATAAGGACCAGTACCTAAGCTATGTCCGGTAATCAACCGGTAGACACCAAGCAATCTAGCCAAGCGCAAACCCAAGTTGGAACGTGGCTGGCTGACGCCGTCGACGCACTTGGTGGGCAAACGCGTCCGGGGCAACAGCAAATGGCCCAAGAGGTCACCAATGCGTTTGAAACAGGCACCCATTTACTGGTGCAGGCAGGCACCGGCACCGGAAAGTCTTTAGCGTATTTAGTACCTGCCGTCGACTATGCGCTGGGTAACGACTCACCAGTCGTGATTGCAACGGCGACGTTGGCGCTTCAAACCCAGATTATCAACCGCGATTTGCCGCGCCTGTTAGACACGCTTGGCCCATCATTGCCAAGAACCGTTGATGTGGCATTACTAAAAGGTCGGGCAAATTATGTGTGCAAACATAAATTACACGGTGCTGCGACCGAGGCCGATGACGAGAGCCTGCTTGGGTCGACGGATGTAACCGGTCAACCCTTATCTCAGTTAGGTGAAGAGGTTGTTCGCTTGCGTAACTGGGCCGAAGACACCGACTCGGGGGACCGGGATGATCTAAAACCTGGTGTGACCGATGAAGCGTGGCGTCAAATTTCGGTGACAGCGCGTGAATGTATCGGTGCATCCAAATGCCCCTTCGCAGAAGAATGTTTTTCTGAACTTGCCCGTGAGGCTGCAGGAAAAGCAGACATTGTCGTTACGAATCATGCCATGTTGGCGATTGCTGCTTTCGAAGATTTAAACCTTATGCCCGAAACCGATGCAATCGTTATTGACGAAGCACACGAGCTCACTGATCGGGTGACCTCGGCAGTTACCTCGCATTTGTCAGGTCCGATGATTCGTAATGTCGCCAAGCAAGCGCGTCAAGAGGCTTCGGTCGTGGCCTCTGATCTCACGGATGCTGCAGCGGGGCTGGAAGCTGCGTTTACTCCGGCACCAACCGGCTGGTTTGCCCAGGGACTTAATGAGCATCAGCTCACTGCGCTCGAATCAGTGCGGGATGAGACACGACAGATGATGAGCGATCTGAAAGAACCAGGTGCTAAAGAAGCCGAAGATTCTGACCGGCAGCTGGTGAAAAATCGGTTGAGCGAAATTCTCGAAACTTCGGAGTTACTTATTTCAGCCGGTTCGCAGCCCAAAGGGGATACCGTCGTCTGGGCGACCAGGCCATCCCATTTCGAACCAGGCCAAGGGTGGGTTGAAGCCGACCCGTACAGCGCGCCGCTACTGTATGCTGCGCCCCTTTCAATCGCCGGGAAATTTCGAGACAAACTGCTCAACGAATCCACCACCATCCTGACGTCAGCGACATTAACCGTTGGTGGAAAATTTGATGCAATTGTTGGCGACTTGGGCTTCACACTCAACGGTGGAGCGAAGTACAAAACTTTGGATGTTGGTAGCCCCTTTGATTACCCAAAACAGGGCATCCTCTACGTGGCTCAAGATCTGCCCAAGCCGGGCCCACAGCCCTCGGCTCTAACCCATGAACGTCTCGAACAACTTCTTGAGGCATCCAAGGGCGGTGCGCTCTGCCTCTTTTCATCACGCAGCGCAGCTAAATCTGCAGCTGAAGAAATGCGACGCCGTTTTGGCGATAAACTGAACATCCTTTTGCAAGGTGAATCAACGCTATCCGGACTTATCGATGAGTTCACAGAAGACGCGCGCACGTGTCTCTTCGGGACTCTCACACTTTGGCAGGGAGTTGACGTGCCCGGTGATGCTCTGCGGTTGGTCACCATAGACCGAATTCCGTTCCCACGCCCGGATGATCCTCTGGCCTCCGCTAGGTCTCGATATATCAGCCAGCGAGGCGGTAACGGTTTCATGGCTGTGTCAGCAAACCACGCTGCGGTACGTCTGGCGCAGGGTGCCGGACGACTTATTCGGTCAACCTCGGATCGCGGAGTTGTTGCCATATTGGATTCGAGACTAGCGACCGCCGGATACGGCGGATTCTTGAAAGCTTCTATGCCCGAATTTTGGGCGACTCGGTCTACTGAGCAAGCGCTCTCGAGCCTAAAACGGTTATCCGCCGAAATCTAGGGTCCTGCCTACGATGCCATCGGCGTTATGTTGTGTAAGGAAATTCTCGGTCATGCTGACCGTCATCTTCCCTGGCTTATCATGTCCCACCCCGTTGGTTCAATGAATGTATCGAACATTCGAAAAGAACAACGGAAGGAACTTGCGATGGCTACGACGACGAATATCCGCAGTGCAACACCGATTCCCAAATTGACCTCGAGAGGTCGTTGTGTACTTCAGCTGACCGTTGGCCTAGTAGTTGTTGTGTTGACAGCCGTGTCGATAGCAGCTTTTGCGCCTCAACAACCGATGTCCTCCGCGGTCGCTGCTGATCACGAGGGGACAGCAAATTACGAACAGATCGTGGTCCAGCCAGGTGACACCCTGTGGGGTATTTCCACGCGTCTGTCAGACAATGACGATCAATCAGCTGTTCTCAACAAGATTCTGACGTATAACCATCTTGAAACATCCGAGTTGGAAGTTGGCCAGGTTTTATTCATCCCCGTATCGGAGTAGACGGTATACGTTTTGGGCGTCACTCAGCACTGCATCCGTGAAGTCCCAGCTAAGCTGTTGCCGTGACTAATCAGCAAGAACAAGCCAAAACAGCTGCCCTAGAAGCGCTGCCACTTCGTGACAACTTGCGTGGGCAATCTCCCTATGGTGCCCCACAGCTTGAAGTAACGCACCTTTTGAACACGAATGAGAATACGCATCCGGTGCCTCAACGCGTTGTCGACGCAATTGGCAAGGCGGTGCATTCCGCAGCATCTTCGCTGAATCGCTACCCCGATCGAGAATTTACTGAACTTCGGCAGCGTTTGGCGGCCTATTTGGGACACGGCCTCACCGAAAATAACGTTTGGGCGGCCAATGGCTCCAACGAAGTGCTACAGCAGGTCCTGCAGGCGTTCGGCGGCCCGGGCCGGACAGTGCTCAGTTTTCCGCCGACCTACTCCATGTATCCATTGCTTGCCTCCGGAACAAACACCGAATACATCAGCGGTGTGCGAGCTGATGATTTTACACTGACACCAGAAGAAGCCGCACGCCAGGTGCGAGACACTGCGCCAGACATCGTATTTTTATGCTCACCCAACAATCCCACTGGGACGGCACTGGGACTCGATGTCGTTGAAGCGGTCTATCAAGCAGGCGAGCAGTTCAACGCCATCGTCGTTGTGGACGAGGCCTACGAGGAATTCTCACTTTCGGGTACAGAATCAGCTTTAACGTTGCTTGACAGTCGTGAGCGTCTGATTGTTTCACGCACCATGTCAAAAGCATTTGCTCTAGCAGGGGCCCGTCTCGGATATTTAGCAACATCCTCACAAGTCACCGACGCATTGCGTCTGGTGCGTCTGCCATACCACCTGTCGTCGATCACTCAGGCTGCAGCGAACGCAGCCCTTGAGCACGTGGATGTGTTATTGGCAACGGTTGACGAAATCAAAGCTCAGCGCGATCGGATCGTGAGTGAACTACAAGAGATGGGTCTGAAACCCGCCGTTTCCGATTCGAACTTCGTATTCTTTGGCTGGTTCGAAGACGCGCACGCGGTATGGCAAGGACTGCTAGACCGAGGTGTTTTGATCAGGGATGTGGGTATACCACACCATCTGCGTGTAACAGCAGGGACCGCTGAAGAAACCACCGCGTTCCTTGTTGCGCTTCGCGAGGTAATCAGCGCCTAGAATGGCCTGAAAATATACGGCGGCGATTACAATGAATTGTCGCACCCAAATCCGCCTAATAAGGAGTTTCCTGACCTCTATGGCAGCTGAATTGATCTCGGGCCGAAAAGCGTCGATGAGACGTACGACTTCCGAGTCGGACGTCTACGTTGAACTTGACCTTGATGGTACCGGTATCTCCGATATTTCGACCGGCGTACCGTTTTTTGACCACATGCTGGATGCTCTGAGCCGTCACTCGCTCTTGAACCTCACCGTTCAAGCAACAGGTGATACCCATATTGATGTACACCATACGGTCGAAGACACCGCGATCACATTGGGCGAGGTATTCAAAGTTGCCCTGGGCGATAAGCGTGGCATTCGTCGCTATGGGGAAGCCACTATACCAATGGACGAAGCTCTAGCGCGCGCAGTAGTCGACCTCTCCGGCCGACCATATTTCCTGCATGAGGGAGAATCGGAGGCTCAGGTCTACCACCTGATCGGGGGGCACTTCACCGGTGCCATGACTCGTCACGTTTTCGAATCCTTCAGCCATCACGCTGCCATCAACGTGCACATCGATTTGCTGCGCGGCAGGGATCCCCACCACATTGTTGAAGTGCAGTTCAAAGCATTCGCGCGTGCGCTCCGTCAAGCCATTGAGCAGGACCCAAGAGTTGATGGGATTCCTTCCACTAAGGGTGCGCTCTAGTGTCCAGCAAGGAATTAACTATTGCAATTGCCGACTACGGCATAGGCAACCTGGGATCACTGGCTAATGCCTTCACCTATATCGGTGCCAACGTAGTGATCACATCTCGTGGCGCTGACCTCGTAGCAGCTGACGGAATGGTGTTACCGGGTAACGGAGCGTTTTCTGCATGCAAACAAGCCATGGACAAACTTAGCATTTCACGCTGGGTCGGGCAGCGCGTATCGGGCGGCCGTCCAGTGCTTGGGATATGTGTGGGGCACCAAGTCCTCTTTGACGATTCGACCGAATTTGGAAACCATGAAGGCCTGGGCGAATGGCCAGGTACCGTTGAAAAACTCAGAGCGGAAACCGTTCCACACCTGGGGTGGCGCACCATACGACCTGCCGAAAACAGCACCCTATTCGCAGGTCTGCATGACGAACGCTTCTACTTCGCCCATTCGTATGCGGTGCTGGAATGGAACTTTGACCAAGGTATGGAAGTCATGGAGCCACCACAAGTTTCGTGGTCTAACCACGGCGGAGAATTTATTGCTGCTGTAGAAAACGGACCGTTGACTGGTGTGCAATTTCATCCAGAACTTTCCGGCCACGCCGGTATACAACTGTTAAAAAATTGGTTAGGAACACTATAAATGCCTTGGTGGTCGACACTGCTACTGGCACTAGGCGGAATCTTGATGGGTGGCGCCTGGTCACTGCACAGACAAAAAGCGCCGATTTGGATCCGCATTGCCGCTATCATCCTCGCAGCCCTTGCAATTATTGCGGCATTCTTTACCATCCCATGGGCTGACTAACAACGGAGAAAAATGTCCACACCACTAGAACTTTTACCCGCCGTCGATGTTCAGGACGGCCAAGCCGTGCGTCTCGTTCAGGGTGCTTACGGTACCGCAACTAACTACGGGGACCCATTTGAAGCGGCAATTGGTTGGCAACAGGCGGGTGCCGAATGGCTCCACCTGGTTGACCTGGACGCTGCGTTCGGGCACGGTCATAATCGAGAAATCATCCGTCGCATCACGAGTGAACTCGGCATCAAAATTGAATTATCAGGCGGTTTGCGCGATGACGCTTCCTTAGATGAAGCACTCGAAATGGGTGCCACACGCGTCAACCTTGGCACTGCTGCCCTGGAAAACCCGGCATGGACCGCGCAAGTGATCGAAAAATATGGTGACAAGATTGCCGTAGGCCTCGACGTGCGTGGCGAGAAGCTTGCGACCCGCGGTTGGGTCGAAGAAGGTGGCAACATCTGGGACGTGCTCGAACAGCTCGAAGAAGCTGGCTGTGCACGTTATGTCGTCACGGACATCACAAAAGACGGTACCCTGACCGGCCCAAATACTGACCTGCTTGTCGAGATCGCCGAAAAAACGGGAAAACCTGTGATTGCCTCTGGCGGGATCTCGACTCTGGACGATATTGCCAAACTTACCGGCATGGTTGATCGCGGCATCGAAGGCGCCATTATCGGCAAAGCACTATATGCTGGCCAATTCACGCTGCACCAGGCCCTACAGGTCGCAAACGGTAGCGCAGTGAAAGACGTCTAACCGACAATGCGTGATAAACCTCAACTGCCAGGCCATATTCAAGCAGCCATAGATCGAAATTTGGCGCGCCAAAATCGAGATGCCTTTGGCCGCCCCGCTGATTCAGCAGGTGCAACGTGGGAGGGACGAGACCTCTCTGGTCCGGGCATAGACGGATCAACCAATCCACTCCATGCATTCGACACCGATGATGGCCTA
>Ga0079225_10002621_pt1 | contig 10405 bp, 10 predicted proteins | sample Poulit2012_FD_76344 | JGI IMG/M metagenome (GOLD analysis project Ga0079225, IMG submission 76344) | Agricultural soil microbial communities from Georgia to study Nitrogen management - Poultry litter 2012 | ecosystem: Environmental > Terrestrial > Soil > Agricultural land | place: USA: Georgia...
CGGCTTGGACTGGAATGGCATGGACTCCGTGCGGGAGTACCGGCTCTGGCGTGCATTCCGGGCCTGCTATCCCCGCCTGCCACCCAGCATTCGACACGCACCCGCACGGTTCGTGGTGGCTGGATTGGGCTGAAAAACATTCCCGACTGGTAAGGAGCTCGGTTCGAAACTTCGCTACTAGTTCAGCACGATCGAAACCGAAAGCAGTGATCATTTCATCCAGCTCTATGCGGCCCCCTGCGTCCGTCGCTAAATGCGAGGGTAGGAGCACACTTTCACGCAAATCTGTTTCGAGTTCCGTAATTGCTTCAGAATGAGCCATGCCCATAACAGCGGCCACTGCCCTACCCTGGGTTCCACCACGAAGTCTTCGCTATGTTCAGCGAAGCCTACTAACTACGGCACTCCCCTGACGGTCGCTTCAGGAACTGACAGTATGTGGGCAGTTGGCCTCATGATCGACATACTTCAAATTATGTACTTTCTAAAAGTTATCAAGAGGTCTGAGAAGCTTCGACCCGTAACGATGGCATAACTGCCCTGCCGGGCCGTCAATGTGAAGAGGCTCGGGCAGGTGGGAGATCCACAAGTAGCAACCCACAATGAAGCTGCAATACACATAACGGTGCTTTCTAAGATGGCAAACCGCCACGTCAACATGGGCATAAAAAATACCTATATGTGATCAGCTTCACTGCAATGGTAGCTTTGGTTTCAAAGCAGCTCGGCCACTATCTCACGGCAGCCCAGCCCCACCCATACCGTTTATTTAAAGTTGGCAGAGCTTCCGCATTCAGAATTTCTAAGGAGCTATTATGACCATCATTCCACCCAAATCCAGTGATTCATTCCTAGTAAAAGCTGGTCAACGTCTTCGCATCATCGATCCCGAAGGAAGCCAAGTAGCAGACTTAGTGTGCTTTAACGCTAACGACTACAACGAGTTTTTATCCCAAGGCAATACACGCATCAACAATCAGACACTACGCATTACCACCGGTCATGTACTATTTTCGAATTTCCATCACGTCATGATGGAAATCGTTGAAGACACTGTGGGCGTCCATGACATTTTATATTCACCGTGTAATACCTGGCTCTACGAAGAAGTCTTTAACGTTGGGCCTCGTGATGGTTGCTTTGAGAACCTTGGCTCGGCTATCGAAAAGCATGGCATACACAAAGGTCAGGTGCCGCATCCTTTCAATGTTTTCATGCACACAGACCTGAGCGATGAATACCAGCCGTATATAAAAACGGCGCTGTCAAAACCCGGAGACTATCTCACGCTCGAAGCCAAAATGGACTGTCTTGTCGCGGTCTCGAGCTGTGCAGAGGACATTTCGGATTGCAACGGCCAGCACTGTACAGCAATTCAGGTGGACGTCCTCGCCTCTGACGGTCAGGTTATTGAACAGAGCAGTTCGAACCTAACGGGGAAGCTATGACTCAGCAAGCAGTAAGAACTTTACGAAAAACGGCCGGGGCAAAGTTTGTTATTTTTAGCCTTATTGGCATTGCCCTATTCTTTACGCCATTTTATTATCAAGGAAATCTATCGATCCCGATTGACCATCTCGTCACCTGGATTACTGAAACCTTGCCAGCCTTCGGGCCGATTTATGTGCTCATCATTCTAGCGTTCGGAGCGATCTACCCGTTCGCAACAAAGACTTGGAACAGCTCGCGTTTTGAAATCGCCTTTTCGGTTCTAAAAGTTCTAGGGCTTCTCGCAGGGATAGTAATTTTCTTCGAGATTGGTCCGGAATGGCTCATGAATCCAGCTCTCGGGCCGTTCCTGTATCATGACCTGCTGGTGTCAATCGGCCTTATCGTACCGCTCAGTGGACTTTTTCTCACATTTCTCGTGGGCTACGGACTGCTTGACTTTCTCGGGGTCTTTTTTCACCGAATTATGCGCCCGATCTGGAAGGTCCCTGGCCGAGCAGCAGTTAATGCGCTAGCATCTCGTGTCGCCAGCGTGGTAGTCGTGCATATGATGACTAATCAGGACTATAAAGCAGGCCGCTATACAACTAAAGAAGCGGTGATTATCACCACCGGGTTCGTTGCGGTAGAGATCCCGTTTATGGTCATCATTGCTCGCACCCTGGACATAATGCACATCTTCCCTCTGTTTTTTCTCATATCGATGGTCGTCACTTTCCTGGTGACGACCATCTCAGCAAGAATCTGGCCGATTCGTGGCATGAGCAGTACCTACTATCATGGGGAGGGCGCCCCTGAAGAAAATATTTCCGGTGCCTACGCGTCTACAGCATGGAATAACGCACTCGCTACTGCGGCACAATCACCCCGACTGGCTCGAGGCCTGTGGTTTCAACTGAAGGAATCCGTGGTCATGGTGATGGCCGTGTTGCCGGCCATTTTATCCATTGGTGTCATCGCGCTGTATCTAGTCGAATACACCCCGCTATTCGACTATCTCGCTTACGTCTTCTACCCCTTAACGTCCGTACTGCAAATCCCTGATGCCATGCTCGTGGCCAAAGGGGCCCCGCTTGGGCTAACGGAAATCCTGTTACCTTCGCTGCTGGTCATTGAAGCCGACATCGTCACGAAAATGATTGTTGCCGTCGTAAGCGTTTCGGCCATCTTATTCTTTTCCACGACTATCCCCAGTATCCTTGCAACAGATATCCCGGTGTCTGTGTGGCAACTGGTTGTGATTTGGTTGGAACGCGTTATCTTGAGCTTTTTGATCGCTACACCACTCGTCTTCCTCCTGCTCTGACGTTGATATGCCCGCGGAGACCATGTAGCTGAAAACCGCCGCCTGCCTCATGACCGGGTCGGGCGGCGGAGAGTGTTTAGCGATCGGACGGCACCACATATGCTGTATTCTCGTGGTTTGCCCAGTCAGTGATCGCGTCGTGAATCTGTTCATGGCCAGTAGGATGATCCAAATCATGCTCTACAAGAACGACGGGCACGGGGCCCCAGGAAGAATGGAACGCTGACCAGCTGATTCCAGACTGGTTAAATGCGGTTCGTCGTGCACAGAGCCCCGATGGAATGATTGTTGCGTTCCCCGGTTCCATACACAAGGAGGCCATGATATCGACGTGGTCGACGACATGAGTTGCCTTAGGGGACAGGGCATCAAGCATTGGGCCGGTGACTCCTGAGTGATCAGTGAACACCGGGTCATCCATGAGAATGAAAGTTCTGGTGCTGAAAAATTCTGCCAATTGCTCTGCTGTTGTGTCATTCGGGCTGGGGTCTGCTGCTGAGTGCACGATCGCCAGCTGCTCGGACCATAATACGGTCTCTCTATTAGCCCAAACCTTTGGTATGCCGTCCGAATACGCGACTCCGCGTCTACAGATGCCGTGAGCAATCATGGAATGTAATTGGGCTGAGCTTGTAATACGCAGGTGAGTATCGACTATGTTGTTCACAGCAACAATCAATCTTGCGGTGCCAGACCCAACAAGCCATTCATCCACTGCAATGGTTTCAGCTGCCGCATGTGCTTCCAAGATACTACTGACACCGGTGTGAAACGTGGACTCCAGAGTCATCTGCTTAGCTGTTTGAAGTCGAAAGAGGTAGTCAGCGACGGTCGGGAGGATATGGCGCCCTTCTGGCGTCAGTTCTACCCCCTTCCAACTACGATGAAACACCGAAAAGCCCAACTCTTGTTCAATTCTTTTGACCCGCAAACTCACAGTAGGTTGTGTCGCGTAAAGTTCTTGTGCAGCTCGTGAGATACTACGGTTTCGAGCGACGCTCAGAAAAGTTCGCATCGATTCAATATCCACTACGAGCTCCTTAGATTGAACCCTGCGTGTTGCACTTGGACTGTAATAGTGCACGCTGCTTGTGACATTCAATAGACCTTAATGCCTGTCGAGCTATCAACCGGTACCGTGAGTGTCTAAAGAGGGCACCGTGTTCAGCATTTCCTATACGCGTGCTCCTTGAAAACCTGCCAGTATTTCTGCATTCGTCATCACCCTGCCAAAGAAAGTATGGATAACATTCAGCGTCGCCGTCTGTGCCGCTTCGGTCAGTCCTCCGGTTGCTTCTTGAGCAAAAACCACTTTGAAGTCCCGCATGAACGCACTGCGTGCGGTCGACTCACAACAGACTTCCGTAAGAGTACCTGTGATAACCAATGTGTCAATGGCACGATACCCGCGGATGGTGTTCAACAAGACTTCGAGATTCGTGTTGTAAAAGGCATCGTACCGATGCTTTCGGACGTACTCATCAGTTTCCCGAGGATCAAGTTGGGGAACGATCTCAATTCCGTCGGTTCCAGTTCGCATGCCTTCAGTCAATAAGGTGGGGTTATTACTCGACTCCAACGGAGAGATGTTGAAGTGGTCATACAACACATGTTGTGTATATATAACCGGCACTTTAGCCTCACGTGCCCCATCTATAATGGCCCGCATTTTCGGCACTCGTTTTCGTGCCATAGGGACTTCCATCGGGCGACCTTCTTCAACGAAGTCACGCTGCATATCTATGACTAATAAAGCTGTGGACCTCGCATCGAAATGCCACATATTGTCTCCTCTCGACAATGACACTTCGAGTCTATGTGAGATGCGCCTCATGAGGGATATAAGGAAAACTCATACCTAATGAAGACTTGTAAAGCGAGGTTCGAAAGCAATGAACGCACAACTTATTGTTTTCGACGTATATGAGCAAGTGAACCAAACTGGCCAGCTGAACTCCGGGGCCGCCCTACTCGACGAAGAACTCTTCGGTGATGGGGCTTTCCTCGATAAACCCGTATTTGGCCATGATATCGGCCAACTGTGTTAGCTGTTCGGTGCGAATCGTACTGTCGTATTCATCCAAGAACAGCGTGGTTTCGGCGACCTCCTCGGAAACGTCCATGAAGTCCATGACGGCTTGCGTGGGTCCGCCGTCGTCATTGACACACTGCTCGACCAGGTCCGCCATCGCCGCCTGATATTTCTCGATGGTTTCCGGGTTGGCTTCAACATTCTTGCCGGTGCTAAAGCTCACCACGGTTGGTAGCCCCGGGATAATCTGGTTGGGGTGGCCCAGCATGTCGATACCGTCGGTTTCTTCTGCGGTGCGCTGGAATGGTTCCGGCGCCCAAATGGCGTCAACATTGCCGACCTCCAACTGGGGCTGCATATCCGGGAAATTGACCTCCACAAAGTCGACGGCGGCAGGATCTCCCCCGTCGGCTTCCACGGATTCCATAATGGTCAGGTCCCCTTGGCCGCGCAGTGCGTTGACCGCAACCGTTTTGTCTTCCAGATCTGCCCAGGTGTCGATGCCTTCGTCCGAGCGCACGAGGACGCCGTCGACGTCGTAGCCCTCTTCCAAGGAGTTCGCGAAGCCGGCCACCACACGCATATCCATGCCCTGATCCACGGCCTGGATAACGGTTGCGGCATTGCCAATCACAAAATCGATTTGTTCGTTCTGCAGTGCCGGGAGCATGGCCGCGCCACCCTGGCCGATTTCGAGGTTGACGTCGAGCCCATGCTCTTCGAAAATGCCGTGTTCAACGCCGTAGGGCACGATCGATGCGTGTGCGATCGGGATGATGCCGACCGTGATTTCGGTGAGTTCACCGGATGAGGCCTGGGCGGTATCCGAATCGGCGGATTCTCCGGTGTTCCCACACGCGGTGAGTGGCAGCAGGGCCGCAGCACCCATGGCAAACAGGATGGAAGGCTTGCGTTTCAAGGTCGTGCTCCTTTGAGGTGAATGCATGAGTGCTGGGTGAATCGTGTTGGAAGTGCGGGTTAGCTTGTCACTTGGACGGCGGCCTTGCGTGCTTTTCGCAGTGAGAATCCGGCTTGTTCTGCTTCCCGGCGGCTCAGGGGAGCCGAGGTTTCCAGGAGGTGTCTCGCCGCCATATGTTCTCCGGGACTGTTGACCGATTCGACTGCCGCGAGTTTCCCATCGCGGAACGCCAGGACCGAGAATTTTCCGGCGCTCGGGTCCCCAATAATGGTGTGTTCGTCGTCGGGCATGACCAGGCCGGCGATTTGCAATCGGTACGGGCCTTGGACAGACCAGAACCAGGGCAATGCCGTGTAGTCTTCGGCCAATCCCAGAATGGTTGCTGCCACGTGGCGTGCTTGAGCTGTCGCGTTCTGCACGGATTCGAGCCGCGCTGGACCGCCGGCGTGTTTGCTTGGAAACTGGGCGCAGTCTCCGGCGGCGAAAATTCGAGGGTCCGAGGTGCGTAGGTTTGCATCAACGACGATCCCGTTTTGAGTTTCCAGGCCGGCTTCGGCCGCTAGGTGGTCATTGGGTTGCACACCGACGCCCACGATAACCACATCAGCGGGATAGGTACGCCCAGCGGTGGATACCGCGGTGATCTTGCCGTTGGCATCGGCCTGTTCGAATCGTTCAATGCCCTCATCCAGCTGCAGCAACATGCCCCGATCACGGTGTGATTGCGCGAACCAGGTTCCCATGGCCGGGCTGAGGGCGCGGCCCATGGGGCGGGGCGCAAATTCCAGCACCGTCACTCGGCAGCCGCGTTCCAGTAGTGCCGAAGCACATTCCAGCCCGATGAAACCGGCACCGATCACCACCACGTCCGCACCATCGTGGACTGCTGCGTTGAGGCGTTGCGCGTCTTCTAGGGTGCGGAGACCGTGGACTCCTGGCAGGTCGGAGCCCGGGACGGTGAGCTGCCGGTTGCGTGCACCGGTGGTCAGCACCAGGTGAGTGTAGGGCAGTTGTTGCCCGTCCGTCAGATGTACGCGTTGCCGTTGACGGTCAATGCGTGTGGCGGCGGTTCCGTGCAGCAACGTGATGTCCTGGTCCGCAAAGAATTCTTCGGTGCGCAGGGGCAGAGCTTCGGCTTCTTGGGCGGATTGTAAAAACTCTTTGGAGAGCGGCGGCCGTTGGTATGGGCGCGCGGCGTCATCCGCAATGACCGTAATGGGTTCTTGATACCCACCGGTTCGCAGCGAATCTGCGACCTGCAAGCCCGCCTGGCCGCCACCAATAATTACGGTAGCCATGATCTACACCTGTACTTCCGGGACATCGACTTCGAGTTTGTCTACGCCGTTGCCGACCTGGAGCTGGCAGCCCAATCTGCTGCGCTGCATATCGCGTTCGGCGGCGGTGACTTCGAGCATTTCTTCTTCGTCTTCGGACATTTCTGGGACGTCGTCTAAGTATTCGTCCCGAACATACACGTGGCACGTAGCGCACATGGCTTGTCCACCGCATTCACCAATGATGCCGGGCACGTCGTTTTCCAGAGCGGTCTGCATGACCCGTCCTGGCCCGTCCAGTTCAATATCCCGGGTGGTCCCGTCTGGTAGGTGATAGCTGATCTTGGGCATGGCCCCTCCTGCAATGGTAATTCTCTGAGCCGGTAGCCATTTTTGCGTTCCTAAGCCGGCTATTGCTGCAACTGTAATGTGCATCACAGGCGGGTATTAGAGGTTTTCGAATGATTCGAATTACCGGCCTGATCGTGAGCGTCGCGACCCATGGCACGCCAGCATCGACCTAACGGCCGCTAGAGGCGGTCGCGGCTCAGGGAGCTCGCGAGGCGCTGACCGGCCTGATAGGCGGCTTGGCGCAAGGCCTTCACAACACTTTCGACATCAGTCCCCCTGGAGGGCACCACCGCGGCCAGCGACGCAATACACGTCCGCCACGGAGACATAATCGGCACGGAGACGGCGGTAGCATCCGCGTGAACAAACCCTTCGGTCACAACAAACCGATTCTGCTGGGCTCTTCGCATCAGCCGCTGCATGTCGGCGTCGCTCAGATTCGGGGCCGGCGGCTGAGCGGGTCGCGCCTCGCTCAACAGCTGATCTTGCACCGCAGGTTCGGCAAGCGCCGCCAAGAGGATTCCACTTGAGGTGCGATACCAGGGCAGCCTCCCGCCCACTTGAGTGAAATTGACGACCGATCCCGGCGAAGAGAGTCGCTCAATATACAGCATGTCCGAACCGGACAGAATCCCCAGCTGCACATGGTGTTGGATAATAGTGTGGGCTTGCTCCATTGGCGTCAGCGCGGCCTCGCGCAGCCCGAAGGTGCCCGGAGCTCGAATCGCCAGCTCCCATAAACGAACCCCTAAAATAAACTCTCCGGCTGAGCGCTCCAGAAGGCCTTCTGCCACTAACTGATGTGCGATCGCGTGCACTGAACTGACCGGCATCTGAGCGCGTCGAGCTATTTCAGACAGCCTCAGACCGGAGTCCTGGGGTGTAAACGTCTCCAGAGCCCGGCACATGCGGCTGACCGCCGACATTCCTGCGGACTTCCTAGCCATGACATCCTTTCGAATCATTCGTATAACCCGGCATGAGCTATGTGAGACAGATTACAGTAACTGGAAATGTTGTACTTCAAGGGAGGCACCATGACCACCACACCGAATACTTCTGTAGCACGCGATCTGCCCGTGGCCGATTGGGTCGACCCCGCAGAAATGACCTCGGATCCGTATCCCACGTATGAGCGGCTCCGCAAAGAATCGCCTGTTGCATGGGTTCCGGCGATTAATAAGGTCGTGTTCTCGTCCTATGCGGGTTGTACCTATGTGGAGAACCATCCTGAGATTTTCTCCTCGGATGTGAATGCGGCGGCCATGGTAAAAGCCCTGGGCGGTCGACCGTTGATCCGCAAAGATGATCCCGAGCATGCTGCGGAACGTAAGCCGATGAACCGTCCGTTGCGACCCAAGAACATTATGGAATCCTGGAATTCGATGTTCGAGGCCAACGCGAACCACTACGTGGATCGGTTGGAAGATATCGGCCCGGGCGCGGATTTGAATACCCATTTTGCTGCTCCATTGGCCGCCAAGAACCTGATCGACATGCTGGGTATGGAGGGGGTCGATCCCCTCGATATGGCGCGCTGGAGTGCGGATTTCATTGCGGGGTCCGGCAATGTGCTGGATAACCAAGACATCTGGGATCGCTGCGACCGTTCGCGGACCGAATGTGATGCGGCCTTGGATGAAACTATTAGCCGGTTGCGCTCGAAACCAGATGCGTCCATTACGTCTGCCATGCTGGAGGGCGGCCTGTCGGAGGATAGCGTCAAGAATAATGCGAAGTTGACGATTTCGGGCGGAATTAATGAACCGCAACATATGATCACGAATCTGGTCTATGAACTGTCCCGCCATCCGGACGTGCTCGCAGCGGCGCAGCAGGACGAAAAACTGTGGGACAAGCTGTTCACTGAAGGGGCTCGGAAGTACACCCCGATTGGCATGATCACCCGGGAAACCATCGCCGATGGAGAATTCGACGGCGTACATATTCCTACTGGTACCCAAATTGGGGCCATTCTGGCTTCGGCCAACCGTGACAGCGCCGAATTCGACCGGCCCGATGAGTTTGATATCCATCGCACCGAGGTGACCAACCTGGCTTTCGGGCGCGGTGTGCACCAGTGTGCTGGAAAATGGGCGGCCCAATCCTCGGTCGGCCGGATTGCCGTTCCGCTGCTTTACAAACGTCTCCCCGGTCTGACCCAGGACGCCTCGCAAACTGAGGTATGGCATGGCTGGGTATTCCGCGGTATGACGTCGCTGCCGGTGACCTGGTGATACCTCGTTGACCGGACCGCACTGCACGCAGGTGGGTGATGGGGGTACGATAAGCGAGGTAGCTCATATTCAAGAAGGATGGTTCCATGACGCTTCGGCACATTGTGAGTTGGAAACTCAATGGCGAAACACTCGCTGAACGCGACGAGCAGGCGGCACAGATTGCTGCAGCGCTGGAAGCATTACGCGATCAGATCCCGGAAATCCGCGAACTGAATGTGTACCGCAATGAGCTCCACGACGGTGCGAACTTTGACGTGACGCTCATCGCCGACTTCAAAAACGCCGAGGACCTGGCCACCTACGCGGTGCACCCAAAACACCTGCCCGTGGTTGACATGGTCAAAGGTATGGCAGCTGAGCGGGTCGCCGTGGACTTCACCGTGTAGCTGCCCTGCGCAGCGCCCTACCCAAAGTCGTGAATCCCCGGATTCTTGGGATGTTTACGCGCGGCATCTTGAAGTGGAGCGAGCGGCTTAGGAGCCGCGGTAGCGGTCCTCATATTGTTTGCGGATGACCTTCTTGTCGATCTTGCCCACCGACGTTGCAGGAATCTCGTCGACCACTTCGAATTGTTCGGGCAGCTGCCATTTGGCGAAATTCTGCAGCAGATGCTCGTCGACTTCTTCGCGGGTGATGTTCTCGTCGTCTTTCAGCACCAGCAGCAGGAATGGGCGTTCTTCCCATTTGGGGTGTTGCAGTCCAACGACTGCGGCCTGGACTACTTTCGGGTGGCCGACCATGGCGTTTTCCATGTCGATGGATGAGATCCATTCGCCACCGGATTTGATGACGTCTTTGAGACGGTCGGTGATCTTGATGAACCCGTTCTCA
>Ga0079225_10002625_pt1 | contig 10398 bp, 10 predicted proteins | sample Poulit2012_FD_76344 | JGI IMG/M metagenome (GOLD analysis project Ga0079225, IMG submission 76344) | Agricultural soil microbial communities from Georgia to study Nitrogen management - Poultry litter 2012 | ecosystem: Environmental > Terrestrial > Soil > Agricultural land | place: USA: Georgia...
AATAATAAACCAAACATTAAAAGTGCTACTATAGTAATAACCGCAAACAATGATTGTCTATTTTCAAGCATACCAAAAGAAGCTCCTTTATTAATAATATGATGAAACTCTAATACTTCAGGTATTATAACTTTTATTAAAGAACTAGTTTCATTTTTAAACAATAAACTTAATAATTTAATAATTTGATCAAATGAAACTAATATAATTATTAGTATGTAACCAAGTAACATATAAACTCCTTAAATGATACTTACTACTATCGTAGTAATCATTACTAAAAAGAAACTAAAAATAACCGATTCTATTAAAAACATATGTTTAAAACTTACTTCTTTTAATTTTGATTCATAATTTTTAATTACTTCAATAAAGAAATAATTGAAACTAAATGCTAATAATGGCATTAATATTACAATTATAACTTTTAATATATTATGTAAATATTCTAAGATAAATAAATTATATATTAATAAGGCTGGAATTAACACGATTAAAAATGTAATAAAGATTGATGCTAAAATCGCTTTTAAATATATAAAAAACGTAGTTGAATTGTCTAATTTATATCTTTGTGTTTTATATTTTGATAAAATTTTTGATATTTTATTAATCACGATATATCACCTACAAGTTTTATTAAATCATCAAATGATTCTACACTAATAACTGTTAAATCTTTATTTAAATTTGAGATTGCCATTCTTAATTCATTAAAATTATCTTTGGGAAGAATTAAGTAGTTCATTTGATTATTTAAGGCTGTATAGTATTTTTGTACAACTCCACCAATATTTCCAATACTAAAATTGTTATTAGTTTCAATTGTACCAGTACCTGCAATTTTAACATTTTTTAAATCAATATTAAGTAAACTAGTATATAAAGATATTGCTTGAATGGCTCCACCACTAGGACCACCGACATTTAAATCTTCTTTAAAACCTAAGTATTTTGGCGAAGTATTTAAAATCTCATATTTAGGATAAAAGTATAAAGCTTCATTTTCATTTAAATTTATTTCAATAACTTCATTACCTCTTTTTATTGTTAAAATACTATTAGTGTTTTTTATATATTTATTATTATTGTATAAATTTAAGTTAGATAAATAATCTTCATAGCTATTTGTAGTAATACTTTCATTATTTATTTTTATAATTTCATCACCAATTTTTAAATTATTGCTATTAGTGTCATAAATAGTTAATGATTGCAACTCATAATTTATAGTAATATTTGAATTTATTTTATTAGCATATTTATAAGCTGTAATTACTGCATTGTTGTGGGAACTTTCATTAGATATTCTTCCTTGCAATCCTAAATCTTTTCTAGTTAAATCTTTTCTTATTTCACTTTGGTCGTATCTAACATTGTTTTCTGTTATCCATTTTTGGAAAACTGTTACATTATGCCAATTGTATACACTTAATGTATTGAAGTTTTTATTAATTTCAACTTCTTCTACATTATAAATATTAAAAGTGTTGGTAGTCTCGCCCGGTGTAAGTACCCTAACTTTACTAGGTATTAATAAAATAGCTACAATATATATATAAGCAAAGCTAATTAATATTAAAAATCTTTTATATTTATTTATTAGTTTTAACATATTTTATTTCACCAAATTCCATTTGACGATATTTCACATTAGCAGCATCTAATATTTTAACTGCTGCTTTATGTGAATCTGTATGACTATATTTATTTGAAGAATATACAATTTCTTTAATTTCACTTTGAGCAATTAATTTTGCGCATTCATGACAAGGAAAAAGCGAAACATAAAGAGTTGAATCTTTTACACTTGTTGTAGCATTTAATATTGCATTCGCTTCTGCATGAACAACATAAGCATATTTTGAACTTAATAAATCACCTTCATTAGTCCAAGGAAATATATCGTCACTTGCTCCTTTAGGAAAACCGTTATATCCTATTGATATTATTCTTTTATTTTTATTTACAATACACGCACCAACTCTAGTGTTGGGATCTTTGCTTCTTAAGGCTGAAAGATATGCTACCCCCATAAAGTATTCATCCCAAGATAAATAATCTTTTCTTTTCATAATTTATTCCTCTTTAATATTTATTTTTAATTCCTCTAGTTGTTCTTTACTTACTTTTCCTGGAGCATCCATCATTAAATCACGAGCATTTTGTGTTTTAGGAAATGCTATAACATCTCTAATATTATTAGTTTTCGTAATTAACATTACCAATCTATCTAATCCAAATGCAATTCCTCCGTGTGGCGGTGTACCATATTTTAATGCATTTACAAAAAAACCAAATTGAGATTCAATCTCTTCTTTACTAAAACCTAATGTTTCAAACATTAAGTTTTGAACTTCTTCTTTATAAATCCTTATAGATCCACCAGCAAGTTCATAACCATTACATACTAAATCGTAAGCTTTAGCTAATACTTCTTTAGGATTGTTTTTTAATTCATTAACATCTTTTGGTTCAGTAAAAGGATGATGAACAGCAAAATATCTATTTTCTTCTTCATCGTATTCTAACAATGGAAAATCATTTACCCATAAAAACTCATATTTATTATTGTCAATTAAATCTAAATCACTTGCTACTTTTAATCTTAATGCTCCTAGTGATGTTGATACATCAGTAAAATTACCAGGGACTAAAAATAAGACTTCATTTTCTTTTAAATTTAATTTATTTAGTTGAGTATCTTCAAGTCCTCTAACAACACTACCAGAATATTGATTATCTTGATATTTAATAAATGCTAATGCTTCTCCATGGTTCTTTTTCACCAATTCTGTCAGTTCATCAATTTTTCTTCTTGAGTAAAACTTAGCGTTGTTAGCAACAATCCCTTTGACATATTTTTTATCTTTAAATAATGGTACATCTTTATCTTTAAAATATTCAGTATAATCTTTTATTAACATTTCAAATCTTAAATCTGGTTTATCACTACCATATTTACTCATTGCTTCGTAATAGCTTATTTTATTAAATGGTGTTTTAATATCTAAGTTTAAAGTCTTTTTAAATGTTTCTTTAACTATTTTTTCTGCTAATGCTTGAATATCTTCTTCTTTTACAAAAGAAGCTTCAATATCAATTTGTGAAAACTCAGGTTGTCTGTCTCTTCTTAAGTCTTCATCTCTAAAACATTTAGTAAATTGGAAATATTTCTCAAAACCAGAAACCATAAATAATTGTTTATAAATTTGTGGTGATTGTGGAAGAGCATAAAAACTACCTGGATGAACTCTTGAAGGAACTAAATAATCTCTTGCTCCTTCTGGTGTAGATAGACCTAATATTGGTGTTTCAAGCTCATAAAATCCTTCATTTACTAAAACATTTCTAGCTGCTTGAACAATTTCATGTCTCTTTAACAAATATTTTTGTTGTTTAGGCCTTCTCAGGTCTAAATAACGATATTTTAATCTAGTTTCTTCTAATATGTTTTCATCATCAGAAATAATTATAGGTGGTTGTTTACTTTCGTTTAATATGGTAAGATTTGAAACTAAAACTTCAATATCACCAGTCTTTATATGTTTGTTTTTGCTTTGTCTTTCAATTACAACACCTTTTACTTTAATTAAATATTCTTGTTTAAGTTTGAGTGCTTCTTTTTTAGTACTATCATCAAATACTAATTGAGTAATTCCAAATCGATCTCTTAAATCTACGAAAAATAAGCTTCCTAAATCTCTTGTTCTACTAACCCATCCAATTAATACAACTTCTTCATTTAAGTTTTTTATTGTTAAATCGTTATTATAATGTGTTCTCATTTTATCTTATTTCCTTTTCTAAAATATTAATTAACTCATCTTTGCTTATAATTTTTTCTTCTTCTGTTTTAGTGTTTTTAAGTGTAACTTGTTTATTATTAACTTCGTTTTCTCCAATAATGATTAAATATTTACTATTATTGTTTAGTGCGCGTCTTAATTGGTTTCTAAAAGCTCTAGTTTTAAAATCAAAATCGACAATAAAGTTTTTATCTCTTAATTCATTTATAATATTCAATCCGTAATTTAGTTCATTATCACTAAACATAATAACAAATGCATCTAAATAGTTATTATCATTAATTTCAATTTCTTCTTCTTTAATAGCTAATATTAATCTATCTAATCCAAATGAAAAACCGATTGCGCTTGTTTTTGGTCCCCCTAATTCATCAACTAAACTTTCATATCTACCTCCGCCACCTAAAGCATTTTGGGATCCAAAATTTTTAAGATCAGCTAAAATTTCAAATACTACTTCTGAATAATAATCTAAACCTCTAACAAGTTTGTTATTTATTTTATAACTGACATTAAATATTTTTAAATAGTTAATAGTATCATTAAAATATTTCTTTGATTCTTCTGATAAATAATCAATAGGTTTTGGAGCATTTTCAATTATTTTTTGATCATTTTTATCTTTACTATCTAATATTCTTAAAGGATTTCTAGTTAATCTTTCTTTAGAATCATTAGAAAGTTCATCTTTATAAGGTGTTAAGTATTCAACTAGAGCATTTAAATAGTTTTCTCTTGATTTATCATCACCTAATGTATTTATTTCTACAACTACATTTTTAAGACCAATTTCTTTAATGAAATCACTAGCTAATTTAATAACTTCAGCATCAACTAAAGGATTTTTATATCCAATTGCTTCACAACCAAATTGTGAAAATTGTCGATATCTACCTTTTTGTGGTCTTTCATATCTAAACATTGGTCCGTGATAATAGACTTTATATAAATCAGTAGTTGCATATGTTTTATTTTCAATATAAGATCTAATAACTCCAGCTGTTCCTTCAGGTCTTAAAGTTAAATCACGGTTACCTTTGTCTTTGAAATTGTAAGTTTCTTTTAAAACCATATCAGATTGTTCACTTTCTCTATGGTAAACGTTACTATATTCCATAATTGGAGTTCTAATTTCTGTATAGTTATATTTTTTTGTTATTTTTTTTATTTTATCTTCTAAATAATGCCATATTTTTATTTCATCATTTAATACATCATAAGTACCTTTTACTTTATTTACCATTGTAATCATCCTTTTTTAAATAATAATATTTTAATGTAACTTTTTCATTTTTAACTTTCATATATCTATTTTCTTTTTTCCAGAAAGTAAATTTGTTTTTTAATATAACTCTTTCGCTTCCTTGATTTAATATATTATGACTTATATGGATAAAATCATAATTTAATTGGTTAAATATTATATCTAAAAATAAGTTTAAAGCTTGACTCATTATACCTTGTGACCAATAATCTTCACTTAAGTAATATCCAATTTCCACTAAGTCATTTATTTTATTTAAATCTATAATACCAATAACTTTATTGTTTTCTTTATATACAATAGCTTGACTATTTATTTTTAAATTTTCTTTTTTTGTTAAATAAAAATTAGTAATTATATTTTTAGTCTCTTCTATATTTTTATGAGGATTCCAACCTAAATACTTAGTAACTCTCTCATTACTAGTAATTTTATATAAATCATTAGCATCTTTTATGTTTACTTCTCTTAAATAAATCATATACCCTCCTAAAAATAAAAATCGTCCCTAAAAAAAGATAAGGACGAATAATTCCGCGGTGCCACCTTATTTCTAGATAAATCTAGCACTTAAAAGTTTAACTGTCTCAAAAGGTGTCACAGTTATTTAAAATAACTCCCTTTATCATTGACGATTTAATTTACTATTAATATTTTATATTAATAAAGATAGTTTGTCAATTATATATCTTCTAAAATTATAGTTACTGGTCCATCATTAATAGATTCAATTTGCATATTTTCACCAAAAATTCCAGATTCAGTCCTAATTTCTTTTTTAAACTCATTAATCATTTGTTCATATAGTTGATTAGCATAATTTGGATTAGCTGCATCAATAAATGAAGGTCTGTTTCCTTTTTTAGTGTTTGCATATAAAGTAAATTGAGAAATTATTAATATTTCTCCATTTACTTTTTTAATATTTAAATTCATTTTTCCTTCATCATCACTAAAGACTCTTAAATTTAATACTTTGTTTACATATTTTTTAATATCTTCTTCTCTATCATTATGGCTAATACCTAAATATATTAAAAAACCATTCTTTATACTACTATGTTCTTTATTATTTATTATACATTTAGCTTTTTTAACCCTTTGAATTACTAATTTCATCTTAAATCACGCTCTATACTATATACGTCAGGAATATTTTGAATATTAGCTATAAGTTTTTCTAAAGCAGATTTATTTTCAATTAATATCTTTAATCTTACAATTGATTCTAGTGTGTTTGTTGTATTTGTATTCATTTCACCAACTTGTACATTAGAAGCGTTTATTACTTTAACAACTTCATATAAAAAATTAGGTGTATTATTACCAACTATTTTAATTAAAGTTGGAAATTTTCGATTTATTTCTGTTGCCCAGTAAATATTTAACATTCTTGCTTGATCTAAACTTTCAACGTTTTGACAATAATCAGCATGTACTATAATTCCACCTTGTTTAGAAACATAACCTAAAATATTATCACCTGGCACTGGCAAACAACAATTAGCAATTCGTATTTTTGGAGATGTTAAGCCTTCAACAACTATACCTGTTTCACTAGTTGATTTAATATTTTTGCTAACTCTTTCCATTTGTTTTTGTAATATTTCATCTTTGTCGATTTCTTTACCAATTAATCTTTGAACAACAGTTTTGGCACTAATGTTGTTTTTTCCTATTTCTAAATACAAATCTTCTATATTTTTAGCACCTTGTTTAGCGAAGTTTTCTTTAATAAATTCTTGAGATGGATATTTTTCCGTTTTAGATGATTGAAGTTCTTTTTCTAAAGTTATTTTTCCTTGATCAATTAATTTATCAATGTTTTTCTTATTTAAAAATGTTCTTATTTTATTTCTTGCGTGGCTTGATTTTACAACTTTAAGCCATGAGTCGTTTGGACCTGTTGAAGCTTTACTAGTTCTTACACTTACAACATCCCCAGTTTTTAATTTTGAATCAATTGGAACAATTTTGTTATTTACGGTTGCACCAACCATTTTGTTTCCTATATCACTATGAATTCGGTAAGCAAAATCAATTGGAGTGGCATCTTTAGGAAGTTCTATTACTTCTCCTTTAGGAGTAAAAACATATACATTAGCTTTTAATATGTCTCCTTTAAAACTATCTACAAAATCTTCTGAGTCACTATCTGAATATTCCATTTCCTCACTCATTTTTAAAAGTTCTCCATACCATTTTAAACTTTGTGCGATTTCAAATTGCTCTCTTTCCTTTGAGTAAGTTTTACCTTCTTTATATGCCCAGTGTGCGGCAACTCCCATTTCAGCAACTTCATCCATTTCTTTAGTTCTAATTTGTACTTCAAATAAAGTACCTTGATTTGATAAAACTGTTGTATGTAAGGATTGATATAAGTTAGGTTTTGGTACAGCAATATAATCTTTAAATCTTCTAGGTATCGGTGTGAAATTAGCATGAATTAACCCTAAACTTTGATAACATTCTTCTACTTTATCAACTATAATTCTGATTGCTAATAAATCATAAATATCATCAAACTCTCTTTTATTTAAATACATTTTTTTATAAATGCTATATATATTTTTAACTCGACCTTTTATTTCAAAAGATTCTATACTATTATTAGAAAGTAATTTGTTAATATCTTTAATTACTAAATCTATTTGCTGTTCTCTTTCGTCTTTTTTAGCTTGAATTAAACGAGATATTTCATAATATTTACTTGGTTCTGTATATTTTAATGATCTATCTTCTAATTCAGCTTTAATTAAGAAAAGTCCTAATTTATGAGCTATTGGTGCATAAATTTCTAATGTTTCATGTGCTATTCTTATTTGTTTGTCTTGCGGCATACTTTCTAAAGTTCTCATATTATGAAGTCTGTCTGCAATTTTTATTAATATAACTCTAATGTCTTTAGCCATAGCAATTAACATCTTTTGATGATTATCAGCTTGAGATGGCTCTGCTTTAAACTCTAATTTAGAAATTTTAGTAACCCCATCAATCATTTCAGATACTTCTTTACCAAAAAGCTTTGTTGTATCATTTAAAGTTGCATCAGTATCTTCTACAACATCATGAAGTAATGCTGCAACTAATGTATTAGGTCCAGCTCCTAAGTTTGCTAATATTATAGCAACAGCAACAGGATGAGTAATATATGGTTCACCAGATCTTCTCATTTGTCCTTGGTGTTTATCGCGTGCATAAATATAAGCATCTAATATTTTTTGATTATCCGCTTCATTCTTTATATACTTATAATATACATCTTTTAAAGATCTAAATAATAAATCCATATAATCATATCCTTCTTAATTAATATTTTACTAATGATAAAACATTATAATCTTTTAATAAATCCATACCTTTAAGTTCAGTAAGTTCAATTAAAAAACCTATTCCTACTACAATACCACCTTGCTTTTCAACTAAATCTATTGTTGCTTTAATTGTTCCGCCTGTAGCTAACAAATCATCAATAATTAATACTCTATCTCCTTTTTTAATGTCATCTTTATGGATAGATAATTGATTGTGCCCATATTCTAATTCGTATTTTAAATCAATAGTTTCTCTAGGAAGTTTTCCTGGTTTTCTAACAGGAATAAAACCCATATCTAATGCATAAGCAACAGGACATCCAAAAATGAAACCTCTGGCTTCAGGTCCTACAATAACATTAGCATTACTCTTTTTTGCAAATTCAATTAATTGATCTGTTGCATATTTATATGCTTTTCCATTAGCCATTAATGGTGTAATGTCTCTAAATACAATACCTTCTTTCGGAAAATTTTCAACATTTGCAATAAATTTCTTTAAGTCCATAATAAGTCCTCTTTCTTTTATATATATAGAATATTTTAACCTATTTTACCATTTTTTTCAACTAATCGAGAGAAACTTGATATAATAGATATTAGTTTATGAGGTGATTTAATGGAACCACTAGCAAATAGGTTAAGACCTAAAAAATTTAGTCAAGTTGTTGGACAAAATCATTTAGTCGGAAAAGATGGCGTTTTGTCTAAAATGTTAGAAAAAAACAAATACTTATCATTTGTTTTATACGGTCCCCCTGGCACTGGGAAGACTACTATTGCTAATATTTTTGCTAAAGAATCTAATATGGAATATTATTCTTTTAATGCAGCTACAGATAACAAAAGTAGATTATTAGATATATTAGATGTTACAAATTTTAATAACATTTTAATAATAGTGGATGAAGTTCATCGAATGAATAAAGACATTCAAGATGTTTTATTACCCTTTTTAGAAAATGGGAAAGTAATAATGATTGGTTTAACAACAAATAATCCTTATCATTCTATTAACTATGCTATTAGATCAAGATTGAACGTTTATGAACTTAATCCATTTAAAGATGAAGATATTAAAAGTGTATTAATAAAAGCATTAAAATTAATTGAAATTGATTTTTCTATTAATGAAGATGCATTTAATTATATTATTTCTTATAGTAATAATGATATAAGATCAGCAATTAATTTGTTAGAAACTGCATCATTATATTTAAAAGATGGTTCTGTATTAACTACTACTATTTTATCTAAGGCTGGAGCTAGAGCAAATATTGCATTAGATAAAAATCAAGACAACTATTATCTATTATTAAGTGCTTTACAAAAATCAATAAGAGGTTCAGATGTTGATGCTAGTTTACATTATTTAGCAAAACTAATAAAACTTGGAGATTTAAAAAGTATAAATAGAAGATTACTAGTCATAACTTATGAAGATATAGGTCTTGCAAATCCACAAATGGGTCCAAAAGTTTTAAGTGCTATAAAATCTACTGAAATTGTCGGATTCCCAGAAGCATCAATTATACTAGGAACAATTGTGACAGAGATGGCATTAAGTCCAAAATCTAATAGTGCTTATTTAGCTATTAGTGAAGCATTAAATGATCTTGATAAAATTGACCCTGGTAAAATACCAGATTTTTTAGACAATAACTTAATTAAAGTTAATAAAGATTTATATACTTTACCACATAATTTAAAAGGTTCGATTGACAGTTTAAATTATTTACCAAGTAATTTAAAAGATAAAAGATACTTTAAACCTAAAAAAGAATCTAAGTATGAAAGTGCCTTAGCTGCAAGACTAAGCCAAATTGATAAACATAAAAATAAAAATAGATAAAAGGGGCTGTAAAGTATTAAAATAACTTTACAGCAGAAAACAAAAGCCAGGTCTGGTAAAGGACCTGGCTTTTTTGGTATAATGTAGTTATGCAAAAACAACAATTAGACCAATTCTATTATAATGCAAAACAACTAAAATTGCCACTAGATTTAGGAA
>Ga0079225_10002627_pt1 | contig 10397 bp, 6 predicted proteins | sample Poulit2012_FD_76344 | JGI IMG/M metagenome (GOLD analysis project Ga0079225, IMG submission 76344) | Agricultural soil microbial communities from Georgia to study Nitrogen management - Poultry litter 2012 | ecosystem: Environmental > Terrestrial > Soil > Agricultural land | place: USA: Georgia...
CCGCGAGCCGGCCCTGGACGCGTTCCGCCTGGCCCGCCTGCGCACCCGCGAGACCTCCAACCAGATCAGCCAGGAGCTGGTGGACAGCTTCATCACCCCGATGGAGCGCGAGGACATCGAGGCCCTGGGCTCGGCGCTGTACCGGATCCCCAAGCAGATCGAGAAGTTCGCCGACCGCTATGCGCTGGCGATGCAGAACCTGGAGCACATCGACTTTGCCCCGCGCGCGGCCATGCTCGAGCAGGCCGCCGGGGTGGTGGTGAAGATGGTGCGGCTGCTGCCGAAGATGAAGCTTGAGCCGATGAAGGCCCTCAACGACGAACTGCGCGCGATCGAGAACGAGGCCGACCGGCTGATGCTCGAGGTCTACGGCGACATCTACTCGGGCAAGCACGAGCCGCTGCAGATGTTCCTGCTCAAGGAATTCTTCGAAATCCTGGAAAAGGCGATCGACCGCTGCCGCGAGGCCGGCGTGGTCGCCTATGAAATCGTGCTGAAGAACTCCTGAGGGCGCGCCGATGCTGACCCTCGTGCTGGTCGTCGTGTTCACCGCGCTGGTGTTCGAGTACATCAACGGTTTCCACGACACCGCGAACTCCATCGCCACGGTGGTGGCGACCAAGGTGCTCTCACCGATGCAGGCGGTGGGCATGGCCGCCGTCATGAACCTGCTCGGCGCGCTGGCCGGCACCGCGGTGGCCCAGACCATCGCCTCGGGCATCATCGATGCCGGGGTGGTGGACGTGGGCTCGCAGCTGATCCTGTGCGCGCTGCTGGGCGGGATCATCTGGAACCTGATCACCTGGTGGTTCGGGCTGCCGTCCTCTTCCTCGCACGCGCTGATCGGCGGCCTGATCGGCGCCGCGCTGGCGGCGGCGGGGATGGATTTCGATGTGGTGATCTGGTCCGAGCCGGCCGAGCCGGTGTGGCGCAGCGCCGGCGTGCTGTGGAAGGTGATCATCCCGATGGTGGGCTCGCCCGTGCTCGGCTTCAGCGCCGGCTTCCTGATGATGGGCGTGCTGTTCTTCATCATCGCCATGTTCGCCCGGGCCGGCGGGGTGTTCGCGCGCATGGTCCGGCCGCGCTGGGTCAACGGGTTCTTCGGCAAGAGCCAGATCGTGTCCGCCGCCAGCATGGGCTTTGCGCATGGCATGAACGACGCCCAGAAGACCATGGGCATCGTGGCCCTGACCCTGATCAGCGCCGAGGCCGCGGGCACGCTCGACAACCTGCCAGGATTTCTGGGCTTCCTGCACCCCTCCGACGAGGCCCTGAACGAGGGCGGGATCGACCTGTGGATCAAGATCACCTGTGCGCTGGTGATGGCGGCCGGCACCGCCGCCGGCGGCTGGCGCATCATCAAGACGCTCGGCCACAAGCTGGTGAAGTTGCACCCGATCCACGGCTTTGCGGCCGAGACCAGCGCGGCGTCGGTGATCCTGGGCGCATCGGCCCTCGGGATCCCGGTCTCCACCACCCACAACATCTCCTCGGCGATCATGGGCGTGGGCACCGCCAAGCGGTTCAACGCCATCAAGTGGGGCGTGGTGAACAAGATGGTGTGGGCATGGATCCTGACCATCCCGATGGCCGGCGGCATGGCCTACCTGCTGTTCCGTTTGCTGCAGGCAATGGGCTGGGCCTAGCGGGCCGGGGCCGGTACCCTGCCGGCATGGACGCCGACACCGCCCGCGAGCGGATCCTGGCCGCGGTACGCGCCATCCCGCGGGGCCGGGTGGCCGGTTATGGCGAGGTCGCGCGCAGGGCCGGCTTGCCCGGCCGGGCGCGCCTGGTGGCCCGCATCCTCTCCAGCAACGACGATCCCGCGCTGCCGTGGCACCGGGTGCTGCGCAGCGACGGGCGCATCGCGATGCCGGCGGGGAGCGCCGCCTGGCGCGAGCAGGGCCGGCGCCTGCGCGCCGAAGGCGTGGAGGTCAGCGCGGGACGGGTGCGCATGCCGGCGCAGGCACCGGATGGAGGCCTGGATGCATTGCTGTGGGGGCCGGGCCCCGGGGCCTGACCTGATCCCAGGCCGTCGCCGACAGGCCAGGCCGGTACCGCTATCATGGTGCGACTTTCCAGGAGCCGGGCCGTTGTCCAATCTTCCCCCCGTCACCAAAGCGCTGCTGATCATCAACGGCGTGGTCTTCCTGCTGCAGTTCCTGGTCGGGAGCCAGCTGTTCTTCCCCTTCATGCTGTGGCCGCTTGGCGGCGCGTCGGCGGGCGGCTTGTCGTTCATGCCCTGGCAGCTGGTGAGCTACGGCTTCCTGCACGCCGGGATGTTCCACCTGCTGTTCAACATGCTGGTGCTGTACATGTTCGGCGCGCCGCTGGAATACACCTGGGGGCAGCGGCGGTTCCTCACCTATTTCCTGGTGTGCGTGGTCGGCGCCGGACTGTGCCAGCTGGTGGTGGTGTCATGGTCGCTGGCCCAGGGCGGGCTGCCGTATCCGACGCTGGGCGCGTCGGGCGGGGTATTCGGGGTGCTGCTTGCCTTCGGGATGCTGTTCCCCAACCACCGGGTGATGCTGCTGATCCCGCCGATCCCGATGAAGGCGCGCACGCTGGTGATCGCGCTGGGGGTGATCGAGCTGATCGCCGGCATCAGCGGAACGCGCTCGGGCGTGGCCCATTTCGCGCACCTGGGCGGCATGCTGTTTGGCTGGCTGCTGATCCAGCAGTGGCGCGGGCGGCCGCCTTTCAGCAGGCGGCCGCGCGGCGGTGGCGGCGGCAACGTGCGCCGGTTCTGAGGCTCAGCGCCAGATCCTGACCTGCTCGGCTTCGGGGCGCCGCATCGGCGTCCCGGCATCGCAGCCAAAGGTTTCGCCAAAGGCGGGCAGGTTGGCCAGCGGGCCATTGGCCCGCCACTTGTTGGGCGTGCGCGCCTGGTCGGCCGCGGCGCGGATGACCGCGGCCGGCGACATCTGCTGCCGCCACAGCGTGGCCCAGGCGCGGAAGAATGCCTGGGCCGACTCCGGCGCGGGCTGGGGATCGGCCTGCTGCAGCGCCGCCCACGCGAGCTCCACGCCCGCCAGGTCCGCCGCATTGGCATCGCGGTGGCGGGTCCCGTCCACCATCGCGTCGGCCGATCCGGGGAACGGATAGGCGTGGTACTGGGTGGCCAGGCCGTGGGCGCGGTCGTTCCAGGCCGTCTCGTCGGCGGCGGTCCACCAGTTGCGGACGTTGCCGTCGGCATCCACATGACGGCCCAGGATGTCCACGCTGCGGCCGAGCTCGTGCCCCACCAGCGCCCCCAGGCTGCCGTAGTGGGCCGCCGGGTTGGCGGACATGTCCAGCACGGGCGGCTGCAGCACCGCCGCCGTCACCACCAGCTGGTTGCGGGCCATGTCATAGGCCACGGCCGGCTCCTGCGGCAACACGTCCCATCGGCGGGAGGCGCTGGCGGCGCCGATGCGGTCCATCTCCCGCGCATGGCGCCAGGCCGAAGCGGCCAGCATGTTGGCGCCGAAGCTCTCGCGGCCGATCCGGGGCAGCGCGGTATCCTGCGGCCATTCCGGAGCGCCGACCTCGATCTGCAGCGCCTCCAGCTTGCGGCCGGCTTCAGCCCGCGTGGCCGGATCCATCCACTCGCTGCGGGCAACCGCCTGCGCAAGGGCATCGCGGACCTGCGAGGCAACGGTTTGCGCGCGCTCGCGGGTGGCCTGGGGCAGGTGGGCGGCCACGTACTCCTGCGCCAGCAGCGGGCCGGCCGCCTTGTTGATCGCGGCGAGCACCTGCTCCGGCCGGCCTGCCGGGGCCGCATCGCCACGCAGCACGCGGCCGTGGAACTCGAACTCCGCGTCGCGGAACGGCTGCGAGAGATAGGGCGCCATCGCATTGGCGACGTGGAAGCGCAGGTACGGCTTCCACTGCTCCACCGGGTTGTTTGCCACGAGGTAATCAAGCGTGGCGAACAGGTCCGGATTGGCCAGTGACACCTGCGGGGCACCGACATCCAGCGCCTTGAGGAACTGGTCCAGGCGCAGGTTGCGGAATTGCCCGCGCAGGCTGGAGGCCTCCACCAGCGCGTGGCTGTTGCGCGGATCACGCATCTGCGCCAGTGGCTGCCAGCGCGCGGCGAGGTGGCGCTCCAGGTCGATCACGGCCGCGGTCTGGGCATCCAGCTCGGCCTCCGGCACGCCGGTGAGCCCGAGGATCGCGCGCACGTACCCGCGGTAGCGTTCCAGCAGGGCGCCGGTGTCCGCGTCCTGGCGGCTGTAGTACTCCGGTCCCGGCAGGCCAAGCCCGCCCTGGGTGAAGTAGCCGATGTAGCGGGTGGGGTCGGCAAGGTCCAGGCCGGCGTTGAACTCGAAGGCCACCGGGATGCCCGCCTGGTGCACCTCGGCGATGACGCCGGGGATGTCGCGCGCGCGGCGGATGCCGTCGATGCGCGAGAGCAGTGGCGCGATGGGCTGCGCGCCGGCGGCTTCCACCGCCGCCTCGTCCAATCCGCTGGCCCAGAAATTTCCAAGCGCCTGCTGGCGCTCGTTGCCCGGTGCGGCCATGGCCGCGTCCAGCAGTTCGCGCTGCTGCCGGCTGGTGAGTTCGCGCAGTTCCTGCAGGGCCGACGCGGTGGCAATGCCGGGCCCGGGCAGCGCGTTGGCTGCCATCCAGTCCTTGTTGACGAAGGCGTGGAAGTCGGTGCAGGCGGTGGGCTCGGCGGCGGCCTGTTGCGCACCGGCGCCGGTGGACAGGCCGGCCAGCAGGACCGCGGCCGCGGCCAGGGCGAGGGGGCGGATGGGCGGGAAGGGGATGGTCGGCATCACAGCTCCGTTGCGGTTCACCGGGGGGCGGAGCGCGGCAGTTTAGCAAGCGCCCCGGGCCCGCGGTGAGCGCCCGGGGCCCCCCCGGGCGCGACGCGGCTACTGCAGGGTGACGCGCTTGCGGTTGTCCCCGGAGGCGCGGTCGATCAGCTTGTTGTAGGGATCGATGCCCACCTCGTACGGCGCCTCGTCGACGACGAATTCAAACGTCGTCTCGGTGTCCGTGATCCGGTGCTTGCCCAGGTGGAGGACCCGTTCGGCGGATTCGGGTTCGCCCGGTGCGCGGGCGAACACGCCGATGTCCACCTCGTAGTCGACCGGCTCGGCGGATTCCCGGCCCTTGCCGTCGGTGACCAGCTTCTCGGCGTGGACGGTGAAGGTGACCACGTATTTGCCATCCTCGCGCTGCACGGCCCCGGCCGAGACCACCCGCTGGTCCCAGAACACGATGCGCTCGAACAGGTCGCCGATGAAGCCGTGGTGGAGGGGGTCGGTGCTCTCGTAGAGCAGGTCGAGGAAATCCCGGGTGGTGGGATAGGGCGGGCCCTGGAATGCCCACTGGTCAAGGAACCGTGCCAGCACCGCGTTGAGCGCCTCTTCACCGAGGGCGTCGCGCAGCGCGTAGAACACCAGCGATCCCTTGTTGTAGTGGATGTACTGCTGGTTCTCGTTGAGCGCAAGCGGCAGCTCCTCCACGCGCTCGGTCGAGCGCATGGTGAGGTACTGGTCGAGCTCGTAGCGCAGGAACCGGCGCATCTGCCGTGCCCCGTACTCCTGCTCCATCACCATCAGCGCCGAATACTGGGCCAGTGACTCGGACAGCATGGTAGCGCCCTGCACATTGGCGCCCACCACCTGGTGCGCCCACCACTGGTGCGCGGCTTCATGCGCGGTCACGTAGAACACGTAGTCGATGTCCTCGGCATCGCGCAGGTCGGCGATGAAGCCGATGGCCTCCGAGTACGGGATGGTCCCCGCGAACGCCTGGGCGAAGCTCTGGTACGCAGGGAATTCCAGCACCCGGAACTGGCGGAACTGGTAAGGCGAGAATTCGTGGCTGAAATACTCGAGGGACTTCTTCGCCGCGTCGATCATCCGCGCCACGTTCCAGTGGTGTGCCGGATGGTGGTACACCTCGATCGCCACGTCGTTCCAGCGGTCGCGCTCGACCTGCCAGTCCGCCGAAAGCCAGGAGAAGAAGGGCAGCACCTGCGCTTCGGCCCTGTAGTGGAAATACCGCCTCCCGCCTTCGGTCCATTCCCGCTGCAGGTCGCCCGGGGCCAGCGCGATCTGGTCTGCCGCGGTGGATACGACGGTTTCGAAATCCACCCAGTCACCGCTGTCGGTGATGTAGTTGGCCGCGGGTCCGTCTGGATGGTCGATGGGGGTCATCCGCGGCAGCTCGGGCAGATCGTGCTTGCGGCGCTCGTTGCGGTCCTGCAGCTGCCGGCGCTCGTCGTAGCCGAACTGCGGCAGGACATCGTAATTGTTGAAGAAGCTGCCGTTGGCCACCACCCTGGTACCGCCGCCATTGATCGTGAAGCCACGTGGCCGGTAGAGCAGCTCGAACGCGAAGTCCATCGAGGCGCCTGGCGCCAGCGGCTCATCGAGCCGGTAGATGGTGTAGCCGTGCACCTCATCCGCCTGCACCACGTCGTGGGGGCCGAATTCCAGGCGCTGGACCCGGGTGTCCGGATCAAGGCTCACGTGCAGCTCGGCGATCGGCTCCCCGGTGCGGTTTTCCAGCCGGTAGCTGCCGCGCACGGCCACGGACCGTTCATCCGGAAAGATGTCCACGTCGGCGCGGATGGCGGCAATGCGCGGCTTGGGCATGTCCCGGTACTGACGGTAGGCCTTTTCGTACGCCGCCTGGCGCTCGCGGACCTCGTCGCCGGGCACGTACTCGTTGAGCACATTGGTGTTGTAGAAGATCCACGCGCCGATGCCGATGGCGGCCAGCAGCGCCACGGCGATGGTGGCCTGCTGCGGGCGGCGCAGCCGCGATCGCGCCCGCCGGACCCGCTCGCGCCAGCCCAGCTGGGTGCCGCGCGGCCAGAACAGCGCGGCCACGGCCAGCAGCACCACCGCGATCGCAGTCCAGTAACCGCGGAACCACAGGTGGGGCCCGAGGAAGTGCCCATAGCCGTTCATGTCCGAATACGGAGTGCCGCTGGCGGCGGGATACCGGTACAGGGGGTGGTCCAGGTCCAGCATGCCCATGGCAAAGCTGGCCACCAGGTAGAGGATCATCAGCAGGTAGCCCAGGAACCGGTTGCCGCTGATGACCTGCAGGAACAGGGCGAGCGCGGCCATCAGCAGGTGCGGGATCGCCGCCAGCAACAGCCCCCGGGCGTACAGCCCGGGTTCGATGACGGTGTAGCCCAGCGCAAGCTGGTAGCCGATGGTGAACAGCGCGCCGGCAATCATGAAGGCCGCCACGATGCCGGCCAGCGCCGTCAGCCGCGAAGCCAGCGGGATCCAGTCCGGCGTCGCATAGGCATCGGTGGCTTCGGCCACGCCCAGGCCGCGCTCGCGCCACACCAGCTCGCCGGCATAGAAGATCAGCACGATCACGAGGAACAGCGAAAGGCTGGCATCGATCGCGCCGAGCATCGTGCGGGTCACCGGATACCGGTCGGTGCCGAACATCATCCCGCTGAACTGCAGCGTGGTGAACATCAGCAGCAGGCCGAGCAGCAGCAGGATGATGAAGGGCGCGCCGCCCAGCGACTGGCGCAGGTGGAAGCGGCTCTGGCTCGCGTATTGCGCCCAGCGGGTGGCGGCGCCGGTGCGCGGCCGCACCGCAGGCAGGTCGACGCTGGGGATCGTGCCCGAGGCCTGCACGGGCCTGCCCGCCGCCGGCGCCGGCTTGCGGCGGCGACGCAGCCTCAGCCCCTCGCGGTCGGCGCGGAACAGGGTGAACGCAGCCAGCAGCATCAGCGCGGTCACGCCCAGCCAGATGGCCCGGTTGGCCAGGAGCAGCCCGTCCAGCGGTGGGAGCAGGGTGTTGTACTGCTCGCTTGACCAGTAGCGGATGTGTTCGATCACCGCGGCGCCACCGGAGGGATCGATCAGCGCCGCGACCCAGCGGGTGTCCAGGTCCTGGCCCAGGGCGTCGGCCATCGTCCACAGCACGATGAAGGCGATCACCCCGATGTAGGTGTGGAGCATGGAACGGGTGAGCGTGGCCAGCAGGAACAGCAGCGCGGACAGGAACAGCAGGTTGGGCACCACGAGAACCGCGAACGACCAGGCATAGGCCGCCCAGGGCGTCGGGCCGAGGCGGGCGGGATCCAGCCAGGGCATGAGGCTGCCCAGCCACATGCCCAGCGCCAGCGCCAGCATCACCCCCAGGCTGGCCAGGAACCCGCCGCCGAAACGGCCGAGCAGGTAATCGCGCTTTTTCATCGGCGTGGCGAAGAACAGCTCCGCCGAGCGCATTTCGAAATCACGCAGCGCGGCCCCGGCGACGAAGATCGTCGTCAGCAACGCGCTGAGGACGCTGAAGCCGCCGAGCAGGGTGATGACCACGGCCGGGGCGTTGCGCAGGATGTTGCCCACGCCGCCGCCGAAGCTGACGTCTTCCGAAGCGATGGAGATGAAGCCCATCGCGCCGAAGGCCAGCGCGACGATCCAGAACAGGCCGTTGCGCAACAGCAGGCGCCGCTCGAAGGCAAGCAGGTGGCGGAGCATGGTTCAGGCCTCCTGCGCGACGGGGGCCGCGGCGCGCCGCAGCTCGCCGAAGTACACATCCTCCAGGTCCGGCGGCACCGGACTGAATCCTTCGCCCGGCGCCGAGTCGCTGAGCACGTGGATGACCGGCGTGCCGGCCACCAGGCGGGTGGACAGCACCGTATGGTCGGCAAGGTGCTGGTCAAGCGCCTCCTTGGGCACCGACTTCTTCCATACCCGGCCTTCCAGCGACCGGATCGCCTCGCGCGGCTCGCCCGCCAGGCGCACCTGGCCCTGGGCGATGATCGCCATGCGCGGGCACAGGTCGGTCACGTCCTCGACGATGTGGGTGGACAGGATCACCACTGTGTCCTCGCCGATCCCGGCCAGCAGGTTGAGGAAGCGGTTGCGCTCCTCGGGGTCCAGCCCCGCGGTGGGCTCGTCGACGATGATCAGCGAGGGCTGTCCGATCAGCGCCTGGGCAATGCCGAAGCGCTGGCGCATGCCGCCGGAGAAGGTGCCCAGCTTGCGCTTGCGCACCTCCCACAGGTTCACCTGGCGCAACAGCGCCTCCACCAGTTCCTTGCGTTCGCCCCGGCGCGACACGCCCTTGAGGATGGCGAAGTGGTCCAGCATCGCCTCGGCGCTCACCTTCGGGTAGACGCCGAACTCCTGCGGCAGGTATCCCAGCCGGCTGCGCGCCTGCACGGGTTCGGCGAGCACGTCCAGCTCACCCAGGTGGATGCTGCCGGCGTCAGGCGCCTGCAGGGTGGCGATGGTCCGCATCAGGGTGGATTTGCCGGCCCCGTTGGGCCCGAGCAGCCCGAACATCCCGGCCGGGATCTCCAGGCTCACGTCGCGCAGCGCGTGCACGCCGTTGTCGTAGGTCTTGGACAGCCCCTGGATCTTCAACATGCCGCGTTCCCTCGCCTCCCCGTTGTTGCCCCGATCCTGACAGCCGCGCACCGGGCGCGGACGTGTCGGAGGTCACGGTGCGGGGAGGCACCCCGGCATCCCTGCCGGGGCGCTGGTGGATCACCAGATGTCGATGCGCTCGTCCTCGCCGCGGACCATGGCATCGCCGGGCTTGCAGTCGAAGGCCTCGGCGAACGCCGGCAGGTTGGACGGCGCGCCGGCGGCGCGGAACGAGGCCGGCGCGTGCGAGTCCGTCGCAAGGCGCACCTTCAGCTCCTCGTCGGTGAAGTTGCGGCGCCACACCGTGGCCCAGTTGAGGAAGAAGCGCTGGTCCTGGGTGAGGCCGGCGATCATCGGGTCCTCCTCGCCCTCGCGCGCGCGCTGCAGGGCGTCATGGGCCACCGCCAGGCCGCCCAGGTCGGCGATGTTCTCGCCCAGGGTCAGCTTGCCATCGACGAACTGGCCCGGCGCCGCCTCGTAGGCGTTGAACTGCTCGATCAGCTGGCCGGTCAGCGCGCTGAACCCGGCCGCGTCCTCCTCCGTCCACCAGTTTTCAAAGTTGCCCTTGGGATCGAAGCGGCTGCCCTGGTCGTCATAGCCGTGGATCATCTCGTGGCCGATCACCGCGCCGATGCCGCCGTAGTTGAGGGCGTCGTCGGCCTCGGGGTCGAAGAACGGCGGCTGCAGAATCGCCGCCGGGAACACGATCTCGTTGCGCTGCGGGTTGTAGTAGGCATTGACCGTCTGTGGCGGCATGAACCACTCGTCCGGATCCACCGGCTCGCCGATCTTGTCGAGGTTCCAGCGGTAGTTGTAGGCGTTGGCGGCAAGCACGTTGCCGATGTAGCTGTCGCGGCTGGTCTCCAGCCCGCTCCAGTCGCGCCAGGTGTCGGGATAGCCGATCTTCGGATCGAACGTCTCCCACTTCTCCATCGCCCTGGCCTTGGTTTCATCACCCATCCAGTCCAGGTCCTCAATCCGGTCCTTGAGCGCGTCGGAGAGGTTGTCCACCAGTTCTTCCATGCGCTCCTTGGACTCGGGCGAGAA
>Ga0079225_10002628_pt1 | contig 10396 bp, 9 predicted proteins | sample Poulit2012_FD_76344 | JGI IMG/M metagenome (GOLD analysis project Ga0079225, IMG submission 76344) | Agricultural soil microbial communities from Georgia to study Nitrogen management - Poultry litter 2012 | ecosystem: Environmental > Terrestrial > Soil > Agricultural land | place: USA: Georgia...
GCATCACGAGTACGGGCTGAAGACGCGCTTGACTATGTGCGTGGCGTGACGGTGGCCAATGATTATTCAGCACCCATCACCAGCTATTATCGTCCGGCAGTCGTGGCTAAATGTCGTGACAATAGTTTGTCCATCTGCCCCGAGGTTACTCCACTCAAAGATATCGACAATCTTGATGACCTGGTCCTGACCTTAAGCATTAACGGCGTTGAACAGCAGCGCGAAAACAGCAGTAATTGGGTTCGCTCCGTACCGCAGTTACTGGCGGCCATTACCGAGTTCATGACTCTGAATGAGGGTGATGTACTGCTCACCGGTACGCCTGCCAATACGGTCTTTGCCCAGGCAGGCGATCGGGTCGAGGCTGCCATCCAGGGCGTATGCACATTAACTGACGAGATTATTAGCGGGGAGTAAGCAATCCATGAAAAAAGCAAGAGTTAATTACGAAGGGCAGGTATACGAGGTCATCGTTAATGATGACATGTCGGTTCAGCTACCGAATGGTGATGTCAAGGCGGAAAACGAGGTGCAATGGCTGCCGCCTACCGATGGCATCATGGTGGCGCTTGGGCTGAATTACGCTGATCATGCTGCCGAGTTGGCATTCAAGGAGCCACCTAAGGAGCCCTTGATCTTCATTAAAACCCCAGGCACTTATGTGGGTCATAATGGTTATGGCTGGCGCCCCGATAATATTGACTATATGCATTACGAGTGTGAGCTGGCTGTGGTAATTGGCAAAACAGCACGCCATGTCAAACGTGCAGATGCCTGGGATTACGTGGGTGGCTTTACACTGTGTAATGACTATGCCATTCGGGACTATCTCGAAAATTATTATCGTCCTAATCTACGGGTCAAAAACCGCGACGGCATGACACCGGTAGGCCCATATATTGTGCCCGTCTCAGCGGTCAAAGACCCCCAGAACCTTGGCCTGAAAACCTGGGTTAACGATGAGCTGCGCCAAGAGGGGAATACGCGTGACATGATCTTCGATGTGCCCTTCTTAATCGAATATCTAAGCGCATTCATGACCCTGAATCCCGGTGACATGATTGCTACGGGTTGCCCTAAGGGTACTTCCGATGTCAAGGCCGGCGATACGGTGGTCATCGAGGTCGAAGGCGTAGGGCAGCTAAGGCACTATGTACTTTCCGAAGAGGAATATTTTGCCCGCCAACGCTAAGGGCGAATTTTCAGGTCAACATTAGGTCACACACGCCTTTAAAAGGGAAAACATCATGTTAAAGCATTGGATTAACGGCAAAGAAGTTGCCAGTGACGAAACCTTTGAAAATATTAACCCAGCCACCAAAGAAAAAATTTGCGATGTCGCCAGTGGCGGGGCCAAAGAAATAGAAATGGCAGTAGAGGCCGCCAAAAAGGCCTTTCCCAAATGGTCCAAGACTCCAGCCACCGAGCGGGCGCGCATTATGCGCCGTCTGGGTACGCTAATTGACGAGCATGTAGACAAGATTGCTCAAACTGAAACCCTGGATACCGGGCTGCCCATCCACCAAACGCAAAACGTGCTAATACCACGCGCTTCGCACAACTTTAATTTTTTTGCCGAGCTGTGCACCCGTATTAATGGGGAAACCTATCCCGTAGATGACCGCATGCTCAATTACACCCTGTACCAACCGGTTGGGGTCTGCGCATTGGTTTCGCCCTGGAACGTTCCCTTTATGACCGCCACCTGGAAAACAGCGCCTTGTTTGGCATTGGGGAATACGGCAGTATTAAAAATGTCCGAACTCTCTCCGCTGACTGCCCACGAGCTAGGTCGCCTGGCGCTCGAAGCCGGCGTCCCTGAGGGTGTGCTTAACGTGATTCAGGGCTATGGTCATACGGCAGGCGATGCACTAGTACGCCACCCCGATGTGCGTGCTGTTTCCTTTACCGGGGGCACGGCCACTGGGCGCACCATCATGCGTAATGCTGGCATCAAAAAATACTCCATGGAGCTCGGCGGTAAATCACCTGTTCTGATTTTTGATGATGCTGACTGGGGCCGCGCCCTGGATGCAGCCTTGTTTACCATTTTCTCGTTGAATGGCGAACGCTGCACGGCGGGCTCGCGCATCTTCATTCAGGAAAGCATTTACGATCGTTTTGTTGAAGAGTTTGCCGAACGCGCCAAGCGCATCAAGGTGGGCGACCCTCAAGACTTCGATACCCAGGTGGGTGCCATGATTACCCAAGATCATTACGACAAGGTAACGGGCTACATCAAAATTGGTCTCGAGGAGGGGGCTACCATGCTGGCCGGCGGTCTCGAGCGCCCCGAGGGGCTGCCCGATCACCTGGGTCAGGGTAACTTCATTCAGCCAACCGTTTTTGCTGATGTAGACAACAACATGCGTATTGCCCAAGAAGAGATCTTCGGCCCTGTTGTATGCCTGATGAAGTTCAAGGACGAAGAAGAGGCGGTGCGCTTGGCCAACGATGTTGAATATGGCTTGGCCTCCTACCTCTGGACCACCGATCTGACTCGCGCACATCGGGTAGCGGCGCAGATCGAGGCAGGCATGGTGTTTATCAACTCGCAAAACATCCGTGACCTGCGTCAGCCCTTTGGTGGGATCAAGCAATCCGGTGTCGGGCGCGAAGGGGGGTACTACAGCCTCGAGGTCTTTACCGAGGTGAAAAATATCAGCGTTTCCCTGACCGAGCACCCCATTCCGCGCTGGGGGGTTTAGGCGGCGTACCCGTCCCGCCGCGGCGGGGCCCACGCCTTAATAACGACCGATAAACAGCATAAGGCGGCGCATGAATGCGCCGCCAATATAACCAGTAAAAAGGAGATTGATCATGAGCACCCTGGCATTAGCTGCAAAAGTTACCCATGTTCCCTCGTTGTATTTGTCCGAGCTGCCGGGCGAACACCATGGTTGCCGTCAGGCTGCCATCGATGGGCACAAGGAAATCGGCCGCCGTTGCCGTGAGTTAGGCGTGGATACCATTGTTGTTTTTGATACGCACTGGCTGGTAAACAGTGGTTATCACATTAACTGCAAGCCCCATTTCAAGGGGGTTTATACCAGCCATGAGCTGCCTCATTTCATCCAGGGCATGGAATATGAATACGAAGGCAATCCGGCCTTGGGCAAAGCCATTGCAGAAAAGGCGCGCGCCAAAGGGGTGCGGGCCATGGATCACGACGTCGAGACCCTTGAGCTTGAATACGGGACGCTGGTTCCCATGCGCTACATGAATGCTGACAAGCATTTCAAAGTATTGTCCATCTCTGCCTTTTGCACTTCTCACGAGCACGAAGACAGCCGTAAATTGGGCGAAGCCGTACGCGAGGCCATTCAGGAATACGATGGCAAGGTCGCTGTGCTGGCCAGCGGGTCTTTGTCGCACCGCTTTATCTGGGATCGTGAAGCCGAACGGGGCATGAATAGCTACACCCGCGAATTCGATCGCCAGGTGGATCTGCGCGTGGTGGAAATGTGGAAGGACGGGCAGTGGGCCGAGTTTTGCGCCATGTTGCCCGAATACGCCGAATACTGTTTTGGTGAAGGGCTGATGCACGATACCGCCATGTTGTTAGGGGTTATGGGGTGGGATCAATACACCGGCAAGGCTGAAATTGTTACCCCATTATTTCCCAGCTCGGGTACCGGGCAAATCAATGCCATCTTTCCCATCGTTTAATTTTTTTGCGCGAGGTATCCTGTGCCACATTTTACTGTAGAGTACTCAGCCAACCTGGAAAACGATATCAATTTTGATGATTTTTTTGCCCAGGTACACGACAATCTTGGTCAAAGCGGGGTGTTCCCTTTGGGCGGCATACGTAGCCGCGCCATTCGCATGGATCACTATCGGGTAGCCGATAACCAGCACGATTATGCTTTTGTACATTGTCTGCTTAAAATTGGCTCAGGACGCGATCTTGATACGCTCAAGCAAGCGGGGGATTCCCTCTTTGCGGTTATCGAGCAGTATTTTGAGCCTATCCAGGCGCAACGCCTGTTGGCCATCAGCTTTGAAATGCAGGAAATACACCCGACCCTGACCTATAAGAAAAATAATATTCACGCATTTCTGAAACAGCAACAAGGTGACTAAATCGGGGTCCATTGACTTGAGGCGACAAGGCGTCAACATTTGAATTAAGCCTTTCTTACGCGAAGGATTAAGCGTCACCCAGCACCCGGCGTGCAGCTTTTGCTTATGCAGAGCAGCGTGCCGGGTTTTTTATCTCGTTCTGTGGCTTGGTGTCGATGGAATGGGCAGGGCATTCAGATAGGCTGACAACGGTCATTCGCAGGTAGCCGGAATAGGTCCTGAATTGGCCAAGGGTTTCCCCTTAGAACCCCGCAAAAACCTTTGAAAAGTACAACTTTAGCGTGTAAAAGTACAATCATCAGCCCAAGTTGTTCCCATATAATCGATTGATAAGCAAAGTATGTGGTTTCTGCATTTTTATTGTCCTATTCATCAAAAGGAAGCAGGGTCATGACAGAAAAGAATTTTTTATTGGAGCGTGTGCGCGAGATCTTGCCGCAGCTTGCTGAAAATGCGCACGAGGCAGAGCTCGAGCGAAAAATACCAGAGGAGAATATTCGTTTGTTAAAAGGCACCGGGTTACACCGCGCCTTCCAGCCTAAAGCCTATGGTGGTTACGAAGTCTCGCTGCCTGATTTTGCTCAATGTGTGGTCGAATTGGCGGGGGCTTGCGCGGGAACGGCCTGGGCCTTTAGCCTGTTATGCACACACAGTCACCAGCTCGCCATGTTTTCCAAAGAGCTACAAGACGAGGTTTGGAAAGACAATCCTGATGCAACGGCCAGCAGTTCCATTGCCCCCTTTAGCACCATCGAAGAGGTGGATGGCGGCATCATCCTTAGTGGTGAAATGGGCTGGAGCAGCGGCTGTGACTGGGCCGAATGGGCTATTGTTGGCTGCAACCGCTACGATGAAGAGGGCAACAAAGTCTATTCTTTTGCTGTGATACCACGTGAAGACTACACCATTATTGATAACTGGTATGCCATGGGCATGCGGGCCAGTGGCTCTAAAACCCTGAAAATAGACAAGGTCTTTATACCCGAACACCGCATCGAATCGGCGCACGGCATGATGACTGGAAAATCCAAGGGCTATGGTCTTTATCCTGAGAGCAAAATCTTTTATACCCCTTATCGGCCCTATTTTGCCAGCGGGTTTTCTGCCATAAGTTTGGGGGTGGCCGAGCGCATGATCGAGGCTTTTAAAGAACGCACTCGCAACAGGGTACGGGCGTATACAGGCGCCAAAGTGGGTACCGCCACACCCGCCCTGATGCGCATTGCAGAATCCACCCATCAGGTGGCAGCTGCCCGGGCATTCCTGGAAAAAACCTGGCAAGATCACAAAGAACACGGCGAGCGCCAAGAATATCCTTCACAGGAAACCTTGACTTTCTGGCGCACCAATCAGGGCTATGCCACCAAGATGTGCATCGAGGCAGTTGAGCGCCTGTTTAAGGCAGCGGGGGCTTCGGCATGGTTCGATGGTAACGAGATGCAGCGCTTGTTCCGCGATTCATTGATGACAGGGGCTCACGCCTATACGGACTATGACGTATGCGCACAAATTTTAGGCCGTGAATTGATGGGCTTAGACCCAGACCCAACGATGGTTTAAACTGAAAATAATAACCAATGGGCAATAACAAGGGGGGCGGCATGACCACGATTGATACCAAAGCGTTTCGTCGTGCATTGGGTAATTTCGCGACCGGGGTGACGGTGATGACCGCGCAGGACGCGCAGGGCAACAAGGTTGGCGTCACGGCAAACAGTTTTAATTCAGTTTCGCTAGACCCGGCGCTGATACTCTGGAGTATCGACAAACGCTCGGGTAGCAAGGATGTTTTTCTACAAGCTTCGCATTTTGCGGTAAATGTTTTAGCCGCAGGTCAGGTAGCCATTTCCAATAATTTTGCCCGCCCAATGGCGGACAAATTTGCAGAGGTTACTGTGCACGAGGGCTTGGGAAATTCGCTATTGATACCTGATTGTGCGGCCCATTTTGAGTGCGAGCGCTACCAAACAATCGAGGGCGGGGACCACATCATCATTATCGGCAAGGTGGTTCGCTTTAGTGATAATGGTCGTGCCCCCCTGTTGTACCATCAAGGTGTTTATGCTGCGGTGCTGCCGCATACAGACTTAGAGCTGGATGATCAAGGCAGTGGCGCGGGGCGGCGCGGGTTTCTCACCCAAAGCCGTCTTTATGACAATATGCATTATTTGCTGACCCAGGCCGTTACCGCTTACCAAAGCGAATACTACCCCAAGCAATTAGCTACAGGTTACCGGGTCAGCGAGGCCAGGTTATTGATTGTACTGGCCGCCCACCCTGGATCCAAGCGCGAGGACATGCTCAAGGAAATTGGCATGCCCATGCGCGAGATTGATGTAGGCATTGATGCCCTGGCAAACCGAGGCATGCTGGTATCGCAGCAAGGGCGCCTTAGTCTAACCGACAAAGGCCTGCAAGAAGCCAAAAAATTGGTGGAAATTGCCGCCTCGCATCAAAACAAGGTGTTCCAATCTTATAGCCCCCAAGAAATCAGCGTGTTTAAGCGTATACTGATGGATCTGATGAAACGCGCTGATTAATTCAACACAGGGGCATCTATGCACAAGCAGGAAACTGCCGCACCGACTTTGTCGCGCGGCTTTATTGTTATTCTCGCGGCTTTGGTCGCTTTTGGGCCCTTATCCATAGACATGTATCTGCCGGCGCTGCCGCTGATCGCCCAAGATTTGCAGGCGAGCAATCGCGTGGTAGAGCTTAGCATCACCTTTTATCTCTTTGGCTTTAGCCTGGGGATGTTTTTTTATGGGCCGCTTTCCGATCGCTTCGGTCGTCGAAAATTACTGCTGCTGGGGATTGCCATCTACTGCTTGGCCACCATAGGTTGTGTTTTGGTGCAAGAGGGGGTCGCGCTGTCGTTATGGCGCTTGTTGCAGGCTTTGGGTGGGGCCAGCGCTTCGGTCTTGGCCCGCGCGATTGTGCGCGACAGGACAGGCACCAATGATTCTGCGCGCATATTATCCTGGATGCACATTATTACCATGATTGCCACGCTGATTGCCCCTATTTTGGGCAGCGTGTTGGCCGATTTTTTCGGCTGGCGTGCAGTCTTTGTGGCTTTATTTTTATTTTCTTTTGTGGTTTTACTGGTCAGTGCGTGGAAAATCCCCGAGACCCTGCCTCCGGAGCAGCGCCTGGCCTCGGCCACCCATTTGCTTTCTTCTTATGTTTCAGTACTTAAGAACCGTCGTGCGATTGGCTATATCGGTTGCATGAGCATGTCCTTTGCCGGCATGTTTGTCTATATCACGGCCTCGCCCTTTGTCTATATCGAGTACTTTGGCGTGTCCTCGCAGCAATATGCCCTGTTATTTGCCCTTAATATTTTTGCCATCATGATTTTCACCTTCTTGAATACTCAGCAGGTGAAGAAAAATGACCCACAACAAATGATCACTTTTGGCGCTGTGGCTATTCTTGTCGCTGCCGCGGCCATGTTCCTCATCGATCAGGTCCTGGCTATTCCTTTTGTTTTTGTGATTGTCGGCCTTTTTATTTATGTAGGGAATACGGGTCCCATTAGTGCCAACTGCATCGCCAAGCTAATGGGCTTGTTTCCACGCAAGCAAGCGGGCACGGCCGCAGGGTTGGCGGTGGCCTTGCAATTTGGCATGGGTGCCTTGTTAAGTTTTCTGGTCAGCCGCAGCCCATCGATTACGCCCACCGCCATGCTTGGCTATATTTTATTTGCGGCCTTGCTTAGTTTCTTTTTCATGTGGCTGAGCCGTGACCGGGGCTAATGCGGCTTGTTGTTGCGCCAACCGGCGGTACTGCAAGGGGGTAATACCCGCCTGCCGCGAAAAAAACCGGCTAAAGTAGGCGGGATCGGGGTAGCCCAGACCGAAAGCTACCTCTTTGATATACAGGCTGGTATAGCCCAGCAGGTATTTGGCCTCTTGAATAATGCGTTCGTAAACCAGTTGTTTGGCCGAGCTATTGGCAATGGCCCTGCAGATGGTATTGAGGCGGGCTTCGGTGACATTGAGCCGCTGGGCAAAAAACTTAAGACTGGGCTGTGCCTTGTAATGTTCTTCGATCAGGTTTAGGTATTGACGGAAAACATGCAGGTAGCTGTGGTGCGAGGGCTGGACGGTAGGCACCTCTTCCATGAGTACCAGCAAATTGGTAAAAATCAGCTTGGCCCAATACAGCAGGGTGGTGGCGTAAAATTCGGAATGATCCTGGTGGCTGACCTGTTTGATATTGTGTAGCCCAAGCAAGGTTTGTTCTTTGTAGTAGCGTAACTGCGGGGTGAGCTGCTTAAGGCAGATGCAGCCCGGATAAATAAGGTATTCCCCCTTGTTTAGCTCGTTGAGCAGTTCTTGCACAACACTTTGATGCACCGTCAACACCACCCCTTGGGCCGAAGGTTCGGTAATAAAACGGTGTGGGGTTGGTGGCGGAGTGATAAACAACAGTGGCCCGCGTTCAATATAATCGCTTTCCCCTAAGCGTAACTGCACACGGCCCCGATCAATATAATGCAGCTGATAATGGCGGTCGTGGCGATGCACCTGCATATCGCGCCCAAACATGGAAGCGAGGGTATTCAGGCTTTCTGCATGCACCCGCGTCGCACTGCTATCGTGCGGGCGCGGGTGTGGCAAATGCAAAATGGGGATGGTCTCGCTTACCATGGGGGTGCTCTAAAAGCGTAGCAAAAATAGGGTAATGGCCGGGAAGAACAATAAAATCAGGATGCGGAACAAATCCGAGACTAAAAACGGCACCACTGATTTAGCAATATTCAAAAAGGGCACATCGCTGGCCTGCCGGTGCACAATAAACAGATTCATGCCCAAGGGCGGGGTAATCAGGCCGATTTCCACGATCATCAGGGCCAAAATGCCAAACCAGATGGATTTATCGGCTTGCCCCAGACCAAAAAAGTCCAGCCCCATGACAATGGGGTAGAAAATAGGGATGGTCAAGAGCAGCATGGCCAGGGAATCCATCACGCAGCCCAGGATGATGTAAATCAGCAAAATGGTGCCCAGTACGACCAGTGGGGCCACGGGCAGTGATTTTACCCACAGGGCCAGCTCGGCGGGCATTTGTGTAATAGCTAACCCCGAATTCAGCAAATCAGCGCCCATCAAGATCAGAAATATGATGGCAGTGGTTTCAGCGGTACCATAAATGCTTTTGATAAAGCCCTGCAGACGCATTTTGCCCTGTATGACAGCCAGGATGGCTGCTGCCGAGGCACCAATGGCCGCGGCCTCGGTAGGGTTGGACCACCCGCCATAAATACCCACAATTACCACCAGGAAAATGCCGATGATGGGGGTAACCTGTAGAAAAGCCATAAAACGCTCTTTCCAGGTGGTTTTTAGTTCAGTGGCCGACCGTACGTTATGCTTTTTGGCCATAATCCACATGACAATGGAATAGCCAAAAACCGCCAGCACGCCAGGGATGACCGCTGCGACAAATAGCTTGGCAATGGATTCCTGGGTGATGACAGCGTACACAATCAAGGGCACTGAAGGGGGGATGAGAATGCCCAGCGTGCCGCCTACGGCGATACTGGCACCAGCCAGTGGTCCTGGATAGTGATAACGGCGCAATTCCGGCAGGGCAACCTGGCTCATGGTTGCGGCGGTAGCCAACGAAGAGCCGCAGATGGCTCCGAACCCTGCGCAGGTGCCAATGGCAGAAATGCCAAGCCCACCGCGAATATGCCCAACAAAGGTTGAGGCACTATTGAAGATGGTGCGCGAAAGCCCCCCATGGGTGGCAAATTGGCCCATCAGTACAAATAGGGGGATGACGGCCAAGTCGTAGTTGGATAACCGGGTATAGACCAGGTTATTGATGGTGAAGAGCAGGGAGGTAGTATCCCCGTTATTGATAATAAGATAGGGCAGCATGCCGCCAATTAGCATGGTTAGCCCAATATGAATGCGAAAAACCAATAACAAAAGTGTAACGCCCAGGGCCAACAGCCCAACTGTCATCCCGCTCATTCTGTTGCTCCGCGTTGAAACAGTAAAAAGGCCCGGGTCAGGGCGCACAGAGCCAGTAAGGCCAAGCTAGGCAATATGCACAGCAGAGGCACCCACATGGGGATAGCCAATAATACCGAGCTATCGCCATATTCGTGATAATCAAGCATTTGCAGCCAGGTGCGCCAGAAGAGCAGCAGACTGATGGCAAATAAAAGCAGATGGCTTAAGCAATCAAGAAAGCGCTTGAACCCGTCGCTGACCCACATGGTGAAGGCATCGGCTTTGATATTCAGGCCTCGTATTTCTGCCAGCGGCAAAAAAGCGGCAATGGCTATGGCGGA
>Ga0079225_10002629_pt1 | contig 10396 bp, 7 predicted proteins | sample Poulit2012_FD_76344 | JGI IMG/M metagenome (GOLD analysis project Ga0079225, IMG submission 76344) | Agricultural soil microbial communities from Georgia to study Nitrogen management - Poultry litter 2012 | ecosystem: Environmental > Terrestrial > Soil > Agricultural land | place: USA: Georgia...
ACCACCGTGCAGCCGGCGGCCAGGGCCGGTGCGATCTTGCGCGTGGCCATCGCCAGTGGGAAGTTCCACGGCGTGATGAGATAGCAGGGGCCCACCGGATGCTGGGAGACGATCATCTGCCCGGTGCCTTCTGGTGTGGGCCCGTATCGTCCCTGGATCCGAGGCGCCTCCTCGGCGAACCAACGCAGGAACTCCCCGCCGTAGGTCACTTCGCCGCGGGACTCCGCCAGCGGCTTGCCCATTTCCAGAGTCATCAGCAGCGCGAAGTCCTCGGCACGTTCCTGTAGACGCCCGAACGCCCGGCGCAGCAGTTCGGAGCGCTCGCGCGCCGGCGTCGCCGACCAGGACGGGAAAGCCTCGACGGCGGCGTCCATCGCGGCTTTGGCATCCTCGCCGGTGGCATCGGCGACTTGCTTGATCACCGCACCGGTGGCTGGGTCACGCACCTCGAATGTGCCTCCGCCGTGGGCACTGCGCCAGTTGCCGCCGACGAACAGATCGCCCGGCACGCCCGCCAATAGTTGTTGTTCACGCTCGTTGCTCATCGGACTTCCTCGTCGGTCGGGGATTCAACACTCCAAGGATCGTATATGATCTAGCGCTTGCGTGCACTCAGCTCGGGGTCGGCCGCGGGTGGGGCCCTGGGTTGTCGAGCTGTATTGGGCGGTCTTGGGTGCCGAACGCTGAGTTGCTCGGTGCCCTGGATTCCGAACGCTGAGTTGCACGCCTCCCGGGTCGTCGAACGCTGAGTTGCGCGGAGGAATCGCGATTTTTGCCGTAGAAGTCAGCGCTCACGTGGGTGGGGGTCGCGGTACTTAGCGCTCGCGGTCTGGGGAAGTGGGGTACGTGGGGTTCGGGGCGCATCCCGCATCGCCCGCGGCCGGTCGGGCGGCGCTCACGTGGGTGGGGGTCGCAGAAGTCGGCGCTCGGCGGCTGTTGTGCTCACGGCCGGGCGGGCGGTATGTGGTCAGCGGCCGAATCTGCGGCTCGGACTGCACCGCCGATTCTCCAAGTGCAGCCCCGGGTTGCGAAACCAGTATGCATAGCATTGCCGATCAGAACTGATCATAATGATCAATTTGCGCCGGGTTGCAGGGAACAATATGTGCAGAGTGTGCCGCTTCTACTGGTGTAGTTGCACAATCTCAGTTGAGTGTCTCACGATGGCTCGTGTCGTCAGGGCCGACCGGCCACTCGAATCAGCAAGGAAGCTCCACGATGCGACCAACTCCACGTCGGACCGTTGCAGATATCGCCGCCTACCGGCAGGGGAAAGCTGCTCCTACAGGAGCCGTGAAACTCTCCTCCAACGAGTGCTCCTACCCGCCACTACCCGCCGTTCAAGAAGCGATCACGGCCGCTATCGGCCAGATCCACCGTTACCCGAACATGGCAGCGAGCGACCTGTTGGACCGCCTGGCCCAGCGCCACGACGTCGATCCCGACCAGATCGCGATCGGGGCCGGTAGCGTCGAAGTGGCCAGTCAACTCATTCACGCGATGGCAGGCGCGGGCGATGAGGTGATCTTCCCCTGGCGTTCCTTCGAGGCGTACCCCTCGTTGGTGCGCATCGCCGGCGCCACACCGGTGAAGATCCCGCTGAACCACGACGCACGCCTAACCTACACGCGATGCTGGCCGCGATCACCGACCGCACCCGGGTGATCTTCGTGTGCAATCCGAACAACCCGACCGGTACCACCCTGGCGCGCCGCGACCTGGAGGAATTCGTCGAAGCCGTGCCCAGGAACGTGCTTGTGGTGATCGATGAGGCCTACGTGCACTTCGACACCTCCGATGCTGCCGGCGCAGGCCTCGACCTCTTCGGCAGCTACCCGCACGTGGCGACGCTGCGCACCTTCTCCAAGGCCTACGGCCTGGCCGGCCTGCGCGTGGGTTACGCGATCGCGCCGGCCGAAGTGGTGACCAACCTGCGCAAGGTGGCCATCCCGTTCGGTGTCACCAACCTGGCCCAGACCGCCGCACAGGCTTCCCTGGACGCTGAAGACCAGCTCCAGGTGAGGATCGCCGAAACGGTAGTCGAACGCCGTCGGCTCTTCGCAGTACTGCACGAAGCGGGATGGCAACCGGTGCCCTCGGAAGCCAACTTCATCTGGGTGCCGGCCGGTTCGCGCACCGACGAACTCGACGAACGACTTCGAAGCTGCGGAGTGATCGCCCGCGCCTTCGCCGGTGAGGGCATCCGCATCACGGTGGGCACCACCCAGGACACCGAACGCATAGCCGAGGCGCTGTCCACAACTGCGGCTACCGCCCGTGGGGGACTCGCCAACACCGCCCGGACCACTGGAGGGAGACCATGACACAGCTGGACGACCTGGACGTGGCGCTGGTGCGGCTGCTCACCGAGCACCCGCGCCTGTCCACCCTGGAATGTGCCCGGCGGTTGGAGGTAGCCCGTGGCACGGTCACCAGCCGCCTGGCGCGCCTGCACGAGACCGGCGTGATCACCGGGATCGTGCCGCGGGTGGACCCCGGCGCATTCGGCTACGACCTGATCGCCTTCTGCCGGCTGGAGATCGATCAGCAGATCGGGCACGAGGATGTGGCCCAGGCGCTGGCCGACTCGCTTCCGGAGATCATCGACATGTACACCGTGACCGGTTCCAGCGACATGCAGCTGCGCGTGGTGGCTCCCGGGGCCCGCGCGCTGCAGGACGTGCTGGACCGGATCAACCGGGTACCGGGCGTGGCCCGCACCGACTCCTCCATCGCCATGCACACCCACCTCTCCGGCCGGGTACTGCCGCTGCTCGATGCCGCGGCCGCGCAGCGTCGGGCCGGTCCGGACTGAGCCTGCATCAGTCGCCGACGTGCTCGCGACGAGCTACCCCCTGGCCGGTGCTGACCCGCCAGTGGCCGCCGGATCCGCGAGCCAGCGCCGGATCCGCGGGCCCGTGCTGGTTCCGCGGCCTGGTGCTGGTTAGGGATCCGCGCTGTCGAGCGCCACGTCGGCCCAAGCCACCCCGCCTGAACCACCGCCTCCGCCCACCAGCAGAAAGGGACCCCATGCCTACCGTCTCTGCCCGCATCGCTGAAGTGCTCGCCCACTACGTCGACCACGTGTTCGGGGTGATGGGCAACGGCAATGCCTACCTGCTCGACGCGCTCGAACGCGACCAGGCGGCCACCTTCACTGCCGTACGCAACGAAGCGGGCGCCGTCGTCGCCGCCGATGCGCACTACCGCAGTGGCGGCGGCCTGGCAGCGGCCACCACCACCTACGGGCCCGGGTTCTCCAACACCTTGACCTCACTGGCCGAATCCGCCCTCGCCCGCATCCCCCTGGTCCTCATCACTGGCGATGCCCCCACCAGCGGCAGCAGGCCGTGGGACGTGGACCAGACCTGCCTGGCCGCCGCGGTCGGAGTGGAGACCTTCACTGTCGGCGCCCAGAACGCCGGCACCCTCACCGCCGAGGCGATTCAGTACGCCGTGTGGCACCGGATACCTGTGGTGCTGGCGATTCCCTACGACCTGGCGGCCACGCCGGTCACCGAGGAGGCCGTCGCCCACCAGGAGCCGGCCCCCGCGCCCTTGCCGGTGACCGATACCGAAGCACTCGCCCAAGTGTCCGAGAAACTGCGCACCGCCAGCGGGCCCCTGTTGCTGGCCGGACGTGGGGCGCACCTGTCCGGTGCCGGGCCGGTCTTGGCCGAACTGGCCGAAGCCACCGGCGCGCTGACCGCGACCACCGCACTGGCGCGCGGACTGTTCCAGCAGGACGAGCGCGACCTCGGTGTGGCCGGCGGGTTCGGCGCAGAGGGCGCGATGGAGACCGTGCGCGAGGCCGACCTGGTCATCGTGGTGGGCGCCTCGCTGAACCAGTTCACGATGCGCTTCGGCGACCTGTTCGCACCCGAAACCACCGTGGTGCAGATCGATACGGCCGAAGAGCCCACCAACCCGCGGGTGAACCTCTTCCTGCGCGGCGACGCGACCCGGGCTGCCGGAGAACTGCTCACCACGGTGCGGGCATCGGGGGCCACAGCCGCCGGTTCCGGCTGGCAGGACGTGGACACCATGGCCCTGCGCCGCTACGAGCCGGGTGAGGAGTTTGCCGGCGATGGTCGCCTCGATCCCCGCGCCCTGGCCCGCGCGATCGGCGAGCTGTTGCCGGAGGAGCGCGTGGTGGTCTCCGACGGCGGACACTTCATCGCCTGGGCGAACATGTACTGGCCGGTGACCGCACCGGAACGGATGGTCATGGTCGGCACCGCCTATCAGGCGATCGGCCAGGGATTCCCCTCGGTGGCGGGCGCCGTGGCAGCCCACCCGGGGGAGACCGTGGTGCTCACCACCGGAGACGGTGGCGGCCTGATGGCGCTGGCCGATCTGGAGACGGCGGTGCGTACCGCGGGCGGGCACGGCATGGCCGTCGTATGGAACGACGCCGCCTACGGCGCCGAGGTGAACCTGTACGGCCTCAAGGGGCTCGCGCCGGGGCCGATGCATATCCGCGAAACCGACTTCGCCGCACTGGCCTCTGCGCTGGGCGCCCAGGGAGTGGTGGTGCGCTCGCATGCCGAGCTGGAGCACTTGCGTCGCTGGCGCGAGACGCCGGCTGCGGAGCGGCCCTTTCTGCTGCTGGACTGCCGCATCTCCACCGAGGTGATCGCCCCGTACCAGGAGGAGGTCATCCGGATGAACTCCGGGCGGTGACCCGCACAGTCCCCGCGAAGGTGTGGTTATGGTCGCGATTTGCCGGGTTTGGCGACCACAACCACACGTTCGCGGTAGGGACGGCCTGCGGCGGCCTTCGGCGGCCCGCTCACCCCAGCATGCAGGCGGAGAAATGGGCGGCCAGCTCGTCGGTAGCCTCCAGCGGCAGCACCGCCGAGACGTACTGGTCCGGCCGCACGACCACCACGGCGCCTGAGCGCGAGATCTCACGGGTTTCGAAAATATCGTCACCCGGACCCGCGGCGTAGACCTTCTCCCAGTCGATCAACTCATACGGCCCGGTCCGGGGGAAGAAGAAGCGTGGCACCTGGGCGATGTCCACCTCTTCGAACCGCTGCTGGTAGATGACCTTGACGTCGAAGACGCTGTCCACCTCGGCCCCGGCCGGGGTGAAGCGCTGCACGGGGGAGTGCGGTGACTCGCCGAGCCAGTGCGTCCACCGGGCCAGCGGTGAGTCCGCCCCCGCGGGCGCCTCATCGGCGAAGGCATAGATGCGCCACCGGCCATCGGCGCGCGCGTGGTGGCCCAGCTGCTCCACATTGCCATCGGCCACCCGCACCACTTTGGCGGAGTGGAAGCGCTTGCCCAACGGGAAGCCGGCGGCGAGCTGTTGGTGGGCGTCGGTGCCGGTGATCATCGAAGGTGGGTAGCAGGTCATGAATCCCGACGGGAATTCGGCGGTCTTGAGGTAGTAGTCGGCCAGTTCCTGCGGGTCTTCGATCTCCTCGGGCTTGCGGGCCATCATCGAGGACCATTCCCGGTCGAAATCGATCAGCTGCTGGGCCACCGGCTGGCGTTCGGCCGAATAAGTGGCCAGTAGCGACTGCGGGCTCAGCCCGGTCAGCACGTGACCCAGCTTCCAGCCCAGGTTGAACCCGTCCTGCATGGAGACGTTCATGCCCTGGCCGGCCTTGGCGCTGTGGGTGTGGCAGGCGTCCCCGGTCAGGAACACCCGAGGGGACACATCGTCCTCGCGGGCCTCGGCCACGTCGTCGAACTTATCGGTGACCCGGTGACCCACCTCGTACACGCTGTGCCAGGCCACTTCCTTCACGTCGAGGGAGTACGGGTAGAGGATCTCGTTCGCTTTGTCGATGATCTCGCTCGTCGTGGTCTGGCGCACGTGATGGTGGTCGTCCTCGGGCACCGCACCCAGGTCGATGTACATCCGGCTCAGGTAGCCGCCCTCGCGCGGGATATGCAGGATGTTGCCGGCCTCGGAGTTGATCGCGCATTTGGTGCGCCAGTCCGGGAAGTCGGTGTTCACCAGCACATCCATCACGCCCCAGGCATGCATCGAGGCGCCACCGATGTGCTTGCGGCCGATCGCCTCCCGCACCGCACTACGTGCGCCGTCGCAACCGGCGACATACTTGGCCCACACCGTGCGCTCATGCCCGGGATTCTCGCCGCCGATCTCTCGCAGGGTGACCTGCACCGGGTACTCGCCCTCGTCGTGCACCTGCAGGGTGCAGAACTCCAGGCCGTAGTCGGGCCGGATGCGGCCCGGGCCGTGCGCAGCGGCTTCGGCGAAGTAGTCCAGCACGCGCGCCTGGTTCACGATCAGATGCGGGAACTCGCTGATGTACTGGGCGTAGTCCTCGGTCCGGGAAGTGCGCACGATGCGCCGGGAGTCCTGCGGGTCCGGGCCCCAGAAGTTCATATAGGCGATGTTGTAAGCCTCGGCGATGATGCGCGGAGCGAACCCGAAGGCCTGGAATGTCTCCACGCTGCGGGGCTGGATGCCATCGGCCTGCCCGAGCACCAGACGGCCCTCGCGCCGCTCCACGATGCGGGTGGTCACCGAGGGGAACTGCGACATCTGCGCCGCCAGCAGCATCCCGGCCGGTCCGCTTCCCACGATCAGCACGTCGACCTTCTCCGGCACCTCCTCGGGGCGGTCGATTCCCGTACCTGCCGCCTCGAGGACCCGGGGGTCGTGGGAGACGTATCCGTGGTGGTGGAACTGCATTGTTGTCGGGTCCTTCCTCGTACGACACCGTCGAGGCCTCTGCTACTCTGTTCGATAATCGAATTGCCAGTTCGACTATTGATGTGGATCGTATACGGCGCGCATGTGCCGTGCAAGCAGCGCCGATGTGTGCCGTACGCGCGGCGCAGGGCACCGGAAGTGCGTGGTCGATCCATCGGGGAGTGCGCCAGTAGCACTGAAGTCCACGATGGACTCCCCCAACCAGAACAGCCACTGCAGCACCCGCCGAAGGCCCCAGGAGGCCCGGAATCCCGCGGCGGTACATCGGAGAGGACCCATGACGGCACCAGCAGTACCGAGCAAACCGCCCTCGCAGACCCTGAGCCGGGGCGTGCAGATCCTCGAAGTGCTGGCCGACGCCCCCGGGGCGCTCAGCGTGGATGCCATCGCCACAGCACTCGGGGTGCACCGCTCCATCGCCTACCGGCTGGTGCGCACCCTGGAATGTCACGGCCTGGTGACCCGCGAGGCTTCGGGCCGCTATGTTCTCGGTGCCCGACTGGCGGCACTGGCCTCCTCGGTGGCCCACGACGTGCAGGCCGAAGCTCTGCCGGAACTGACCGCCACCGCCAACGAGCTCGGCATGACCTGCTTCCTGGCCGTACTCGACCGCACCGACTGCGTGACGTTGACCAGCGTGGAACCGCGCCATGCGGTCGCCTCGGTCGCTCAGCGTCCAGGTACGCGGCATTCGGTGGGGATGGGGGCACCGGGCAAGGCGGTGCTCGCCCAGCTGCCGTTGAGCGAATGGCCCGACGGCGTTCCGGCGGCAGTGGCCACGCAGGTCGCCGAAGGCAGCAGGCGTGGGTATGCGGTCAGCCATGACGAGGTGATCGAGAACCTGCATTCGGTGGCGGTTCCGTTGCGGTTGCGTGGGCGCGCACCGGCGGCGGTGGCAGTGGTGTACGTGGCCGGTGGTGAGGACGAGGCCCGGCTCGCGGCCAGGTTGCAGCAGGCGGCCGGCACGATCACCCAGACCCTGGACGGCTGAGGGAGCACGCGGAGCCCGGCCGCTGCACCAGGCAGCGACCGGGCGCCACGAACAGCTCACCCCCGGGCGCCGGCACGAACAGCTCACTTCCGGGCGCGGGCACGGACAGCTCATCCGGGGCGCCGGCACGAACAACTCACGCGGGAGAGCCGGCACAGCGGGTGGATCAGACCTTGGTGAGACCGCGCACCGCTGCGCGGGCCTGCTCGTCCTCGTGCTCGGCGCCCAGTGGGATGCGGGTTCGGTCGCGCAGCAGCAGCGTGGCGGCCAGTCCGATCAGTGTCATCAGCGCCAGGTACCAGGTCACCGAGGTGCTGTCGCCGGTGGCCTGCACCAGTGCCTGGGCGATAGTGGGGGAGAAGGCCCCACCCAGCACCGCGCCGATGGCATAGGAGATGGACACCCCGGAGAACCGGATACTCGCCGGGAACAGCTCGGTGTACAGCGCCGCCTGTGGCCCGTAGGTGAAGCCCAGACCCACTGTGAGCAGCGCCAAGCCGATGAACAACAGGAGCACGTTGCCGGTGTTCACCAGTGGGAACAGGGCGAACACGCCCACCAACTGGATGATCCACCCCACGATGTAGGTGGTGCGCCGGCCCCAGAGGTCGGAGAGCCATCCCGCCATCAGGGTGAAGATCAGCCAGGTCACCGCAGAGCCGGTCACTGCCCACAGCACCGCGCCGGTGTCCATGGCCAGCGGGCCGTCGGGGTCGGTGGCATAGCCCTGCACATATCCGCCGGTGGTCATGTACCCCACGGCGTTGTTGCCGGCGAAGACCAGCGCCGCCACGAGCACCAGTACCGCGTGCTTCTTGAACAACACCTTGATCGGTGCCTGGGACTTCTCCCGGCGCTCGGCGAGCTCGGTGAAGACCGGAGTCTCCTCCACCTGCCGGCGCACATAGTGTCCGATCAGCACCAGGACGAAGGAGAGCAGGAACGGTATGCGCCACCCCCAGGCGGTGAAGGCGTCTCCGGGAGCGATGGTGGTCATCAGCCCCATCAGGCCCGAGGCGAGGAGCAGGCCCAGCGGTACCCCGATCTGTGGCGAGGAACCGAACATCCCGCGGCGCCTGGTGGGGGCGTGCTCCACGGCCAGCAGCACGGCGCCGCCCCATTCGCCACCGGCGGACACTCCCTGGAGTACACGCAGGAGGATCAGCAGGATCGGTGCGGCAAGGCCGATCGTGGCATGGGTGGGCAGCACGCCGACCAGCGTGGTGGAGGCGCCCATCAGGATCAGCGTCAGGATCAGCACCAGCCGGCGCCCGAACCTGTCTCCCAGATGCCCGGCGATGAATGCGCCCAAGGGGCGGAACAGGAAGCTGATGCCCACACTGACGAAGGACAGGATCTGGGCGAACTGTTCTCCTGCGGGTTCGAAAAACGCGTGGGCGAAGATCAGCCCGGCCGCAGTGGCATAGATGAAGAAGTCGTACCACTCCACGGTGGTACCGACGACGGTGGCGAACAGGACGCGACGTTCATCGCGGCTGATGCCTCTACCCGGCTCAGGTTGTGGTGAGGTGCTCATTCCGGACTCCAATGTCTGGTTGGTGACAGCGTGTGGGCCGGTCGCAGGCCGGTCCGTGAGGCGGGGCGGTGGGACTCCGCGCCCGTGGCAACTCTTCACTGGTGGCAACTACCTGATCGTTGCGACCACCTGATGGATCATATACGATCCTGAGTGGAACGCAAGGGCGAGCCTGACTGGATTGCACCTGACTGCAAACGCAAGGGCGAGGAGGCTCATGAACACTGACCAGGACCCCCGATTCGCCGGCCTGCCCGGCCGGCCGGGAAAGATCGTGGCTGTACACCTGAGCTACGGCTCACGTGCCGATCAGCGCGGAAGGCGCCCCGCTGCGCCGTCGTACTTCTTCAAACCGGCCAGCTCGGTGGCACCCGGCGACGCCGAGATCCTGCGGCCCCGCGACACCGAACTCCTTGCCTTCGAAGGCGAGATCGCCCTGGTGATCGGCCGGCCCGCACGCTGGGTGGACCCCGAGAACGCCTGGGCGCACGTGGCGTGGGTGACCGCGGCGAACGACTTCGGCCTGTACGACCTGCGCGCCAATGACAAGGGCTCCAATGTGCGCTCCAAGGGCCGCGACGGATACACCCCGATCGGTGTGGACCTGATCGACGCCCGCCAGATCGACCAGGCCCGCCTGCGGGTGCGTACCTGGGTGAACGGCACCCTGGCTCAAGAGGGCGGCACCGAGGACCTGCTCTTCCCACTGGGGCAGTTCGTGACCGACCTGTCCCAGCACCTCACCCTCGAGGCCGGGGACGTGATCCTGACCGGCACACCGGCCGGATCCTCGGTGGTCCGGCCCGGCGACACCGTGGAGGTGGAGGTGGACTCGCCCGGTACCGGGCACAGCTCCGGGCGGCTGCGCACCAAGGTGGCCCAGGATGACGCGCACGCCTTCGACCCCGAGGTCGGCTCGCTGCCGGCGGTCGACGATGCCCAACGCATCGCCGCCTGGGGCTCCGAAGAGGCTGCTGGGCTGGACCGCCGCGGACTTCACCCGCAGCTGCGGGAAAAGCTGCAACGCACTCCCGTGGCCACCCTCTCGCAGCAGTTGCGCCGGCGCGGGCTGAACAACGTGGCCATCGACGGCGTGGGTCCCCTGCCGGGATCGGGAAAGATTGTGGGCACGGCCGCCACGTTGCGGTTCGTGCCGAACCGCGAGGACCTG
>Ga0079225_10002630_pt1 | contig 10396 bp, 5 predicted proteins | sample Poulit2012_FD_76344 | JGI IMG/M metagenome (GOLD analysis project Ga0079225, IMG submission 76344) | Agricultural soil microbial communities from Georgia to study Nitrogen management - Poultry litter 2012 | ecosystem: Environmental > Terrestrial > Soil > Agricultural land | place: USA: Georgia...
AATGTCCAGGCGCGTCGGGTAGCGGCCATTATTTTTGATGGTCGGCAAATGCGTGACTATACGGACCTGATGGAAAACCCACAGCGCTGGCTGGCCCGGCAATCAGCACCAAATAGTCGCGCTGAACGTGAGCTGATCACCCTGGCCCTGTCGCGCCTGGCCCGCAATGATGACCGCTATGCCCAGGCGGACTATATTCGTGAACAGTGGCTGCCCGTGATGGAGGCGACAGACATGGACTGGGTCTGGAGCCAATTTGGTTTGATACCTGCCTTGCGAGTCGAGCCCGATGCAGCACATTGGTATCGCCTGACCGATGATACGCCCAAATCGGATTACACCCATGCCTGGGCCGTACGCGCCGAGTTACGGGCCCACCCCGTCCAATGGGAGCAGGTGATCAAAGCCATCGATAAAATGTCCGAGCGCCAGGCCAGTGAACCGGTCTGGATGTATTGGCGCGGCCGGGCGCTGGCTGCGCTTAATGATGAGGAAGCAGCGCGGCGTCATTTCGAAGCCATCAAGGATGATTTCAGCTTTTATGGCCAATTGGCGCTGGAAGAGTTGGGCGAAGCCATCCATCCGCCAGCTTCAGCACCTGAAATCAGTCCCCTGGCACAGGCTGAAGTACGGCAGCGGCCCGAATTGGTGCGTGCCTTAGAGCTATTCAAATTGGGACTGCGCCCCGAAGCCACACGGGAATGGGTCCATGGTTTGCGTGGCATGAGCGATCAACAACTACGCGCGGCAGCGCAATGGGCCCAGGAAGAGGGGGTTTATGATCGTGTTGTTAATACCTCGTTGTTGACCAAGGCGGAAATCGATTTCCAGCAGCGTTTTGCTGCGCCCTTTAAAGAGCGGGTGGCCCCACGTGCCGAGCAAATCGATCTGGACCCCGCCTGGGTTTATGGCTTGATACGGCAAGAGTCCCGTTTCATGACTGATGCCCGTTCGCGGGTTGGGGCGGCTGGCCTAATGCAATTGATGCCGGATACGGCGCGTTGGGTGGCCAACAAAATCGGCATGAAAGACTTCTCTCAGGCCAAGATTGACGAGTTTGAAACCAACACCACCTTGGGCACCCACTATCTGAAAATCGTGCTTGATCAGCTCGAGGGCTCCGAGGTGTTGGCTTCAGCGGGTTATAACGCAGGGCCAGGGCGTCCCAAACAGTGGCGCTCGCGGTTGGCTGCACCGGTCGAGGGGGCCATTTTTGCCGAGACCATACCCTTTACCGAGACCCGGCTTTATGTCAAAAATGTCTTGTCCAATACGGCCTACTATGCAGCATTATTTAGTGGCGAGCCGCAATCGCTTAAGAACCGTTTGGGGGTGATTCATCCTTGAGCTCTATCGAACAGCGTTTGGCCGCTTTGGCCCAAGACATACAAGCAGATCCCCTGTTGGGCGATCTGCAATGTTATATCGTCGGTGGGGCAGTGCGTGATTGCCTGCTGCAGCTGCCAATCACCGACAAGGACTGGGTCGTGGTGGGTGCTACGCCCGAGGCGCTTAGCGCCCGTGGGTTTATCCCGGTTGGGGCAGATTTTCCCGTATTTTTGCACCCGCACACCCACGAAGAGTTTGCCTTGGCCCGTACCGAACGCAAGCAGGGACGCGGTTATCACGGTTTTGTATTTCATGCCGGTACCGAAGTGCGGCTTGAAGATGATCTGGCGCGACGCGATCTGACCATCAATGCCATGGCGGTAAGCCGCACGGGCCAGCTCATTGACCCCTTTGGGGGCGCCTGCGATGTGGCCCAACGGCAGCTGCGGCATGTCGGGGTGGCTTTTGCCGAAGACCCGGTGCGGTTGCTGCGCCTGGCCCGTTTTTTGGCGCGCTTTCCTGATTTCGAGGTGGCAGATGATACCATCGACCTGGCCCGACAGCTGATAGCGGCCGGCGAGGTCGACGCCTTGGTGGCCGAACGGGTCTGGCAAGAGTGGCAACGTGGTTTATTGGCCAAGGCACCTGAACGCATGTTCAGATTTTTGGATAGTCTGGGGGCATTAAGCCGGATCAGCCCAGGCCTGCAGTGGTCGCCTGCCATTGATGCTGCCCTGCGTTGTGCCTCTGATCGTGATTTGGGGCTGGCCGCACGCTTTGCTCTGCTGTTATTTGCCAGCCCAGAGCCACAGCCTTTGGCCCAAGGGTTAAGGGCTTCAAAGGATTGTACTGAGGCCGCTATTGCCTTGCAGCGCCTGGCGGTTAATATGCGGTGCTGGCAGCAACAGGTGGATGCGGGCGGACCTGATGCCATGGCATCCTGGGCGGCCTTGCTGCAGGTGCTGACAGGTGCTGATGCCTTGCGCCGCGCACAGCGTTTTCAGGTGCTGCTGGCTGCCCTGGATTGTGCGCCGGGCTTTAGGGTGGACACTGACTTCTGGTCTCAGGCGCTGGCGGCCGTGCAGCAGGTAGATGCCGGTGCCATAGCGCGTCAGTTCAGCGGGGCAGAGCGCCATCGCATTCCCACTGCCATTGCCCGCGCGCGGCAACAGGCCCTTAAGGCAGTGTTGTCCTGGGATCAGGTGTTATCGGCTTGCTCTGGGGTGCCCGTGGCAGGCTTGGATGACTGAGGGCTGACTTCCTGGCGCCGTAGCAAGGCCAAGGTCATGATGCCGATAATGACACAAAAGCCGCCGATGATCTGCAGGGTGCTTAGGCGCTGACCCAAAATAACCCAACCCAGAGCCAAACTGACCACTGGCTCTATATGCAGGGCAGGCGAATTTTGGGCCATGTTCAGGCGTGGAGCGAGAACAAAAAGGGTGATAAAGCCTAATCCGTATAAGCTGCTGAGAAATACCAGGTAGGCCCAGCCGATAGGTTCTGGTGGCCATTGAAAGCCATCGGCAAAGACATCAGTTTGGCTAATGCCCAGGGCACAGGCCAAAATGACCAAAGTCGTATAAAAACTGCGTAATGAGCCAGCCAGTGTGGGCAGCTTGTGTTCGGTGACCCACATGCCAAAGGCAAAGGCCAGCGCTGCTATGAGGGCGGCACTTACCCCTTTGATCCAGGTATCGCGATCAGCCGCATTGGCTGATAGCAGCTGTGGAACATCCAGGCAAAGAAAAAGCCCAAAGAGGCAAAGCAACATTAGCAGCACACTAGAGCGCCGTGGCGCAGGCCCACCCAAGGCCCAGGTAATCAGGGCAAGCATAATGGCAAAGGTATGCACAAAGAGCAAGGCAATACCTACCGGGATATTGGCGACCCCTATATACAGCCCAATACTTTGGATGGTGATCAGCACCCCAAGCAATAGTTGCCACAGCCGCAACTCGGGGGCCAGGGTAAAGCGCTGGCGCCGGTGCAGCAGAAAAAAGGTCAAAATCGTTCCCACCAGTGCCGAACGGAAAAATACCGTGGCAATCACCCCGGTACCAAGATCAAAGCTTAGCCGAGCCGCTATATGGCCGGTGGCAAAGCACAGGCCAATGCCGGACAAGATGGCGATAGAGGCAAGGCGGGTAAAGGCGGGTGTACTCATAGGATCATCGCGGTAGGCAGAGCTTTGGCATGAACAGGGGGGCGGGGTATGGCGAGGGCAGAGCGACGGGTTTAGAGGCGATCACGGCGATCTCCATGAATAAAGCCCAGCAAGGGCGGCTCCAGACCGCGCCCGATGGCAAGAACTTTGAATAGCTCGCCCATTTCACTTTCATTTAACAGCTTTTGGCTGGCGCTTACCAGCTGTGTCCATTGGGGCAGGTACTGGGGGTTTTGGTCTGGATTAAGGTCACGATGTGCCACCTCCAGTAGCTGCGGGTAGCCTGTGTTAAATAAAAAATTGGCTTGGCTGGTGTAGCCATAGACCTCGAGCTGGGCCGCCAGCGCTGCATCTGCTAAGGCGGTAAAGTCGACATGTGCGGTGATGTCTTGCAGGCCTGGATAAATCAGGGGCTGATCGTGGGCATGGTGCCGGAAATGGCACATGAGCGTGCCTTGGGCGCGCTGAGGGTGGTAATACTCGTGCTGGGGAAAGCCATAATCAATGATAAGGGCAGCGCCCTGCTTCAGCCAATCGCCCATGGCGTGAATCCAGGCCTCGGCGCGCAGGTTGATCTCGGTAAGAAAGCCCGCTTGCTCGGGCAGCCGTTGCTGGGCCAGCTGGCTTAGGCTTGGGTCTGCCGGTCGCTGGGCCCAGATAAAAGGCACCGGACCCTGGGCCTGCGGTTGAAAGCGAACCCCCCATTCGAGGATGCGGCCCTGTTCATCGCGCTCAACCAGGGAAACGGGCATGGCATCGACCACCTCGTTGGCCAGCACACAGCCTACCCAATCCTGGGGTAAGCGGTCTAGCCACTGGACTTGTTCTGCAAATGCGGCCAAACGCTTGCGTTGGCGGGCCTGCAGGGTAGGGGAGAGCTCTAAAATCTGATAACGCAGGCCCGGAAATTGATCGCCGAGTGCCAGGAGCACCGCCTGGGCTAATGCGCCGGTGCCCGCGCCGAATTCCAGAATGGTGGGTGGGGTATCAGCCGGGCATTGTCGCAGGACCTCGGCGACTTGCTGTGCCACACTGTGCCCAAACAAAGGGCTTAGTTCAGGGGCCGTGGTAAAGTCGCCGTTGGGGGTCTGACTGGCAAATTTGATGCTGCCTGCCGTGTAGTAGCCCCAACGGGGGGCGTACAGGCAATGGTGCATGAATTCGTCAAAGGGCAAAAAACCGTCTTCTTGATCCTGAATCAGGTGAATGAGCGCAGCAATATGTTGATTGAGGCGTTCATGCAGTTCGGGTTCAAGTGGCGGTAGCCCTGAGGGCATCTGGGGAGCAGTGGTGGCAGAGGTGGTCATGGGTAGATTGTTCGAAACTCAAGCACTCATCTTAAAGCATAAAAATGATGGGGTCACCCGCCTGGCACGCCGGAATGTCATGGGTTGGGCAGGCCAGGCGGGCAGGTTTAGCCTGAATTCCTTAACCCGGTGGCGATGCCATTGATGGTGATTTGAATGGCATTACGGGTGTGCTGGCGCTCAGTGGCACTGGCCTTGGGGCTGGCGCCGGACTCGCCTTCGTCATTTTTATGGGCCCGATAATCACGTAGCAAATCAACCTGCAAATAGTTGAGCGGGTCAATATAGGCAAAGCGTTCGTTTAATGTGGCTTGCAGTTGCGGGTCTTGGGCCAGGAGGGCATGACCGGTGATTTGTTCAAAAACCCAGACACAGCGCTGGTATTCTTCGGCGATCCGCTGAAAGATGGCTGTTCCCAGATGACGATCAGGAACCAGCTGGCTATAAGCATAACCAATGCGCAAATCCGTTTTGGCCAGCACTTGCTCCATATTTGAGAGCAGGGTGTAAAAGAAGGGCCATTGGGTGGCCATTTGTTGCAGGGTATGCAAACGCTCCTCCGTGCCTGCCTGATCGGGGGCCAGATAATCGATCAAGGCGCTGCCTACCCCATACCAGCCAGGCAAAGGAAGCCGGCACTGGGCCCAGGAAAAACTCCAGGGGATAGCGCGCAGGTCTTCGATGCGTTGCTGGTTTTTGCGTGCTGCCGGGCGCGAACCAATTTTTAGATCGGCAATTTCCAGGATGGGGGTGGCGGCATAAAAATACTCTTCGAACCCGGGCGTCTCATACACCAGCGCCCGGTAGCTGCGCTCTGCCTTTTGGGCCAGGCTATCCATCAAGGGGCCAAATTTCTCAAGGGCAGTGACCTCGTTTTGGGCCCGCTTGCCATTATTCAGGCTGGCTTGCAGGGTGGCGGAGACAAACATGTCCAGATGCCAGCGGCCAATGAATTCATTTTTATAACGGCTTTGGATCATTTCCCCCTGTTCGGTCAGGCGGATTTGGCCGTTTACGGTGCCGGCCGGCTGGGCCAAAATGGCATCGAAACTAGAACCGCCACCGCGGCCTACCGAGCCACCGCGGCCATGGAAAAGGCGCAGGCGGATGTTTTCTTTTTGGTAGACCTTGAGCAATTTCACTTCGGCTTGATACAGCGCCCAGTTTGAGGTCAGGTAGCCACCGTCCTTGTTACTGTCTGAATAACCCAGCATGACCTCTTGCACCCCTTGTTGGTGGCGCTGGATATGGTCTTTGACCCAGTCAATCTCGAGCCATTCGGCCATGATTTGCGGGCAGCGCTGCAAATCGGGAATGGTTTCAAACAAGGGCACGACCATTAGCCCCTGGGCATCAGGGCCAGTGCCTTGGGGGCGCATTAAACCGGTTTCTTGTTGCAGTACCAGAACCGCCAACAGATCGCTGAGCTGCTCGGTGTGCGAGACGATGTAGTGCTCTATCAAGCGGGCCCCATAACGTTGGCGCAGGTCGGCTGCCATGCGCAGGATACCCAGTTCCTTGTGAGTTTCTTCGCTGTATTGGAACCAGGGCGACGCCAGCGGTCGGGGTTGTTGCAGTTCGTTGAGCAACAAGGCCCGACGGGTTGCCTCGTCCATTTCGAGATACTGCACCGGTTTGCCTTCATAGTGAACGTCGGCGCTACGGAAGAGTTCGTCGAGTACGCGGGCGTGGACATCTGAGCTTTGGCGCAAATCAATGGTGGCCAAATGAAAACCAAAGATGCGTACCGCCTGCATCAAAGGCTCAAGCCGGAGTGCGACGATGGCATGGGCGCGGGCCTGCCACAGGGATTCTGCCATGCATTGCAAGTCGGCCAGGAAGTCTTCAGCCTGTTCATAGGGTGGTGCGTCGTAGGTGCTGTGGATGGCACGACGCTCTTTTAGCAAGGCCGCGCAAGTGGCATCCAGACGAGCATAAATATGAATGCAGACACGGCGATAGGGCTCGTCATTGCGGTGCGGCGAGCGGTCCTGGCTATGTGTGGCCAGGGCCAGCAATTCCGGGGTGGGGGGCGCCAGGGATTCAGCCACGGATAGTTCGGTGCCCAGGGCCTTGATTTCACTTAGATAATGATCGAGCACACATTGCCCTTGGCGGCGCGCGGCCTCATTGAGGCTGAGTTTGTCTACTTTTGGGTTGCCATCGCGATCCCCTCCAATCCAGCTGCCCATGCGCAAAAAGGTGGGTTGCTGGTGACGCTGCTCAGGCGCGATGCCCAAGGCGGCAAAGGTGTCGCGATAGAGTTCGGGCAAAATGGCAAAAAAGGTCAGCGGATAGTAGGCCAGGGCATTATCAATTTCGTCCTCAACGGTCAGGGTGTGAGGGCGTAGCAAGCGGGTTTGCCACAAGGTGGTGATGAGCCCGGCCAGTCGCTCTTCAAGTCGGGCCCCTAGTCGAGCCTGCAGGCCTTGTGTTTTGTCATCCTCGGTGAGCTCAAGCTGTTCCAGGCAGGTTGCGATGGCGCGATGGGTGGCCAAAGTGCTTTGGCGCTGCACCTCGGTGGGGTGGGCAGTCAGCACGGGCATGATATGACTGCCGCCAAGAAATTCGATAAGCGTTTCAGGCTGGTTTTGTTCCAGGGCCTGTTCCAGTGCGTAATCCAAAGAGGTCAAGGCCGTGTGCTGCTCGGCCTGTTGTGCCCATTGTTGGCTAAGCACCCAGTCCTCGGCAATATTGGCCAAGTGCAAGAAATAGGTAAACGCGCGGGCGACATTTTGTGCGTCTGCAGCGCCCAAGGTGGACAGGGCCTCGGTGAGCTCAGTGGTTCCTTGGGCGGGATCATGCCGGCGTAAATGGACGGCGATGCGGCGCAGTTGCTCGATACGGTCAAAAAGCGGAGTACCCGAATTGCAGCGGATAACATCTCCCAGTGTACGGCCCAATAAACGAATAATCTGATGCAGGGCATCGGGCGCGTAGGATAGTTTGAGTTCGGGCATAAAAAAAACTCCGTTCTTTTTTTTAAGGCGTTTGTTTGGGGTGGTTAAACGCTTTTCTTGTGATTGATAATGCTATGATCGAAACATCTGTGGATGCCCCGAGAAACAAGGCTAATGTTTGGGTCATCAAATGCAGCCTCGGGCCCTATTCTATACCCAGTCGTTTTATTTTTTAACCTACAGAGACACAAATTATGCCGCAATATCGTTCACGTACTTCAACTCATGGTCGCAATATGGCGGGTGCCCGCGCGCTTTGGCGGGCTACGGGCATGAAAGATGATGATTTCAACAAGCCCATTATTGCCGTCGTCAACTCCTTTACCCAATTTGTGCCCGGTCATGTTCACTTGAAAGACATGGGTCAGCTGGTCGCCCGCCAAATCGAGGCGGCCGGTGGGGTGGCCAAGGAATTCAACACCATTGCGGTGGATGATGGCATTGCCATGGGGCACGATGGCATGCTGTATTCGCTGCCCTCGCGCGAGCTGATCGCTGATTCAGTTGAATATATGGTCAATGCGCATTGTGCGGATGCCATGGTGTGCATCTCTAACTGCGACAAAATCACGCCGGGCATGCTGATGGCCGCCTTACGTCTGAATATCCCAGCCATCTTTATTTCTGGGGGGCCCATGGAGGCCGGCAAGGTCGTAGCCAAAGATGGAAAGACGGTGGTGCGCAAAATCGATCTGGTGCATGCCATGGTACATGCGGCTGACCAGTCATATAGCGATCAAGAGGTGCTGGACATTGAACGCAGTGCCTGCCCGACCTGCGGCTCCTGCTCGGGTATGTTTACCGCCAATTCCATGAACTGCCTGACCGAGGCCATGGGCCTGGCCCTGCCCGGTAACGGTACGCTGGTTGCCACCCACGCCCGCCGGCGGGGCTTGTTCGAGCGCGCTGGCGAAATGGCTGTGGAGCTGTGCCGTCGTTATTACGAACATGGCGACGATTCTGTACTGCCGCGCAGCATTGCCACCCGAGAGGCTTTTGAAAATGCCATGGTGCTGGATATTGCCATGGGCGGTTCAACCAATACGGTTTTGCATTTGCTGGCTGCAGCCCAAGAGGCCGAGGTGGATTTCACCATGGCTGATATTGACCGGCTCTCACGCCAGGTGCCTTGCCTGTGCAAAGTTGCGCCGGCCACCGAAGATTATCATGTAGAAGACGTGCACCGTGCAGGGGGCATCATGGGCATTTTGGGTGAATTGGCACGTGGTGATTTGCTGCATTTGGGGGTAGGCAATATTCATAGTGGCACGCTGGGCAAAGCCATCGAAAACTGGGATGTAGTCGGTAAAAATGGGGCCGCCGTCAATCGTTTTTATCTGAGTGCCCCAGGTGGGGTGCCCACCCAAACCGCCTTTAGCCAGGATCGCTACTACGAAAGTCTGGATTTGGATCGCGCCAATGGCTGCATCCGCAGCGTCGAACACGCCTATTCCAAAGACGGGGGCTTGGCTGTGCTGTATGGCAACTTGGCGGAAAATGGTTGTATCGTCAAAACAGCCGGGGTTGATGAAAGCATTCTGACCTTTACGGGTCGGGCCAAGGTCTTTGAAAGCCAGGATTCCGCCGTCAAGGGCATCTTGGGGGGCGATGTTGGTGCCGGCGATGTGGTCATCATTCGTTACGAGGGGCCCAAAGGGGGGCCGGGCATGCAGGAAATGCTGTATCCGACTTCCTACCTCAAGTCCATGGGGCTGGGGGACAAGGCCGCGTTATTTACCGATGGCCGTTTTTCTGGGGGCTCATCCGGTTTGGTGATTGGTCATGCTTCGCCCGAAGCGGCCGAAGGTGGAACCATTGCCCTAGTACAAGAAGGCGATACCATTGAAATCGATATCCCCAACCGTCGTATTCATTTGGCGGTCAGTGATGAAGAGCTGGCACGCCGGCGCGAAGAAATGGAGGCCCGTGGCGCACAGGCCTGGCAGCCAAAAGAAAAACGCGAACGGGCCGTCAGCCGTGCCCTGCAGGCTTATGCTGCCATGGCTACCTCTGCCGATCGCGGAGCCGTGCGCGATGTGACACAAATCCTGCGGCGTTAGTTGGCAGTTGCCTCGGGCCGAAGGGCGCCGGGGCGAACAACATCAGGGCGAGGGGCGTCAGGGCGGTATACCACAACTTGGTTACGACCCTGGCGCTTGGCCTGATACAGCGCCTCATCCGCTTGTTGCAGGGCCTGATCCAAAGATTGTTCAGGTCGCATCAACGTCAGCCCGATGCTGACCGTGCAACTGACCGGCTCGCCGGCCAGGTTGGTTACGCTCATGGCCTGGGCTGCGCTGCGAATAGCTTCTGCTTGCTGCTGCAAGGCCGACAGGTCAGATTGATCGCCAATCAACAAAAACTCTTCACCGCCATAGCGTGCCAAGCGGTCATGGCGCTGCCGGTGGTTATTAAGCAATGCGGCAAAGGCTTGCAGTACCTTGTCCCCAATGGCGTGGCCGTGCTCATCGTTGACCTTTTTGAAATGATCCAAATCCATCAAGAGAATGCTCTGGGTTTTACGCCGCGGATCGCTTTCTACATTGCTCTGCCATAGATCAAGCAGGGCGTGACGGTTGAGCAGACCAGTAAGCTGATCATGGGTAGCCTGCCGATACAGGCGCAGGAGCAAA
>Ga0079225_10002631_pt1 | contig 10390 bp, 9 predicted proteins | sample Poulit2012_FD_76344 | JGI IMG/M metagenome (GOLD analysis project Ga0079225, IMG submission 76344) | Agricultural soil microbial communities from Georgia to study Nitrogen management - Poultry litter 2012 | ecosystem: Environmental > Terrestrial > Soil > Agricultural land | place: USA: Georgia...
GCGTGTGGCTTAACCCGCCCAAAGAAGAACAAAAGGAGAGTACTAAACTAAAGTCTGTAGCTTAGATTATCGGACAACTCGCGTGACAAACACCGATGCGGTGTATTTAGCTGAACGAGAGGGGGATGGCTGGCGGGAGTTAACTTATCGGCAGGTCCGGACGCTGATCGGTAAATTAGCTCAAGGGCTTTTAAATTTGGGGCTTTGTAGCAAACAGCCCCTGGTAGTCTTATCCGAAAATGATCTGAATCACGCCCTGTTGACTCTGGCAGCGATGCATGTTGGCATCCCAGTGGGCACAATTTCTGTGGCCTACTCCAAGGGCAGGGATGATTACAGCAGACTACAGCAAATATTAACTGTTTTGAATCCAGGGGCCATTTTTGTCAGTAACGGCAGCGATTATGTGGATTCCTTATTAAGCATCGATATCGATTGCCCGGTAATAGTCGGACAGACCTCCGAGAGTCTGCCCCGGGCGGTAAGGATCGATGAATTATATGCGGTCACGGAAACCGCTGCTGTCAAGGAGGCTTTTGCAAATCTTACTCCGGAACATACAGCACGCTATCTGTTTACATCGGGGTCCACTGATGACCCCAAAATAGTGGTTAATAGTCATCGGATGCTGTGCTCAAACCAACAAATGATCGCGCAATGCTGGCGCTTTCTCGAGCAATCCAAACCGGTTGTAGTGGATTGGCTGCCTTGGAGTCATACTTTCGGAGCCAATCACAACTTTAATTTGGTTTTAAGAAATGGAGGCTCCTTTTACATTGATGATGGAGTGCCTGTGGCGGGGAAAATAGAACGTACTGTGGAAAACATCAAGATGGTACGACCTAGCATGTATTTCAATGTACCGCGCGGATATGACATGCTTTTGCCTTTTCTTGAAACGGATGAGGAATTCGCCAGGGCCTTGTTAGGAAATCTGGATGCCTTATTTTATGCGGCAGCAGCGTTGCCCATGAGCACCTGGAAAAAAATACATGAGATCGCCAAAAAAGTGCGTGATACGCCCTTGTTTTTTACCTCTGAGTGGGGTGCTACGGAAACCTCACCGGTGCTGACCAATGTACATTTCCCTACTGAGAAACCAGGTAATCTCGGTTTGCCTGTCCCAGGAATTGAAATCAAATTTGTCCCTTCTGCTGACAAGCTTGAGATGAGAGTAAAAGGCCCGTCAGTTTTTTCTCGTTATTTAGACAACGATGAGATGACCAAGGAGCTATTTGACGAAGATGGTTTTTATAAGATTGGCGATGCGGGCTATCTACTTGATGAAGAACATCCTGAAAAAGGAATTGTATTTGATGGGCGTGTTTCTGAGGATTTCAAACTTACTACCGGTACTTGGGTCTCGGTAGGGACGTTGCGACCGGCTGTGGTGAGTGCTTTGGCTCCTTATGTTTCTGACTGTGTCATTTGTGGGCATGATCGCAATGAAATTGGGGTTTTGGCCTTTCCCACGGATAAATTATGGGCGTTGGCAGGTTCATCGGCCTCACAATACAGTGCAGATCAACTAACCCTTATTCCAGCGGTGCGTCAAACCTTGTTAAAAGCCCTTAAACAAATGCAAGCCGAAAACCGGGCCTCATCTCGACATGTTGCACGTTTATTACTGCTCGACACTCCGCCTTGCCGAGAATCTGGCGAATTGACAGATAAAGGCTATTTAAATCAACGGATTGCTTTGACCAAAAGAGCCGATCAGGTGACGCGGCTGTATGTAAACGCGCAAGACCCCGCGGTGATTTGCGTATATGAAGAGTTGGAAGAAATAAAGGAAGAAGGATGAGTGAAAAGATAAAAGCAGCCATCATTGGATCAGGGAATATCGGTACTGATCTGATGATGAAAGTGCTACGTAATAGCACACAACTGGAGCTGGGCATGATGGTGGGCATCGATCCGGATTCGGAAGGATTAGCCCGTGCAAAACGCCTCGGCGTAGCAACCACCCACGAGGGCATTAATGGTTTATTAAGCTCAGTTGAGTTTGAGGATATTGATATTGTCTTTGACGCAACCTCGGCACAAGCACACTTGGAAAATGAAAAATTATTAAGGGCTGCAAAACCATTCATTCGTCTGATTGATTTGACCCCCGCTGCTATAGGGCCGTATTGCGTTCCCGTAGTGAATCTGGAGGAGCATATCGATGAGACCAATGTGAATATGGTGACTTGCGGAGGGCAGGCCACCATTCCGATGGTGGCAGCGGTGGCCAAGGTAGCTAAAGTGCACTATGCCGAGATTGTAGCGTCAATAGCAAGTAAATCTGCCGGTCCTGGCACCAGAGCCAATATTGATGAATTTACGGATACGACAGCGCGGGCGCTCGAAAAGATTGGCGGAGCGCGGCAAGGCAAGGCGATTATCATTCTGAACCCTGCAGAGCCCCCCGTCATCATGCGAGATACCGTTTATACCCTATCAGACGATGTGGATGAAAAGCTCATAGAAAAAAGTATTCTGGATACGGTCGCGGAAATACAGAAATATGTTCCAGGCTACCGCTTAAAACAGGATGTCCAGTTTGAAAGATTCACTTCGGCACAACCGCTGAAAATTCCCGGACTTGGTGTTTTTAGCGGAGTCAAGACCTCCATTTTCCTTGAGGTAGAAGGCGCAGCCCACTACCTCCCTGCGTATGCGGGCAATCTCGATATTATGACGTCAGCTGCTTTGGCGACTGCAGAACAAATGGCAGCACATCTAAACACACAGAAAATAAAAAGGTAATGTTATGGGCGCTAAGAAAATTTATATATCAGACGTGACTTTGCGCGACGGCAGCCATGCGATTCGCCACCAATATAGTCTACAGGATGTGAAAAATATTGCCCGCGCCCTGGACGCAGCCCGGGTTGATAGCATCGAGGTAGCTCATGGTGATGGCTTGCATGGGTCAAGTTTTAACTACGGCTTTGGAGCACATACTGATGTTGAGTGGATAGAAGCTGTAGCTGAGGAGTTAAAGCACGCCAAGGTAGCTACGCTGTTATTGCCAGGAATTGGCACGAGCAAAGATTTACGCACCGCTTATGATGCCGGCGCGCGCATTGCCCGTATTGCCACACACTGCACAGAAGCCGATATCTCCGCCCAACATATCGCTTCAGCCCGTAACCTCGGGATGGATACAGTCGGTTTTCTTATGATGAGCCATTTGACGACGCCGGAAGAGCTTGCAAACAATGCCAAGAAAATGGAGGACTACGGGGCTCAATGTATCTATGTGGTTGATTCTGGCGGAGCTATGAATATGAATGATGTCCGCGACCGTGTGCGGGCGCTAAAGCAGGTTCTCCAGGAAGGCACTGAAATCGGGATTCATGCTCACCATAATCTGGCCTTGGGCATAGCCAATTCCATTGTTGCTGTCGAAGAAGGCTGTCGGCGAGTAGACGCAAGTTTGGCAGGCATGGGAGCAGGTGCAGGTAATGCTCCTCTGGAGGTATTTATTGCTGCGGCCGATCGTATGGGCTGGCAGCATGGCACTGATCTGTATGCATTAATGGATGCAGCAGATGATATTGTGCGGCCACTTCAAGACCGCCCGGTTCGGGTAGATAGGGAAACCCTGGCGCTTGGCTATGCCGGTGTATATTCCAGCTTTTTAAGACATGCCGAGGTCGCCGCCCAAAGGTATGGCTTGCCAACGGTAGACATTTTGGTTGAGCTGGGCCGACGCCGGATGGTAGGCGGACAAGAGGACATGATTGTTGATGTGGCTCTTGACCTGCTCAATGAGAAGAACTAATGGAGAGCGCAATGAGTATCTGGTTTAAAGATTTTCCTCTTGACTATGTCAATCAGAGAGGAAGTGAGGCTTTGCCTAAAAGTTTGGGTATAGAAGTCCTGGAAGCAGGCGATGACTTTTTGTTAGGCAGCATGCAGGTTGACCATCGTTCGATAAACCCTGCAGGGTATTTGCATGGTGGGGCCTCGGTGGCTTTTGCAGAGACATTGGCTTCTTGGGCCGGAACTTTTGTATTGGATGCTACAAAAAAACAGTGTGTCGGTCTGGAGATCAATGCCAACCATATTCGCCCTGTGGCGCAGGGTAAGGTGGTCTACGGAAAAGCCAGCCCGGAATCTCTGGGACGCATGATACAGGTTTGGACCGTGCGAATTACTAATGATGAGGGAAAACTTGTTTGTAGCTCCCGAGTGACCCTGGCAGTTCTGGATAGGCCGAGTGAGTATTAATCTAGGGAGAGAAGCAATGACTTATGAAGTAGAAGTTTTGCCCTCCGGCCTGAAGTTCACGGTGCAGAAAGGGCAAACCTTGCTGCAGGGAGCCTTATCAGAGGGAATAATGCTCCTGCATAGTTGCAGGGAAGGAACCTGCGGCACCTGCAAGGGCACTGTCGTGAAGGGGGAAATAGATCATGGCAACTCAGATCTGGATATCTTGAGCGAACAAGAGCGCACAGAGGGGGCAGCACTATTTTGCCAGGCAAAGCCTGAATCAGATTTGACCATACATGCGCCAGAGGTTTCCGAATTGAAAGGCATCAGCGTCCAGAAAACTGCTGCTCGCCTAATAGCCAAAGAAAAAATTAGCCAGGATGTAGTGATTCTTAATCTGGCTCTGCCGCCTGCCATCAATTTTAACTATTACCCTGGTCAGTACATAGAAATCATCCTTAAAAATGGGGCGACCAGAAGCTACTCCATGGCGAATTTGCCCAGTGAGCAGAACCTGCTACAGCTGCATATACGTAACACTGGAGGGCTGTTTAGCAGCTTTGCTTATGATGAGCTCGAGCCCCGCACCCTGTTACGCATAGAAGGTCCATTTGGTAGTTTTTATTTGCGTGACTCTGAGCGCCCGATGGTTTTTTTAGCTAGTGGCACTGGTTTTGCCCCGATAAAGGCGTTATTAAAACAGTTGGCAAGTAGTAATAATAAACGGCCAGTTCATATGTATTGGGGGGGCCGCGTATTAAAAGATCTCTACATGCATGATTGGATGCAGGATTTTGCTCAGCAGCATTCGTGGGTAAGATACACACCTGTGCTTTCTGAGCAAGGTCAAAACGGGGGCTGGGCAGGAGCGACCGGCCTGGTTCATCAGCAAGTTTTGCAGGATTTTAGCGATCTATCGGAATTTGAGGTTTATGCTTGCGGTAACCCCTTGATGGTCGATGCTGCACGAGAAGACTTTGTATTAAAAGCCAAATTAGCTCAGGGTCGGTTTTTTGCGGATGCCTTTATTTGATGTTTATGAATTTTTTCTGGGCAATCATTTAAATGACAAACATATAAGGGTAAAACATAGTGTCCTTTGTAGTTGTATTGTCATAGACTTCATCCATAACAGTTAAATGCATATACGTATGTGTATGTTGTTAGGTGGTCTAAGGTCTAGAGAGGGTAGAGGAGACATCTTTGAATTTAACAATATTCACTTTTCTGGCGCAGGACGGGCTCACCGCAGGTGCCATCTATGCCTTGGTAGCGCTGGCATTGGTACTGGTTTTTGCAGTCACCCGTGTCATTCTGGTCTCTCAGGGAGATTTTGTCACTTTTAGTGCATTAACCATGGCCTCTTTGCAGGCTGATATTATTCCGGCCACCTTATGGTTACTGACGTTCGGAGCACTGGCAGTTTGGGCCCAGGAGATAATTGCAGCCTTTACGCGGCGTTCCTATCGCCGCATTGCGGTAGGAGCACTGAGTTATCTCACTGTACCGATCCTGCTTTGGATTTTTTTCAGTCAGGTTTCATTATCCGAGACCGGGATGCTCGTCAAGGCCTTGTTAAGCTTGCTTATCGTTGCGCCAGCAGGGCCAATCCTGTATCGCCTGGTCTATAGGCCGATTGCTAATGCGCCTGTTTTGGTGCTTCTTATTCTTTCAGTAGCGGTACATATTTCCCTGGTAGGCATTGGTCTTTTGATGTTTGGTCCAGAGGGCTACAGAGCACAACCTTTCACTTCCAGCAGCATCACATTGGGCGGGGTGATGATTAGTAGCCAAAGTTTAATGGTCCTCTTTATAGCCATCGCTTTAATGGTGGCGCTTTATCTGTTTTTTGACTTCAGCATGTACGGCAAAGCTTTGCGGGCCACAGCCTTTAATCGGTCTGGTGCCCAGTTAGTGGGCGTGCCCACTTCCTTGGCAGGAAGCACGTCTTTTTTTCTTGCTTCATTCATAGGGGCTTGTTCAGGACTGCTGATTGGGCCCATTACGACGCTGTATTACGATTCCGGTTTTTTAATCAGTTTGAAAGGGTTTGTGGCTGCAATTATGGGAGGGTTGAGCAGTTATCCACTTTCTGCCATTGGAGCTTTTGTGATTGGGTTGATAGAAAGCTTCGCCACTTTCTTTGCCTCCCAGTATAAAGAGGTCATTGTCTTCACGATGGTATTACCTTTTTTATTGTGGTTATCTCTCACTGTTAATCCGCTAGAAGAGGAAAGCCAATGAAGCGGTATCTACATTCTCCACTGATTTTGGTGTTGGGTTGTGCAATTTTGGCTCCCTACATTCTGAGTGAGTATCACTTATCGCTACTCAACTATATCGGTTTATACAGCATTGTGGCTTTGGGCTTGATTTTAATGACCGGAGTAGGAGGGTTGACCTCGTTCGGGCAGGCAGCTTTTGTAGGTATTGGCGCCTATACGACAGCGGTAATGACTACAAGTTTGGGCTTTTCCCCATGGTCAGGTTTGGTATACGGCATGCTAATCACTGGCTTGGTTGCGACTGTGTTGGGCTTACTTACTCTGCGCCTTTCAGGTCATTATTTACCCATCGGCACTTTGGCCTGGGGGTTAAGCATTTATTATCTCTTTGGGAGTGTGCCGATGTTTGGGGGGGCGAGCGGTATCAGTCACTTACCCCCTATCGCCATTGGGAGTTGGCGCATTAATAGCAGCGAAGATTTTGGGCTTCTTATCTGGATGATTGTAGGTGTGGTGATGTGGCTATTGAGTAATTTGCTAAATAGCCGTGAGGGTCGTGCGATTCGTGCCTTGTTCGGAGGCTCTATCATGGCAGAGTCCATGGGTGTAAATACTTCGCGCTTCAAGATGCTGATCTTTATTTATGCAGCATTATTGGCATCGATTTCAGGCTGGTTGTATGCGCATATGCAGCGCTTTGTGAATCCAAGTCCCTTTTCCATCAATATGGGGATTGAGTATTTATTCATGGCTTTGCTGGGCGGAGCAAATACTTTGGGTGGGGCAGTCGTTGGTGCCGTAACCGTTACCGGACTCAAGGAATGGCTCCAGAGCGTGCTACCCATGCTCTTTGGGCAAAGTGGAAACTTTGAGGCTATCTTTTTTGGTGCCTTGATAGTGGTTTGTTTGATGTACGCTCGTCAGGGCATTTGGCCAGCCGTAATCAGTCGGGTTCCATTCTTGCAACCCCGAAAAGCAATGCCCAAATTATCGTCCTCCGATGCAGGGAAACTCCTCGAAAGGGCTCCTTTGAAGCGCGGAGAGCCGATGTTGTCCGCCCAAAATATTACCAAGAAATTTGGCGGGTTGGTGGCCAACAACAAAATGGATATGACCCTAAAAGCCGGGCAGATTGTTGCCTTGATTGGACCTAATGGGGCTGGGAAGTCTACTTTCTTTAATTTGCTCAGTGGTTTGTTGCCTTTAACCGAAGGACAGATTGAATTTTTGGGTCAACGCATCGATGGACTGTCGCCTCGAAAAATTGCTCGTCTGGGCATTAGCCGTACTTTTCAGCATGTGCGGCTAATTCCTACCATGAGCGTACTGGAAAATGTGGCTTTGGGCGCTCACATGCGGGGTCATGCGGGGTTTATACGCTCTAGCTTGCATTTGGAGCGACAGGAGGAAAACGCTTTGCTCGCTGAGGCGGCACGGCAGATAGAACGGGTGGGGTTGGCTAAATACGCTCATGAGGCCGCTGGGAATCTTGCCTTAGGTCAGCAAAGAATAATTGAAATTGCACGCGCATTATGTACGGACCCCTATCTTTTGTTACTTGATGAGCCTGCTGCAGGACTCAGGCATTTGGAAAAAGAAGCGTTGGCTGAGCTGTTGGAGCGTCTGAGAAAGGAGGGCATCACCGTTTTGATGGTGGAGCATGATATGGATTTCTTAATGGGCCTGGCGGACTATGTGTATGTCATGGAGTCTGGGCAAAAACTGGCTCAGGGAACTGCGCGGGAAGTGCAGCAAAATCCCAAGGTGCTGGCAGCCTATCTGGGTGGAGAATAATCATGGAGCCATTACTGTTGGATGTAAAAGATCTGAATGTGTTTTATGGCAATGTCAATGCCGTACAAAATATCAATCTGAAAGTAAAAACGGGGGAGATCGTTAGCATTATCGGGCCAAATGGTGCAGGAAAAACGACCTTGCTGTCAGCAATTATGGGACGATTGCCCTCTTCGGGGAGCGTTTATTACCAGTCAGAAGGGCTAACTGCTAATGAAGGCATTGCCTATCGGGTTAGTCGCGGCATGTGTCTGGTTCCGGAAAGTCGCGAGCTTTTTAGTGAAATGACTGTAGAGGACAATCTGCAATTAGGGGCCTTCACAAGCTATTTAAAAGGTAAGCGGGATTACCGCCATTTAAGACAGGAAATTTACGAGCTTTTTCCCCGGCTAGGGGAACGAGCCAAGCAACTTGCGGGGACTTTGTCCGGTGGTGAAAGACAAATGCTTGCCATGGGGCGGGCATTGATGGCGCGGCCCAAGTTATTAATGCTGGATGAACCCAGCCTGGGTCTGGCGCCACTTGTTGTTAAAGAAATATTGAATATTGTTGTTACATTGCGTACCCAGGGCGTTTCTATTTTATTGGTTGAGCAAAATGCTCGTGCGGCATTAGAGATATCCGATTATGGCTATGTAATGGAAACAGGGCAGATAGCAGTGAAAGGGCGGGCAGAGGCATTGGCCAATGACCCGCAAGTAGTGGATGCCTATTTGGGGCGTCAATCCAATTAAAAAATGAATATCAATCTCAGGAGGATTCATAGTGAAAAAAACGGCACTATCCATTTTATGTGGTCTGATATTTAGCATGCCAGCATTAGCAGAGATTAATGTCGGGGTCAGTATTTCGACAACAGGGCCCGCAGCATCTTTAGGCATACCCGAAAGAAATACAGTCCAATTATTGCCGTAGGAGATAGCGGGTAAAAAGGTCAATTACCATATTCTGGATGATGCGACCGATACCACAGCTGCTGCGAGAAATGCACGCAAGCTCATCAATGAAAATCAGGTTGATGTATTGATAGCCTCCACGGCAGTGCCTACTTCTGCTGCCATTGCACCACTAGCTCTGGAGCATAAAACCCCGCAAATCACCTTGGCGCCATTTGAGGCCAAGGGTGAGGAATTTAATTGGGTTTTCACAGTACCTCAGACCAATGATCTCATGGCCAGCGCCCTTATCGAACACATGAAAGAAAATGGTGTTGAAACTCTGGGTTATATTGGCTTTGCTGATGCTTGGGGTGAGGATTGGAAAAATGCACTTCAGGTGCTTGGTCAAGAGGCTGGGATCGAGCTAAAGAGTGATGAGCGTTACAATCGGACTGATAGTTCTGTTGGTGGCCAGGTCCTGAAGGTCGTCAGTGGCAATCCAGATGCAGTGCTTATTGGGGCTACGGGAACACCTGCGGCATTACCTCATACAGAATTGCGCCGGGTAGGTTATCAGGGTCCTATTTACCATACGCATGGAGTGGCAAATCAGGCTTTCTTGCGCATTGGTGGAGATGCGTTAAATGGGGCGGTTCTGCCAGTGGGGCCGATTGTGATTTGGGATATCTTGCCGGATGAACACCCCTCAAAAGAACTCGCAGTTGAGTATGCGCAACGATATATGAAAGAGTTTGATGGCGATCTTTCGCCTTTTGGGGCTTATATGTATGATGCGGGCCAGATTCTTTCTCAAGCAATTCCTGTAGCTTTGGCACAGGCGGTGCCGGGTAGTGAGGACTTTCGTATTGCCCTGCGGGATGCTCTGGAGCAGGTTAATGAAGTTCCGGGCACGCACGGTGTCTATAGCTTTTCTGCCGATGAGCATTTTGGGCTTGATGATCGTGGCAGCGTGTTGGTAGAGATTAAGGAGCAGACATGGCAGTTGCTTGACGATTAATGGTCATTACTACATTGTCATGATGGTACTGCCCTGTCAGTTTTCATCTGACAGGGCAATAGGTTTTTTGCCTCTAGGCTGTCAATGTCTTAAAGTCTGGTTGTAGCGGCGCTCCTGCGCCTTCAAACTAAGTACTTCGAGGGGTACTATAATTAATTAGATGTCCTTTAAAACCCCAAGGTAGCCACCCACAAAAAAGCCCCGAATGTCAGCACATTCGAGGCCTTGAAATCTGGTTGCGGGGGCCGGATTTGTGTAATGACCCAGTAAAA
>Ga0079225_10002633_pt1 | contig 10384 bp, 11 predicted proteins | sample Poulit2012_FD_76344 | JGI IMG/M metagenome (GOLD analysis project Ga0079225, IMG submission 76344) | Agricultural soil microbial communities from Georgia to study Nitrogen management - Poultry litter 2012 | ecosystem: Environmental > Terrestrial > Soil > Agricultural land | place: USA: Georgia...
TACGAGAGGAGAGAGCCCTTGGCAGAGCCGGCGCCGCGGGCGTGGCAACGCATGCTGTCGGGTCGTCGGCTGGACTTGCTGGACCCCTCCCCCCTGGACGTGGAGATCGAGGATGTGGCCCACGGCCTGTCGCGGGTCGCCCGCTGGAATGGGCAGACCGAAGGGCCCTGGGCCTTTTCCGTGGCTCAGCATTGCCTCCTGGTGGAGGAGCTGGCGGATCATCTGAGGCCGAACCTGGCCTCGCGCTGGCGGCTTGCGGCGCTTTTGCATGACGCGCCGGAGTATGTCGTCGGCGATCTCATTTCGCCCTTCAAGGCAGCGGTCGGCATCGACTACCGGACCCTGGAAGCGCGTCTCTTCTCGGCGATTCTGCTCCGCTTCTCCCTGCCGGCCGAGCTGCCCCAGCAAACCACCAGGCTCATCAAGCGTTGCGACCAGGCAGCCGCCTACCTCGAAGCGACGCAGCTTGCCGGTTTCACCGAGACAGAGGCGCGGCGTTACTTCAAGCGCCCGCGCGGCCTGCCCCTCGACGCAGAACACTTCCCGCTTCGCCCCCTGCCCCCGGAGGAGGCGAAAGCGGCCTTCCTCAGCCGCTTCTCGCAACTCTTCGAGACTATGGGCTGACCTGACGCAACGGCGGGCCCCGCCGACGCCGCCGCTCCGCAGCGCGGCCCGGGCCGACGACCGCGGTTTGCCGCAACAGTTCGGCAAGACGGCCCAGCGGGTCTTCCGGAAGCGGCCGAGAGCCGGTGACACCCTCGCTGTCACTCTCGTCTCGCTTACTGCTGTCGATGCCGACATAGCGCTGGAAGAGGCGCTGGGCCGCGAGGCTTGCGTCGGTCCCGGCCGGCAGCCGCAGCATCCAGGAGAGCAAGAGATCCTCCGCAGGCCCGGGGAAATCGGAACCCATGGCGAAGGCCTGCCCGATCAGCCCGCCCGGATCATCCTCGTGATGGAGAGGAGATGCATAGTGCAGCGTCATGGGCGCAATCGCGAAGCCGCGATCTCCCATGAAGTCGCTCTAGAGCGGACTGCTCCGGCGGGGCTGCAGGAGATTGACCCGCATCGGCTGGCTGAAGAGGTAGCCCATCTCATCCTTCTCTCCAAGCTCCTCGAAATCCTGGCGCAGTCGCTCGTCAAACCGCTCGAACAGCGCCGTACGCTCGGGATCCACTGCCTCGATCTGCCTGCGGAAGGCATTGTAGTCCACATAGCGTACCGGTGCGTCGTATCGTAGTTCCGTCAGCTGCTCGAAGGGTCCTCCGGCAGCGGCACTCAGGCGCTCATAGGCGACGCGTCGGACCTCCGTTTCGTCGTCGACCGGGCGCATCAGATCAAAATGTGCGCCCTCGGCGAGGGGTTCGGCAATGTAGAGGCAGCCATCCTCGCGCAGCACCCGGCCGGCCTCGCGCAGGGCCTGATCCATCACCTCCACCGGAAGGTGATGCAGCGAGTTGAAGAAGATCACCAGATCGAAGCTCTCGGCCGGAAAGTCGAGAGCCTCCCCGCCTCCCGGCAGAAAGCGCAGATTGGGCAGGGGTTCACCCGCCGTGGCCCGCTGCAGCTGTTGCGGCGCCGGCTCGAGACCGACGGCTTCCTGAAGCCCGCGGCGAAGGAGCGCGCGCAGCAGGGAGCCGTCACCGCAACCGATATCGAGTGCACTCTTCTCTGCAAGAGAAACGAGGTTGGTCAGCACCTCCAGATGCTTGCGTCTCGGTAACGCGCTCATCCCCTGCTCCTTTGCCTACCCCTGGAACTTCCTGTTTCAGCTTGAACGCGATCTGCTCCCCCCGGCAAGAGCCCTGGCACCCAGGGCACAAGCGGGTAAAGTCGGGGGCATCGGCCAGGGAGAAGAAAACGGGGAGCCAGATGAGCCACTTGAAGGACTGGATCGGGCGCAGCGAAACCCGTGAGGAGCCGCTGGACCTGGCCCGCGCGGAGGCGCTGCGGGTGACACTGGAAAGCCTGGACCCGCCGGTTGCGGAGGGCACGCCGCTGCCGGAGCTCTGGCACTGGGCCTACTTCTGGGACTATGCGCCCCTTTCTCAGGTGGGGCACGACGGCCACGCGGCGCGTGGCGGCTTCCTGCCGCCAGTGCCCCTCCCGCGGCGCATGTGGGCGGGCAGCCGCTTCGAATGGCTGTTGCCGCTGCGGCTCGGCACGCCCGTGCGCAAGACTTCCACTATCGCCTCGATCGAAGAGAAGCAGGGACGCTCCGGCCCCCTCGTCTTCGTGACGGTACGCCATGAACTGGAAGGGCCCGAGGGTCTGGCCATTCGCGAGGAACACGACATCGTCTACCGCGAAGCCCCGAAAACGGGATCACCAGCACGGGCACCCGGCGAGGCAGCGCTCCAGGGTCGCTGGGCCCGACCGCTCCGCCCCGATCCGCTCCTGCTTTTCCGCTACTCCGCCCTTACCTTCAACGGCCACCGCATCCACTACGACGCCCCCTACGTGACGCGAGAGGAGGGCTATCCGGACCTGGTGGTGCATGGCCCGCTGCTAGCGACGTTGATGGTCGACCTGGCAAGGCGAGAAGCGCCTGAGCGACAGCTCGCCGCCTTCCGTTTCCGGGCACTGCGGCCCGTCTTCTGCGGGGAGGAAATTGTCGTTGGCGGGGAGCCCGATACCAAGGGCGCTGAGGTCTGGGTCGCAGGCCCGGACGGTGGCCTCTGCATGCGCGGCCGCCTGGAATTCAAGTAGCTCAAAAGTTGAGAGGAAAAAGCGCCTGAGGGACAGGCTGCCAGAGCCTGTCCCTCAGGTCGCGATGGAAAGGGTCAGCGAGCCTCGCCACTAACCGGATCGACCTTGACCTCCACCTGGCGGTCATTGGCGCGATACTCGATCTCCCAGCGACCATCGTCCCATTCGATATCCTCGAAGTGAGAAAAGCCGCTCTCCTGCTCGATCGACTGAAGAATCTCGGAAAGAGGCATGGCATCGCTCGGCGGCGGATCGTCGTTCGCGAAGGCTGGTGTCGCGAGAAGCAAAGCGGAGGCCGTCGCGGCAAGAAGCGTACGCATGGCGCTATCTCCTGTTGGGATGGGGCGAAAAGGCAGAGATAGGCGGGGCGAAGGCCTGCGCAAGTAGACTGCTAAAATAGCTCGCTCGAACTACAGGCGAATGCCCCCCGGCAACGGCGTGAAGCGAACCTGGAGAAGCCGCCGCTGATGCAGTTCGCCCGTGTCCTCTGCCCGCTCCACCAGGGTCAGCCACTGCTGGCCTTCCGGCTGCCCAACCGGCACGATCAGGCGGCCGCCAGGCGCAAGCTGTGCCGTCAGGGTTGGTGGAATATCGGGAAGCGCAAGGCGGACGATGATGGCATCGAACTGTTGCCCGGCTTCCGGCCACCCATAATAGCCATCGGCAATCCGCATATTGACATCGCCATAGCCCAGCTCGTCGAAACGATTGGCCGCATAGCTGGCGATCGCCTGATCATATTCCACGACCCGTACGGAAGCGCCGATTTCCAGCAACAGCGTCGTGAGATAGCCGGCGCCGACACCGACCACTAATGCCTCCTCATCGGGGCTGAGTGCCGCAGCGTGCAGCATCAGCGCGACGATCAGCGGCTGTGACACAGTGGCGCCCGGCATGGCCGGCAGCGGCATGTTGAGGTAGCCGCCCGGCTGCAGATCCGGGGGCAGAAAGCGATGACGCGGCACCTGGCGCATCACCTCCAGCACCGCCTCATCCAGTTCCGCGATCCCCGTTTCCTGACCAATCAGGCGCGCCTGCAGTTCGACCGCCTCGACCATGGAAGCCCGCGCCTCGACAAAGGCTTGCGCTTCCGTCTCCCCCTCCTCAGCGGCGGCCGTCGCCGCCATCAGGGAGAGGACCAGCGGAACCGCAAGCTGCTGCAGCCTTTGGAACATTGAACATTCCTCCGCCGGTTGCTGCTCAGTATCGATCAGAGAGTGGCGGGACGCGAGTCGCTTGTCACTCCTGCCCAAAAAGCAGCCGATCGAGACCGCGCACCAGTCCGACGATACCACCGACCTTGCGCACGGCCAGCAGGACGCCTTCCGCGTAGACACTGGCATCGGTGCCGGCATCGTGCTTCAGGATCAGCCGCGAGCCTGGGACAGTGAAAAGCGCATCGACCGAAGCAGCGTAGCTCGGCAGGCGCACCGCATGGACCTGGACGCCATTGATGCTGCCGCCACGGGTTTCAGCCGGCCCGATGATCTCCTCGATGGGATAGTCGAGCTGTGGTTTGCGCACCTCGCCCAGCCGCTCCGCCAGCTCACGGGCGGTGCCGCTCGGGGAGTCGGGCTTCGCCGCCTTGGCGTAGTCGATCACTTCGAAGTGCGGGATGTGCCTGGCTGCAATCAGAGCAAAGTGAGAAAGGAGGGCCGCAGTGATGGCGAAGTTGCCCGACGCCACTACGCCCTTGCCCGCGGCCCGGGCCGCCCCGTCAAGCTCGACATAGTCTTCGGCCGTCAGACCGGAGGTGCCGACGACGACCGACACGCCGCGGGCCAGCGCCGCCTTCACGTGGTTCTTGACGACGGATGGGTGAGTAAAGTCGATCAGGACATCGGTCGGCTCACCGTCCAGCGCTTCCTCCACCGACGTGCTGATGCGGATGTTCGCGCGCTTGCGCCCGATCACGTGCCCCAGATCATCGCCCGCCGCACGCCGCGCGACCGCACCGGCAACTTCCAGATCCGCCGCTTCGAGCACGGCCTCCGCCACCGCGCGGCCGGTCCAGCCGGTGGCGCCTGCAATGCAGACTCTCGTCATATGCATACCTCCTCTCCATCAAGAAAACCTCGAATTGATCCTAGACGGAGACGCTGCCAAGGATAGTCTGTTGTTTTAAAGAGCGGCCGAAACGAGACATTGCGCCCCCTCAGGCCACACCCGGACGGTGGCGCGGCCTTCTATCTGCTTGAGCGCTGGCTGTGTGAGAGTATAGCCTCAGAGTAACGAGGAAGTGCCCTTTCACATCTTGAGCTGGAGTCTGTCATGGCCAAGCGTCCCAATTCCCCTGCCGCAAAGGACATCGCCTATGTCCTGCATCCCTTTACCAATGCGCGGCGTCATGAAGAAATCGGCCCGATGATCATCGATCGAGGCAAGGGCGTTCACGTCTACGACGACCAGGGCAAGGAGTACATCGAAGGTCTCGCCGGCCTCTGGAGCGTAGCGGTCGGCTTTGGCGAGGAGCGGCTGGTCGAGGCGGCGATGCGTCAGATGCAGCAGCTGCCCTACTACCATTCCTTCGCGCACAAGTCCCACGAGCCCTCGATCCTGCTGGCCGAAAAACTGCTCGAGATCGCGCCGCGCGACTTTTCGAAGGTCTTCTTCACGAACTCCGGTTCCGAGGCCAACGACAGCGTCATCAAGATGCTGTGGTTCTACAACAATGCGAAGGGCCGGCCGGAAAAGAAGAAGTTCATCAGCCGCTTCAAGGCCTATCACGGCATCACCCTGGCGGCCGCCAGCCTGACGGGGCTGCCGGCGAACCAGAAGGGCTTCGACCTGCCGCTGGACCGCTTCGTGCACACGGCCTGCCCGCACCACTACCGCTTCGCCGATGAAGGGGAGAGCGAAGAGGAGTTCGCCAGTCGCCTGGCCGGCCAGCTGGAAGAGCTGATTCTCCAGGAAGGCCCGGAAACGATCGCTGCCTTCATCGGCGAGCCGGTGATGGGCGCCGGCGGCGTGATCGTCCCGCCGCGCACCTACTGGCAGAAGGTACAGCGGGTCCTGCGGAAGTACGACATCCTGCTGGTGGCCGACGAGGTGATCAACGGCTTCGGCCGGACCGGCAACCTCTGGGCCTGCCAGACCTTCGACATCGAGCCCGACGTGCTGGTGACCTCGAAGCAGCTGACCAGCTCCTACATGCCGCTGGCGGCCATCATGATCACCGACGAGATCTACCAGGCCTTCGCCGACTACACGAAGGAGCTGGGCACCTTCGGCCACGGCTTCACCACCAGCGCCCATCCGGTGGCGACCGCCGTCGGGCTGGAAAACGTCAAGATCATAGAGGAGCGCAAGCTGGTGGAGCATGCGGCTGCGGTGGCGCCGCGCTTCCAGGAAGGCCTGCGCCGCTTCGCCGATCATCCGCTGGTCGGCGAGGTGCGTGGGGTCGGCCTCATTGCCGCCGTGGAACTGGTGTCTGACAAGGCAACCAAGGCAGGCTTCGAGCCGGTCGGCAGCGTTGGCCTCCACCTCTTCGAGCGCTGCCAGGCCAACGGCCTGATCGTGCGCAACCTGGGTGATGCCATCGCCTTCTGCCCGCCACTGATCATCAGCGAGCAGGAGATCGACGAGCTTCTCGAGCGCTTCGGCAAGTCGCTCGAGGAAACCCAGGAATGGATGAACAGCCGCAGCGTCGCGGCCGAGTAACGCAACTCACTCATTCGATGTTGCTGACCGGGCCGGCAGGGGTGATTTCCGTCCCTGCCGGCCTTGCTCTTTCGGGGCAAGCGCGGCACCTTCCCTGCATGGATTACGAAGCCTTTTTTGGCGATCAGTTGGCGGCCTTGAAGAAAGAAGGCCGCTATCGGGTCTTCGCAGATCTGGAGCGTCGCGTCGGTCGCTTCCCGCAGGCGATCCGCCATGTCGCGGGGAAGGAACACCCCGTCACCATCTGGTGCTCGAACGACTACCTGGGCATGGGCCAGCATCCGGAGGTGCTGGGAGCCATGCACGAAGCGCTCGATCGCTGCGGTGCCGGTGCCGGGGGCACCCGCAACATCTCCGGCACCAACCACTATCACGTCCTGCTGGAGCAGGAGCTGGCCGCCTGGCACCAGAAGGAAGCGGCGCTGCTCTTCACCTCGGGCTATGTGGCCAACTGGGCGACCCTTGGCACCCTGGCGGCGCGCTTGCCGAACTGTGTCGTCCTCTCCGACGAGAAGAATCACGCCTCCATGATCGAGGGCATCCGCCATTCCCGGGCCGAGAAGCGGATCTTTCGACACAACGATCCGAAGGACCTGGAACGGCAGCTCGCCGACTTCGAGCCCGGCCGGCCAAAGCTGGTCGCCTTCGAGTCCGTCTACTCGATGGATGGCGATATTTCCCCGATCGCCGAGCTTTGTGACGTCGCCAAGGCCGCGGGCGCCCTGACCTACCTGGATGAGGTGCACGCCGTGGGTCTCTATGGCCCTGGGGGAGCGGGCATCGCCGACCGCGACGGGGTGCTCGACCGCCTCGATGTCGTGCAGGGCACCCTCGGCAAGGCGATCGGCCTGATCGGTGGCTACATAGCGGGAAGTGCCGCCCTGATCGACTTCATCCGCTCGTTTGCCAGCGGCTTCATCTTCACGACCTCGCTGCCGCCGGCCATCGCTGCCGGTGCGCTTGCCAGCGTGCGTCTCCTGAAGCGCGCGCATGGACTGCGCCAGCAGCATCAGGCGGTCGTCGAAGAAGTGAAGGCGCGCATGGCGGCGGAGCGCTTGCCCCTGTTGCCGGGCCCCAGCCACATCGTACCCCTGATGGTATGCGATCCGGAACGCTGCCGCGAAGCCAGCAACCAGCTGCTCAACGACTTCGGCCTCTACGTCCAGCCGATCAACTATCCGACGGTCCCACGAGGTGAAGAGCGCCTCCGCTTCACCCCGTCACCCCTGCACGGAGCGCAGGAAACAGAAGAACTGCTGCAGGCGGTTTCCACCGTCTGGGACCGGCTGCAGCTGCCGCGGCTGGCCTCTGCCAGCGCCACCTCCAGAAGGGCCAGCGCATGAGATCCGGCAGGTGCAGCTGCCGGTTATTCGCAAGGCGACGGGGCAATGAGGGCGTAGCCGCGACACCGAGGCATGCTGTGGCGCACCGGAGCTCTTGGCAGTAGTATCACCACTTACGAGAAGTCACAGAGGAAAGTATGGGCCAGTCGAGCGACGCTTTCGTGCGTTTCATGAACGTCCAGAAGACCTACGACGGTGAGACGCTGGTCGTTAAGAATCTGAATCTCGATATTGCGAAGGGCGAGTTCGTCACGATGCTGGGTCCCTCCGGCTCGGGCAAGACCACCTGCCTGATGATGCTGGCCGGTTTCGAAACGGCAACCGGCGGTGACATCATGCTGAACGGACGAAGCATCAACCGCGTCGCCCCCCATCGTCGCGGCATCGGCATGGTCTTTCAGAACTACGCCCTTTTCCCCCACATGACGGTGGCCGAGAATCTCGCCTTTCCCCTGCAGGTACGCAAGCAGCCAAAGGCGGAGATCGAGCGCAAGGTGCAGCGCGCGCTGGACATGGTTCAGCTGGGCGATCTCGGCAAGCGACGTCCGGCACAGCTTTCGGGCGGTCAGCAGCAGCGGGTCGCGGTGGCACGCGCCCTGGTATTCGATCCCGACCTCGTGCTGATGGACGAACCCCTCGGGGCTCTCGACAAGAATCTGCGCGAGCAGATGCAATACGAGATCAAGCACATCCACGAGAGCGTCGGCGTCACCGTCGTCTATGTAACCCATGACCAGTCGGAAGCGCTGACCATGTCGAACCGCATCGCCGTCTTCGATGACGGCGTGATCCAGCAACTCGCCTCCCCGCCGGAGCTCTATGAAAAGCCCCAAAATGCCTTTGTTGCCGCCTTCATCGGCGAGAACAATCAACTTCGCGGCAAGGTCGAGGAGATCAGGGGCGACGACTGCACGGTGCGGCTCGATGATGGCTCCATCGTTCATGCGCTCAAGGTCAACGTCAGCAGCGTCGGCGAACGCACCACCCTCTCCCTGCGCCCGGAAAGGGTGGTGACGGCACCGGAGAGCAACGGCCAATACCCCAATGTCTTCGAAGCCAAGGTCGAGGAGCTGATCTATCTCGGTGATCACATTCGCACCCGGGTCAAGGTCTGCGGCAGCGATGACTTCATCGTCAAGATTCCCAATGCGCACGCCCAGGCCCGTATTGCCGAAGGCGAAAGCATCAAGATCGGCTGGGCGATGGAAGACTGCCGGGCGCTGGATGCCGCCTGAAGAGCCCTGAAGTCCCAGCCGTTGCGACTCGATCGCAACAACTGGACAAGCAGGCAGGCTCGCTCTATGTTTCTTCCGATCGCTTTTCCCCGGGGAGCGGGAGGAAGCACTGACGGCAGGAGCCATCGCCTCATGTATCGCGACAACAGCCTGATGCCGAGCGAGGCGATCCGCCTGCTGGCTCTCGGCATCCTGACAGAAGGCGAGAGAAGCTACGCAGATCTCGCCTCTGCCGTACGCCACTTCACCGAACGGCTCGTTGGCCCCTCCCTCGAGCTCATCGCTCAGCCGCTGGAGCTGCTGCGGGTCGAGGGGTTGACCGAAGCGATCGATGGAGAAGGTTCGGCGGAAACGGTTCGCTTGCGCATCACCAGGACGGGAGAAGAGGCGCTGCAGACGCTCCTGCGCGCCAATCTGCGCCCGCAGGTCAACGACCTCAACAAGCTGATCATCGCCCTCAAGGTCCGCTTCCTCCACCTGCTGCCCCCGGAAGATCAGCGCGGCCAGGCGGAGCTGATGGTCGAGATCCTGGAGCGGGACCTGGCGCGCCTCCAGGACCTTCGAGCCCATCATGACGGCGAGGTCGGCAACCTGGGGATCTGGCTCGACCTCGAGATCGAGCAGACCAGAAACCGCCTGACCTGGTTTTCCTCCCTGGCCGAGCGAGTAGGGACTGGCAGCAGCTGACTGCGCGGACCGCCCCGGTCAGCTATCGCTTCCATGGATTGTCTTTTCTTGGCGGCTTGTCGTGGCCATGACGCACAGCCGAATATGGTCCTTTTGCCCGCAGGGTCTGCAGCAAATCTTTCCGCCAAAGAACTGGCTTCGACTACAATCTGGTGAAGGCCGCGGCGAGCCTGGGCGCTTCGCCCTTCACGACCTTCCGCCGGGTGGTACTGCCGACCATTGCGCCCGGTGTCGTCTCCGGCGCCATCTTCGCCTTCGTCATCTCCTTCGACGAGGTTGTGGTGGCACTCTTCCTGACCGGGCCAGGCGAGCGGACCCTGCCGCGGCAAATGTTCGTGGGCATTCGGGAGAACATTTCCCCGGTGATCGCGGCGGCAGCAACGCTCCTGATCCTGCTCTCGGTGGTGCTGATGGCGACGACCGAGATCCTGCGCCGCCGTTCGGCTCGCTTGCATGGAAGAGAGTAGTAACCTGCAGGGCTCGGATCCACAGAGGTCGCAATTTCGACTCTTGTAGCCTATCTTAGGTCCTGTACTAATCTGGGGTCTTGACATGGTCCGGCCCGGTACTCTCCGGACGCGCCTGCCAAGGACCGTCAGAAGACCTCGGTGGTCATCCGGCCAAGTGCCGTGTTTTTCGCATTTCTTTGGAGCATGTCATCGTGCGCAAGCGATTACGCACTCTACTCCCCTTGGCGGCTCTCCTCTTCGGCGGATCGAGCGCCACCACCCCGGCTCAGGCATCATCCTTGCA
>Ga0079225_10002634_pt1 | contig 10379 bp, 11 predicted proteins | sample Poulit2012_FD_76344 | JGI IMG/M metagenome (GOLD analysis project Ga0079225, IMG submission 76344) | Agricultural soil microbial communities from Georgia to study Nitrogen management - Poultry litter 2012 | ecosystem: Environmental > Terrestrial > Soil > Agricultural land | place: USA: Georgia...
CATTAAAGGCCCATTTCGTTATATTTTCATTAAATATCGCTTGTTCAATTTCAGACGGGATAGACTCACCGTTTGCCAAATCAATGACTTGAACAGGTCCACTATCCACACTGTAAGCAAATAACATCACTTCAAAATCTTCTGCCTCCACATAGCGATAGACCCCGCTTTTAGCGAGGTCCACACTACTATACGTTTCAATATCGATATTTAACGTTCTCATGATAAGAAATCATCATCCACATCAGTGGCAAAATCGACAGAGGCATCTGTACGTCCACCAAGCGGTTCTCCATCTCGAATCTTTTGAATGTTTCCAAGGCCACATGCAATCCCGCGATTTCCATTTGAATTAAATGCGTAAAAATTAATACTTACACGTGCATAAACTCCTGAGTAAACTTCCGAGCGCTCTAAAATTGGATTGATGTCCTTGTCAACAATTTGTGGTGGGGTGATACTATTTGCATTTACAAAGTAGCTGTTTGAATATGCCTCGTCATCTGAGCGATCAATATCACCATCACGAAGTGGTAATTTTAATGCAGCTTTGTTGGGAATCTTCCCACCAAACTTTCCTCTACCTTCTTCAATCGCAGCATCTACCGCTTTCTCAATTGCCTGTAATGTTTTTGTATCATCTTTTGGAATGATAATACTGACACTGTATTTTTCTTTTCCACCATTAATTGACTTTGGCTCCCATACATTTGCATAAGATAATCTAACTACTCCTGTAATTACTTTCGTTGGATTTTTTACTTGTTTTGTCATAATTAATTTTCCTCCATAAATTCATTTTTAATTGATATATTTTTTATTTCAGGTCGTTTATCTGATAATGGAACTAATGTCGGTTTGCCCTTTGGCTTCATAACAAATTGACCTAAAATTTCATTAAACTTAGATTTACCCATTAACTTTTCTATGTTCGTTATGGTTAAAATGCTCTTTTTATAAATGTCTTCATAACCAGCTTTAATTGCAGCTTCTTCGACATCTTTTTCATTTGTGTACTTACGTATAGACCTGCCTTCCACCACTTTAAATCCTGGCCATTCTTTCCCATGATTGACTGCAGCACTTGTGGCATAACTAGTAATTTCATTTGTCCACTTCGTTAAATCGGCGATGCTTGTTAATATGTCGGCAATTTCTTCATCCGTTAAAAGTGGTGGTTTTTTGAATTCATATTTAGCAACTTTTAAATTTGCTTCAGCTCTTGCCCTACATTTAACAGATGCCCTGCAAAACCTGCACCAATCACCAGCCACGTATTCACCTTTACCTGCAAAAGCTAACTCTGCTTTAGGTTGTAAAACATTATTCGCCCAATCTAGTAGTTCTTCTTTTGCTATTGTAAAAACACTTAAGTTTTCCCTTCGTGGTTGATAGATGGTCATGCAAACTTGTTCAATATCATAAATGCCATCAAACAAGTTCAAAGCACCCAGTGCATACAACATCATTTGCGGATTAGTTTCCGCTTCTACTAAAACACCTTGTCCATATTTAAAGTCGATTACATGAACAACATCATTTCCAACAATTACGCAATCCCCTGTTCCAAAACCTTCTGGCACATAATTTGAAAAATCTAATCGTTGTTCAATCAAAATAAGCGGGTCCTTTGTTTTCTGTTTCACTTCTTCAATTACTTCTAGAATGTATTGAACGTAACCATCTGTATGAAATTCCATCTCATCAGAATGATAGACTGACGATGGCTTTTCGCACTCCCTGTTTAAAGCGTTTCTTAATTTATACTCACTTAACTCATGAGCAGCAGTTCCTTCAGCTGCCGCTTCTCCTGAAGTATCATCAAACTCTAATTCCAGTCGAGCGGATGGAGTACATTTCAACCAGCGATGTGAGCCTGAAGCGGATAAAATGGCATGTTTCATTATTTCAATTCCTCCGCATCTTCCATAAGTGCAACATAATGTTTTGGATCAATTTCACTTAGCTTTATTGCATGGTATTTTTTCAGTAACTTTTTTATTTCAGCTGTAAAGCCTGCTTGGCTCTTTTGTGCAAGTAAGGTTCTCACTTCTTCAAGTGTTACTTCCTTTCTTGATTCATCTTTCTTAACAACGTCTTCTTCTTTTGTTCGTAGAGACTCTTCATTACTTGCTAACACTTCAGCAATTTCTTGCACTGTTTCAGCTAGATTGTTTAAATTAGTTACTAGATCAAGAAGTAATTTTGTTCTACTCATATCAAGCCTCACCACCTTTCTTGAATTCTTTAATTTCTACTGTTTCCACTGAGTCCCCAGGTGTGATAACGAGCAAATTTACCTTTTTGCCGAGTAGTAAATCTAGCATTCTACTTCGTACTGTTTTTCTCTTACCTTCAACTACTCGTGTTTTTTCGCCATGCTGATCTGTTACATTGATAATCACCTTGTGATTTAGACTCATTGAAAAACACTCCTTTCTAAGAGTGATTTAATATCCTCTCACCTATAAGCGATTTTTTCGCCGTATTCGAACCCGTTTTTTACGATTAATTTCAAAAAGGCTCAATTATGAGCCTTCTCGAATTAACTTTTTTAATCTTCTGTATATTTTTGTTAGACGATTTCGAATAGCCGCTTCCGTTACACCTTCTTCATCAGCAATATCAACATTCGTTCTGTTTTCAAAAAACTTCTTTTGAATCGTACTTAATTGTTTCTCAGTTAAGTGTCGCATGGCATCTGACAACTCATTAATTAATTCCTGTTTTTCTTGGTAGTTTTCCATTTCTACAATTTCATTAATTGGATTAGCGTCCCAATCAGCTAGTACTTTATTATGTTCGGCTTGTGAATCTCCTACAAAGTCATCGATATAATGATTTGTTTTTTCGATATATCTATTCCATGCTCTAGTTTCTTCATCATCCATTTCATGTATAATTTTAATGTCAACTTCTGTTACACCATTTTCACCAGGAGTAATTGTTATTGGCGGTTGATTTGCTCCGGAATAAATATAAACTCCTCTTTTGTTTTGATTCGTAATGTACTTCTTTTCAAGTCTTTTCACTGCTTTCTCTTTTGTCATTGTTTGGCATCCTTTCCGCCTATTTGCGGAAGACAAAGGATACAAACAAAAACTAACTTGTCCTGAAGTACACTGCCCTTTACCTAAAAAAGTGCGCAATAAGGGTAGGGTACTAATATTGAGTCACAACAATCCATATGGACTGTGATTTTCAATATGTATCCTTTGCCCTTATTGCAAATCAGGCATTTGATATTTTTTTGATAGAATTCTAGTTTAAAGTGCCACAACTAAATTTCTATTGACTTTATTGTCTCTCTTCTAACTAGGTAATTAAAATAGTCTAAAAATCTAATTATCTAAAAAATAAATCATTGATTAAATAACATTTTTTGATAATGTTAATATAGACATAATTAGAAATTAGTAATTTATTAATTACTATTTGAAAGGTGGGGTCTACCAAATGAGTTACGACACATTTAAGAGTGCATTTGTCTTCGAAAGCTTTAAATGTGAAACCAACTTTAATGAAATTGTCGAACCGAATACAGGCGAAAAAGTAAAGAGCTTAGTGATTAGAAATAATAGTACTGAAAAGTTCCGAGCTGCCTATATTTATGGTGAAGGATTGAAGGAAATCAGTAGAAGTAAAGGAAGTGAAAAAAATAATATTTTAGGTGAATTTTTGGGGATAAAAAAAAATGACATCGAATCTATCATGTCATTTTTTAAAAAATATGGATTTTTATTTAGTTTGAAAGAATTTAATCAGTACATATCAGTCGACATAGATGACATCATTTATATAAAAGAAAACCTTGAGGCTTTAATAAATTTGCTAAATGCTCAAGAGTCAAGTGAGATTGATTATAAAAAATTACTCGATTCTGTGCTCTTTCTCATATTAAGTGAAAAGAAAAATGTAAAAATAAACGAGAAAATATTTTATAAACCTACACAAGATAATTTTTTACATAATATTAAAAGTGCTAATAAGATTAATTTTGAAGGTAATGGTAATATAATTCAAATTCCAAGAAATGATGGGGGAAGTTATCCAGCATATAGAGTTAAAGATAACATTATTGACGCTGGTTTCTATGATATGAATATAACTAATTATGAAAGTTTACTTGAAAGTGAAGATTCATCTTTAGATTTCATTAAACAAATATTTAAGTCATTTGTAAAAAAAAATACTTCCATTTTTTCAGAAGATGAGTGTTTAATAGTAGATTTCTTATTTCATTTTGTTCAACGAATTTCTATAATTGATTTGCATTCGTTATCTTTAAACATGCCATTTTCAAAAGAAGTGTATGAAAAAATTATCATTGAAGAAAACACAGATTTAAAAAAAGCATTATTAACAATTTCTAAATTTCTTATTGAGAGAGAGCTCAATCATCATTTATCTGAAATTAAACCAGTGTATAATGCAAAAACTATGCAACCCAACTGGAACCTTCCTTCCTTACTATCTGCTATGTACTTATCATTATTCTATTTGGATTCTAAACAAGCATCTTACAGAGCTTGCCAAAATATTAATTGCAACCAATTCTTTTTAGTATCTAAAACTAATAGGGTAAAAAAATATTGTTGTGTTTATTGTACTAATGCAGTTTCCCAAAGAAGATACAGGCAAAAAAAATAGAGTGAGAACTTTTTTCATTTCTCACTCTACATCTTTTTATTCAATTCTAAACTTTCTTTTATTGCTTCAGATAACTTTTTTATCTCTTGTCTATTTGGTCTAGTTGAATTTGCCATTAATGTTTTTACATCAACTAATATTCCTTGCACTCGTTCATAATCCTTATTAGAACTTTTCCAATCTGCCACCGCTTCGCCAATCGAAAAATAATTGTTATTTGCATTGAATCTATTATTTCCTAAATTAAATGGCATTAAGAATGCGTTTAGTACTTCTTTCCCATCTTTGCGCTTTTCATCGAACTTTGGATTTTCAGCAATATATTCAGCATAAGTTATTTGCTTATTAATCGATGTTGACCTTGGTAAGTCACTTACTTTCCCAGAAACTCCATACTTATAATATTTCGCATCTAAAACTATTATATTATCATCTGTTACCATAATGGTATCAGGTTCAAGTGCAGCATTTTCTCTTTCACCAATTCTTAGTTTCCAGGATGTTTTTGGAAAATAGAAATGTTTATCAGAAACACCGTAAGTTTCATCAATTAATTTTTCCCATATATATTCAAAGTTATTAGTTCCAAAATAAAATTCTTCAGGATCATCTACACTATTTCTAAATTCAATTATTGCAAGCATACTTTGAAACAATTGTTTTAATGAATCATCATTGGTTTTTTCTAATTTTTGTAGTAATATGCTGCGATAAACTTTTAGATTTGGATTCTTCACACTTGCAGGTGGGGGTAATTTTTGTTTGTAAATCCAACCTAGTTTCATAAAACTTTCATAAACACAAAATTTGTTAATTTCAGTGATAAGGTGTTTATCGGTATCATTACTTTTTCTAACCATTAAATTCGGAAATACAAACCCTGACTTTTGAACAATTGGATGAATCTTTTTTATAGTTTGCTTCATACTCACAGGTCCAGACATACCTTGAACATAGACTTCTTCATTTTCCATATAATAATCATAATCCAAAAAATACTGCATTACCCTAAAATAAGCCTGAACTGGAAACCTAACGGTTTTTAAAACCTGATTAGGGTTAATTTGTGAAACTCTAGATTGTTTATCATTATAAGAAGCTAATATTCCAATTAAATCTATAATTTCATCCCTTATTTTTTCTTCTTTTTCGGATATTTTATAACCAATTGGAAAGTTCACACTTATTTCGTGCCTGTCACCTTTAATTTCAGATTTAATTCCAACGAATGTATCTCCTTCTTTATTAGTAGCATTTCTACAATATTCTTTTAAAGATTTGGACATTAAAACATCGTTAAAATCACTGCTCATTTATATTCCCCTCAGTCGAGCTATCCAAAAATAAATCCTCTCTGATATCCTGATTAAAAATATTAAACCTAGCATCTGCCGTATATCTATTAAAATCGTCCAAAACTTTTTCTAAGCTTTTATAGCTACTATCAAACAAGTCTTCCCGGCTAAATTTAAATGCATCATCCCAAAGATATTTAATAACCTTATCTCCAAATCTTGAGTTTAAATCTTGAATAATTCTATTAATTCTCTCGGTATCACTTGAATCTACTTTATATTTTTCTGATATTTCTTCCTGATTTTCAGTAATTGAGTAATACTGTAAAACATTCTTTGTAACAAAATAAGCACCTAGCCGCTTATCTTCAGACGATAAAGTTGATGCACTGCTAGTAATAATTTGATTATTAATGACCGTATTAAACTTTCCCCAAGTTACATCTGTATCCAATATTTTTATATCCGCGTGCTCCGCTTTTGTCACATCATTTTCTATCATCTTCATATTCCATCTTCTTTGGAAAGCAGTATCTAAAGTAAATACATTTTGATCCGCAGTATTCATAGTCGCTAAAATATGTAAGTTGGATGGGATGTAGATAGGTCTTTCTTTTTCATCAAATATTTCGTTTGCTATATTGTAATTAGTAATCTTATATGAACTTTCCCCGCCATCCCTTCTATCCAGTAATTGAAAAATCTCACCAAATATCGTTGGAGCGTTACCCCTGTTTATTTCTTCAATAATTAAATAATAGTGATTACTCGGATCATTAAATGCTTTTTTCAATACTCGAGTAAAAGGACCTGGTGTGAAATCATAAGTTATCTCTTTTTCATCACCTTCACCTTTCACTGTTGGTAATATTTGCCCGACGAAATCTGTGTTCATATAATCAGGATGAAAAACAACACGTTCCATAAAATTGAAATCATTACAATATTCGCTCTCAATTTTATAACTTTTTCCTGAACCAGGAACACCGTATAAAAGAACGTTATTACCCCCTTGCACCCTTGAACTATATAATTCATCTTCTTCACTTAATTCAACTGCATAAGGGGTTTCATTTATATCATCTATTTTATCGATAATATATTTAGTATTCAATAAACTTAATGATGTATCAACACGGCATTGATATAGTTCAAGTTCCTCTCTCATCTCATTAGCTACTTCGATTCCCCTACTGGCTGAATAATTAATATAAGGGTTCATGCCGTCTGCTAAAAGTGATTTTAAAATCCTAAGAGACCCTTTTGGTTCCTTACTACCATTAATATCAATTACAGAACCCTCATTCTCCAATAATTTAATATAAACGCTATTCATATTAAATATTATATCTTTTTCACCATCAACTAATTTGTAGACGGCTTCTTCAGATAAGTGCACCAATAGCTTTAATAATGCCGACTCACTTTCACTATCTATTGCAATATTCAGTCCAATCCATGAAAGAAGAATTTTTGAATATTCATCTCTATTAGAAGACAACAAAGTATCAATAATATCCATATTTTTAGTAAAAGTAATAGTTTTTGGATATCTCTTCCTTCCAGTTCTTTCAGATGAAGCAGGCCTTTCATCAAAAAATTTTATCCTCGCTACTCTCCAAATTAATTCAAATGCTACAATTAAGGACTCTAATTGCGATTTAAACATTTGATTTTCATTTACTTTTTCTAGAAAATCATTATCGGAAATTCCATATGATGTGTAAATAGGCGAATAAATATCAATTAACTCTGAACTCAATTCTTCAGTTAACACTATAGCATCGCCTGACATTTCAGAATATGTTAATTTGCAGTTTTTCCCACTAGCTTTCCAGAAAATCATCAATAATCCCAAAGTTGATTTAACTTTGGGTAATGAAGATTTTATTCCAAGTTTTAAGTCAGGATTCGCATATTCTTTTATCTCATCAGGTCTTAACAAATTAATCATCCTCCATAATGTCCTTCATAATAGTTAATGCAATCTCTTTTGCAAGTAGTGGTGGGACAGCATTTCCTACTTGCTTCATTTGTGAACCTTTAGTTCCTAAAAAACGAAAAGTATCTGGAAAGGATTGTATTCGTGCTGCTTCCCTCACTGTAATGGCTCTGTGCAAATAAGGATGGGTAAATTTCCCGGAAGAAGGAGTATCAAATCTAGTTGTAATGGTAACTGATTGGTCTTCTTTAATCATTCTAGACCATGTTCCACTATAGATAGACTTGGTTAAATGTTCTTTGGGTAAAACCTCCCTACCGCTGTTTGGGGGAATCATCTTCAGCCTCTCTAAAGCCAAATCAGAATGTTTAGTAGCCTTATGGTTGAATAGTTTATCGCTACCTTCACGCATTTGTCTTTGGTAGTCACTTTCAGCTGATAATTTATAAGTATCGCATTCTAACCCCTCACCAGACTCCAAATAAGAAAGATCACTAATTGCATCCCATATTGTAACTTTATTGTTTAACTTTTCAGGCTCAGGTACAGCTGTTAGTCCTAATTTACCAATTATTATTGCACGCCTTCTATTTTGTGGTACACCATAGTCAGCGGCATTTAAAATACCTGTTGATAATTTATAACCTAAGCTTTCAAATAAAGTTATTATTTCTTCTTTAAAATACCCTCCTTCTGCTGTTAGTAGATTAGGTACATTTTCCATAACAAAGTATTTTGGTTGAACATATTTTACAACTTCTACAAATTGCTTAAAAAGATAATTACGGTCATCGTTTATTGACTTCCTTTGACCTTTTTGAGAAAAACCTTGACAAGGTGGTCCACCTATAACAACTTCTATCTTTTCTTTAAATTTAGTAAAAACATCTTTATGAGAAATTTTTGTTATATCTTCTACGATAACTTCAGTTTTAGGATGATTATATTTATAGGATTTAGCTATCGATTCATCAAACTCATTAGCTAGTACTATGTCAAATCCCGCCATTTTAAAACCTAAAGATAATCCTCCCACACCTGCAAATAAATCTATTACTTTAGGTTTCATTCTTGCACCTCTTGAATACGCTGTTTTGCTATTTCATAATATTTTTCACTTAACTCAATACCAATGAAATTACGATTGTTCTTTACTGCCGCAACTCCTGTGCTTCCACTTCCCATAAACGGGTCCAATATTATATCATTTTCATTGCTTAGCACACTAACAAAGAAATCCATTAACTTAACTGGTTTCTGCGTAGGATGTTTTCCAAATTTACGTTCACCATTTGCTGCCACCGCAGTTTCAACAAAATCATGAAGTACTTTTCCGTTATTATTAAATGTTCCTGTTTTCTTCTTATAAGTAAAATAAATCCAGGATTCCGTTGAATTGACAAAATGTAGATTCATATTCCGTGGCATAGGGTTTAATTTATGCCAAATACCTGTTGTTTTATAATACAAACCATGACGTTCAGCAATTTTTATAATGCTCTCAACTTTAATAATAGCCATAAAGACAATCATGGACCCTCCATGTTTTAAAACTCTAACAGATTCTTCAAAGAAGTTGTCCATTGATTCTTCCCATTCCTCAAAACTTAAATCATCCCATCCCGCAGATCCAAAGAAATTATCTCTCATTTTTTTCAAGTTTGTATCCCGATCTTTCATAAAATTTCCCAAATTATAAGGCGGATCCGTTAAAATTAAATCCACGGAGTTATCTTCAATACTTTTCATTGCTTCTATACAATCTTTATTATGTAAAATCGAATTAGCCACAACTAATTTTCCCTCGTTTCAACTATATACTATTTAATTAAGTTTGATTTTCAAACTCTACTTCAACAATTTCACTCAACTGACAATTTAATGCATTACAAATTCTAACAAGCACATCCAAAGAAACATACTCATTCTTTCTCATCTTTGAAAAAGTACTAGGAGCAATGCCAGTAACATGATACAAATCCGAAACTTTAATCTCTTCATCTATCAAACGTATCCAGAGTCTTTTATAATTAACTCCCATTTCGCACCCCTCACAAACCTTATAAAGTCATCAAATAATTATAACACATTTTTTCGTGTTTTCAAATGTTTTTTCGACTTCACGAAATTATCTGTATATACTTTTATAAACATAAAATTAAAGGTGTCGAATCAACCTTTCTGTCAACTAACTCAACCAAAAGTTCCTCTATCAACTCAACCCTCATTTCCGTCCAACTTATGCTTCATTTCCACACAAATAAAAATAAGATTTCCCAGTATTGGCAACTTCCCAAAACACTGGAAAACCTTATTCTAACAACGCTTCACCCCTTCTTATTCATCCACCCTAGACATCAATGCTACCAACTCCACATGTGAAGTTTGTGGAAACATATCTACAGGTTGCACTTCCTTTGTGCGATACCCACCATCTTCTAAAATTCGTAAATCTCGTGCTAATGTAGATGGATTACAAGATACATATACAA
>Ga0079225_10002635_pt1 | contig 10378 bp, 8 predicted proteins | sample Poulit2012_FD_76344 | JGI IMG/M metagenome (GOLD analysis project Ga0079225, IMG submission 76344) | Agricultural soil microbial communities from Georgia to study Nitrogen management - Poultry litter 2012 | ecosystem: Environmental > Terrestrial > Soil > Agricultural land | place: USA: Georgia...
CGAATTAAAAGGAGAATCATTAAGAAAAAAACTGTAAATTTGTCATGTTCTTATCTTTTTGACCTAAAAATATAGAGGGGTCAATATGCCCGGAATGGGGGGTCAGTATCACCGGAATATCCAGTCAAGCAGGTAAGGTTCCTGCTGTTTTGAATTAGAAAGTTTGTTTTGCTCCTTGATTATGTTAGTATCAAGAAAGCAACATAACAGTTACAACCACCCCTGAAATAACTAAACCTTCGGTTTATTTATTTCGTCCCCTCCTTTTTTAAGGAGGGGAGCTTGTTTATGGGTTTTAAATAGTTGTAAATCAAGGACAAACTCTTCTTTCTATTATGGTTAATTTTTTTTTGATTTCCTTAGAAAGAAGTTTGTATTTTACTATTAAGCTTCTATAAATCAACAAACAAAAGCTCCTTTCCTTTTCAAGGAAAGGACAGCTTTACAATCAAACTTGTTTGATTGTAAAGCAGGTAAGGTTTCTTGCTTTTGTACAGCAACAATGTTCTGTGTATGACAAGAAAAGCCTACAAAGAAAGATGAAATTCACTTTTTATCCCAGTATCACTACCTAAGAGCTTTAGGAGAAAGCTGAATCGATTCCAATGATGTTTAAACTTTAGCGAAAAAGACTTGATCGTCAACGCAGTTTTAAACTTGAGCAAATAATAGTGTATATCAACCGGGATATTCAACACGCAAATGATAGATGTTTTTCAGTTTTTGTTTTAAAATCTTTTTTACAATTTGAATTTCTTTAAAAGTAATATCTGCGTTTAAAAATTGTTCTGCTTCCATTTTATGGTCGACAATTTTATCGACAAAAGCATCTATTTTCTCCGTGGTAGGTTCCCGTAAACTTTTAGTTGCTGCTTCCACACTATCAGCCATCATAAGTATAGCTGTTTCTTTACTAAAAGGTCTGGGACCGGGATATTGGTAATCTTCAATATCGACTTCTTCTTCGGTTTTTTCTGCTTGCTTCAAAGCTTTTGTATAAAAAAATGAAATTTGTGTATCTCCGTGGTGTGTTCTAATAAAATCAATAATTCGGTCGGGCAGATTATGATTTTTGGCCATTTCAATTCCGTGAACTACATGATTGACAATTATTTTCGCACTTTCTTGTGGTTTTAAATCATCGTGTGGGTTGACATCGGTAAGTTGATTTTCTGTGAAATAAGTCGGATTTATCATTTTTCCGATATCATGATGCAATGCCCCTACGCGTACTAACATCGCATTAGCTCCAATTTCATTGGCGGCAGCTTCTGCTAAATTCGCAACATTTAAACTGTGATGAAAAGTACCCGGAGCTTTGTTTGCTAAGTCTTTCATCAGTTTTGAATTGGTATTAGATAATTCCAACAAGGACATATCAGATACCAGTCCAAATATTTTTTCATAAGCATAAATTAGCGGTTGTACGAATAAAGTCAATACACCATTAATAAAGAACATACCAACTGTCAAAGCGCTGATTCCAATAAAGTTGCCTTCTTGAATTACGGTAAAAGCAAAATAAGCGAAAACATAAACTAAAGTAATTTGTCCTACCGAGATAAAAAGATTAGCTCGTTTATACAATTCTGTAAAACTCACTGCAGTAACTACACCGACCATAATTTGCAAAAACATATACTCAAAACTATCGGGGACGATAAACCCAATAATCAACACAGCAATTACGTGTACAAATAAGCCGAGTTTTCGTTCAAAAAATGCATTTAAAGTAATCGGTAAAATAGCGATGGGAACGGCATAAATATAATTGACATTCATTCGCTGTACCAGAATGGTTAAAACCACCACCAGTGTAAGATTAAAAAACACAAAAGTGACTTCTTTATTATTTTCAAAAATATCCGGACAATATTGTTGTATAAACAGTAAAAGCATAAATAAAGCCAAGGCAACCAGCAAGGAATATCCGGTAAGCACAATATAATAATTGATCGAATTGGCTGGGTTGGACATATATTCTCTTTTGAGAGATTTCAAAATCTGAAGCCTGTTTGAATCTATAACTTCTCCTTTATTAATAATCATACTTCCCTGAGTAACAATTCCTTTGGTGTAGGAAATGTCATTGAGCTGGGCATCGAGGTCTTTTTGAGTTAATTCTTCGTTTAAGCTAACATTGGGTTCTATCACCTCAAAAAGCACTTTTCTTAAATCACTGCGATAGTCATTTAATCCGGCCTTTTCAATTTCCTTGGAGAGAAATTCATCCAATTCATCAATTTTGAATAAATTTCTATAAACGGTTTCTTGGGCTTCATTGTCTTTGATCAAGTATATTATTTGATTTTCTTTAAATGATTTTCGTGGTTTGATCACACCTTCTTGGTACAATTCATTGATTGTATTTCGAGAGAATTTGACTAATTTTAAGCCATCTGCTCTCATGATACTATCGCTAAAAGCAGTTTCCAGTCTATCTTCTAAATGCTCTTTAACTCTTATTGGAATATCTTGGTTATATTCAAAAAAGGGAGAATGTTCCTCTTTGATTTTCTCTTTCATCTCCTTTATTTCCTCATCTGTTTTTTGAATAGCAAAATCGAATGGAGCCGACAAGTTTTCATATTGCCAAGTTTTTCCTTTAGAGATTTCGTATTTAAATATTCCTTCCTTGGGAAACAGATAAACAATCAGGGCTGTGGTTAATAGAAAAAGAAAGACTTTATAAATTAAAGCCTGATTTTTATATATATTATTGATGAATTTATTCATACGATTTTATTCCAGCTCCAAAAATACTAAAAAAAGCTACCTTAACTACAAACTTTTTCTCCGGACTCATTTTTTTCCTTAAATTTGTAGCACATTTAATAAAAATAAGAAATTATGAGTAAAGAAGTAGTTATAGTAAGTGGCGCCAGAACACCAGTTGGTAGCTTTATGGGAAGTCTTTCAAGTATTCCTGCTACAAAGTTGGGAAGTATCGCCATAAAAGGCGCTTTAGATAAAATAAATCTTGACCCTAATTTGGTCAATGAGGTTTTTATGGGAAATGTTCTTCAAGCCGGTTTAGGCCAAGCTCCTGCTCGTCAAGCAAGTTTAGGAGCGGGAATTTCGGATGCCGTGCCCTGTACAACGGTAAACAAAGTATGTGCGAGTGGAATGAAGGCAATGATGTTCGCCGCACAATCTATCGCACTTGGTGACGCTGATATTGTGGTAGCCGGAGGAATGGAAAGCATGAGCCGATCTCCGCATTACCTTCAAGGTAGAAAAGGCGTCAAGCTTGGAAATATAAAAATGGACGATGGTATGTTGAAGGATGGGCTAATCGATGCTTATTCCGGTAAACATATGGGGACAAGTGGTGATTCTTGTGCAAGGGATTACAACTTCACTCGTGAAGATGTAGATGCTTTCGCTATACAATCTTATGAACGATCTAAAAAAGCTTGGGATGAAGGAAAATTTGACGAAGAAGTTGTTCCTGTAGAAGTGCCACAGCGAAAAGGAGATCCTATTATTGTAAAGGAAGATGAGGAATATAAAAATGTAAAAATGGATAAAATCTCTTCTCTTCGACCTGTATTTACCGAAGATGGCACAACCACTGCCGCAAATGCTTCAACCTTAAATGATGGTGCATCTGCTGTGGTAATGATGTCAAAATCTAAAGCAGAAGAGTTGGGACTTAAAGCATTGGCAACTATTGTCAGTTATGCAGATGCTGCTCAAGAGCCTGAGAAGTTTACTTCATCACCGGCCATTTCTTCAAATAAAGCATTGGAAAAAGCTAATTTAACAAATGAGGATATTTCTTATTTTGAGTTTAATGAGGCCTTTTCAGTAGTGGGGCTGGCAAATACTCAAATAATGAAAATTGATCCAGACAAAGTTAATGTCAACGGAGGTGCAGTTTCTTTAGGACACCCACTTGGTAGTTCCGGTTCTCGAATTATGATTACCCTGATGAATGTTTTAAAACAAAACAATGGTAAATTCGGTTTAGCGGGAATTTGTAATGGTGGTGGTGGTGCTTCCTCTATGATTATCAAAAACAATCAATAATCATTTAGCTTTAAATTAAATCAATGCAATACGGAATTTGTACCTTAAACTGCGTACCGGTACGCAAAGAAAATAATGATACTACTGAAATGGTAACCCAAATTTTATTTGGAGATCATTTTAAAGTTTTAGAAAAACAAAAAAAATGGAGCAAAATCCGTATTGCTTATGATTCCTATGAAGGGTGGATTGACAATAAGCAATATCAACTTCTTTCTCAAGAAAAATATTATACATATAGCCAAATTCCGGATTCATTTCTGGTAGATTTGGTTGATTTTGCCGTAAGTGAAGATCAGCAACTTACTCCCCTAAGTGTGGGAGCTAATCTAAAAGCTGCACCTTGGCTTAACTTGCATTGTGAAGGACAAAAAGTCACTCAAAAAATTGATAAATCAAAACTAATTGAGCTGGCAAGTATATATTTAAATGCTCCCTATCTCTGGGGAGGAAAAACTGCTTTTGGAATTGATTGTAGCGGATTGACACAAATGGTTTATAAAATTGCGGGATACGCTCTTTTAAGAGATGCTTCTCAACAAGTAACTCAAGGAGAAGCTTTAAGCTTTATAGAAGAAAGTGAACCCGGGGATTTAGCATTTTTTGATAATGATGAAGGTGATATTATACACGTGGGAATTGTGATGGAAAATAATTATATCATCCACGCCCACGGAAAAGTCAGGTTGGACAGATTGGATCATACCGGTATTTTTAATGTAGATACGAATCGGTATTCCCATAAATTGAGGGTGATTAAGAAGATAATTTAACCGTTTCTATTATTGCTATAAACAGAGACCTTTAAGTTTTAGAATACTTGAATTGCAATTCTCTTTAATCCAAGTTTTGCATAGCAAATAACTGATGCTCAGCACTATGTGTGTTTTCAATATTTCAATAGAACTGGCAATACTTTTATAATATTTATCTTAAGATAACCACTTCAACCAATCTTAAATCACTGCTTAACCGACTTGACAAGTTTATCCATTTGTTGCCAGCTCCCTCCATTTAGAACCTCATCAAAACCGTGGGTTAATAAAAACTCCTTGGTCATTTTACTTCTACTTCCTGTTCGGCAAAAAACAATAATCGGTCGGTTTTTATCGAGATCGTCAAGGTGATTCGGCACTTGTTGCATCGGGATATTGGTAGATTCTTTAGCATGACCGATGGCAAACTCACCTTCACTGCGAACATCGATTAATTGTGCATCTTTTTTTATAAAATCAGTCAACGCATCTTTTTCGTCGCTGACATTAAACATTTTGTTTATAAATTTAAACATAAAGAGTTTTTAATTTGTCAATTCTAATCTACATTTCACCGGTAAGCATCTTTGTCCAATACATATAAGGCAAACCGTATTTCTTAAGCAACCATAATCTCCAATGTTCTTTGGCACTGTTAAAAACCAACATTTTCTTCAGGTTGGGATCAGGGGTAAAATTATTCTCATAATCAAATTCAGCTAAGACCGCTTTTTTATATCCCGTGACCACCGGACAAGCAGAATAACCTTGATAATCCAGATTGTCGGCTTTTTGATTGTTCTGAAGTTTTAAAATATTATCGACCACCACCGGAACTTGAAATTTTATCGCAGAACCACTCTTCACATTTGGAATTCCGGCCACGTCCCCAATTCCAAAAACATTGTCATATTTGAGATGCTGTAAACTATGATCATGAACCTCCAACCAACCTTCTTTATTGGCCAATTCAGAATTTCTGATTGCATCGGGAGCAACTTGAGGTGGTGCTATATGTAAAAAATCAAAAGGAACACTTATTAATCCTTCTTTATCTTCAGAAGCTCCTATCCTATTCAAATCCAACTTTCTTTGGGTTTGTTCTTCTCCTTTTGGAGTGATATTTTTAAAATAAGCAATCTTTTTATCCGCATTTATCTTCACCGGTGCATAGAAAGTTCCGAATTGAATATTATATCTTTCGATTACTTTCATCAAGGTTTTGGCAATTTCCTTCACTCCTATTATCGCCGGAACCGGTGCGGCATAAATCATTTCATAGTCTTTATCCGGTGATTCTTTTAGGAGGTAATCCGCCATTAAATAGGCTGCTTTTTGAGGCGCTCCGGCACATTTTATCGGGGTATTAGGTTGGGTAAATAAAGCATTTCCTCCTTTAAAATTCTGAATGCACTCCCAAGTATATTCCGGATCTATATAATTGCTGCAAACTACTCCTTTCTCAAAAGCTTCTTCCAGCCCTTCGATTAAAGAGTAATCATATTGAACTCCAACAGCTACTACTAAATAGTCATAAGTATAACTTCCATTTTTAGCAGTTGTCACCTTGTTGTTTTTCGGATCGAAACTCATTGCTTTATCCTGAATCCAATCTACTCCATAGGGAATTACCGACTTCATATCTCTGCGAGAATCTTCTATGTCATAAGTTCCTGCGCCCACTAATGTCCACGCAGGTTGATAATAATGATCCTTGGAAGGTTCAATAATCCCGATATCTAAATGAGGATTTTCTCTGCTCAATTTTGCAGCGGTCCATATTCCTCCAGTTCCTCCTCCTATAATCAAAACTTGATAATGTTTCTTCTCAATTGGCATAATTTCAATTTTTTAAAAATTAAACATTTTTGTGCTTTAAGGATTGGGAATTTCGTGGAGAAAACTACCTTTCATTTTTTTATTGATTTTAAACCATCTCTTTTTGCTTGTTTTTAGCTTCATGGGCTTCCCAATCTACAATTCCTCCTCTGTAAAATTTAATCTTTTCAAATCCATTTTTTCTCAAAAGGGAATAGGCTACGGTTGTTCTGGTTCCTGTCTGACAGTGCACGACTAATTGTTTGTCTTTTTCCACTTTATTCAGATTATCGGCTATCGTACCTACAAAAATATTGTCGGCTCCGGGAATATGGTTTTCCTGATACTCTGTTTTTCCGCGAACATCGATGATTTGTACATCCTCACTTCCAACATAAGTTTTTAACTCGTCATAATCGATAGCATCGACGGTATTCAATTCAATATCTAAACTTTCTAAGTCAGCAAAATATCCATAAATATTATCCATTCCGATACGCATCAATTTTCTGGTAAGATCTTCAATTTGATCATCATCGGCAATCAGCATAAATTGTTCTTCATAATTCAATACCCATCCCATCCAAGTAGAGAATGATTTTCCGCCTTCGATATTTAAACTATTAGGCAAAAATCCTTTCATAAACACATCTCTGGTTCTCGCATCGATAACCGTCATTCCCTTATGATAAGCTGATAAAAATTGTTCTTTTGTCAATTTTGGATGTTTTGGCACTTCAACAAGCAGTGGTCTTTTTTGCTTGTTGAGCTGTTTCATCTTCGCAAAATACTTTGGCGGTTCCGGTTGATCTTCTAAAAGAACATCGACAAACTCCTGTCGGTCGTCATAACGAAAAGCCCAGTTTCTGATTTTCTCATAACCCACTGTTGAATTATGAACTGCTCCCAAAGATTTTCCACAAGCAGATCCGGCGCCGTGAGCGGGCCAGATTTGAACGTAATCGGGGAGGTCGCTAAACTTCTTGACAGAATCGTACATCTGACTGGCGCCTTCCGCAGAAGTTCCTTTGATACCTGCCGCTTTTTCCAATAAATCCGGGCGACCAACATCACCGACAAAAACAAAATCGCCGGTAAAAACCATAACCGGTTCTTCTGCAGCGGGATGATCTCGCAATAAGAGACTAATACTTTCCGGCGTATGTCCCGGCGTGTGCATCACCTCTAAAGTCAAGTTTCCTACTTTTATAACCTGTCCATCTTTTAATCCTATATGAGGAAATTCATATTGCCAATCTTCCCCTCCTTCATCTGAAAGATATAAATCTGCTCCTGTCACTGCAGCCAGTTCTTGCGAACCTGCTAAATAATCCGCGTGGATATGGGTTTCCGCAATATGGGTGATTTTTAGATTTTCTTTTTCTGCAATTTCGAGATACGTATCGATATCTCTTTTCGCATCGATGACAATACTTTCTCCTGTTACTTGACATCCAACAAAATAGCTTCCTTGCGCCAAGCTTTCATCATATATGTGTTTAAAAAACATAGTTTTATTTTTTTAGTTTTTTGTCAGGATAGCTTTAGTTTCAAATTGCCCCTCTGACTTTGTTCAAAATTACTAAATAATTTTTTTAATCGATTCTTCTTAACTTACTTTCCTTACATTGTCTTACTCAAATATCCAAAAATATTTCCTTTACCAAGATATATCCTCCCATTATTAATACAAACCATCCAAAAGCCGGTTTCAATTTCGCTCCGTCTATTCTTTTTGATAGTAAAACCCCAAATACAATTCCGACAATAGCCGATAAGCTCACTAAAAGTAATAATTGCCAATTCATTTCTTGCTTCCCTCCTTCTCCTAAAAAACCGATTAACGATTTTGCAGCGATAATCAATAAAGAAGTTCCCACCGCTTCTTTCATCGATAACTTACTCAAAATCACCAAAGCCGGAATAATCAAAAACCCACCTCCTGCTCCCACTAATCCCGTGAGGATTCCGACGACAATTCCTTCAATAGCGATTAACGGATAATTAAAAACTTGTGGTTCCTCGATTTTTCTTGTATTCTTTTTCTGGCGAATCATATAATACGACGCCAAAATCATAAGAATCGCAAATAAGCCCATCAACAATAGTCTTTTGGTCAAAGCAAATCCTTCCCAAGCCAAAACCGGATCGGGAATGGCGGGCACAATAAAAGCGCGGGTAATATATACGGCCAAAATAGACGGGATTCCGAATATAATGGCTGTTTTTATATTGATCAATCCTCTTTTAAAATAAGTCAATGAACCGGCCATACTGGTGATTCCTACAATAAATAAGGAATAACCCGTCGCTATAACAGGATCTTCTCCAAATAGATAGACCAACACGGGTACGGTGAGAATACTTCCGCCACTGCCGATCAATCCCAAAGATATCCCGATTAATATCGAAGCTAAATATCCTATGACCTCCATAAACCAAATTTTGGTTGTACAAGATTAAAGCATTAGTAGCTTATATGTTGTTACTTGGGTTACAAATTGATTCATCTAATTCAAATCTTCATAAAATCTTCTTCGTACAATCGTTTTACAGGGAGTTGAGTTAGTTTTTCTGGTAATATTCTAAAGAGGTTATTTCTTAGGAAAATCAGCAAAGAATTATCTAACTGCGCTATTTTTCCCGCTCTTCTTGAGTTGACTGTAATATATTTGGTACGATCCAGACGCCTTAACTGAAAATTGAAACAAGCTTTTTTGAAGTCGTGCTGTTGAAGTTCATCTTGAAAAACCGCTACATCTTCCAGCGCCATACAAGCGCCTTGTCCCATATTTGGCGTCGTGGCATGAGCGGCATCTCCGATTAATAACATCCTTGAAAATTTAAATTGGAATAAAGGTTTGACATCCATGATGGGACCACTGATAATTTCTTCAGCTTTACTGACCGATAAAAGTTCTTGGACAAGTGGATGATAGTTTTGGAATTGTTTCTGTAAATCTTTTAAACCGAAATCTGCGATTTCCCCATCCAACGGTGAATTAATACAAGCAAACCAATAAACAGTATCGCGAGCAATCGAGGTTATTCCAAACCTTCCATTTTTACCCCATAGCGCCATACTTTTATGCGGATCCTTTTTGGTGTATTTCACCACTCCTCTCCAACACCAGTATCCGGCGTATCGCGGTTTGGCTTCCGGAAGAAGAATTTGTCGAACCCGCGAATTAACACCATCGGCACCGATGACATAATCTACCTCTGTCTGACTACGATCTTCAAATTTTAAATTGACCTTTTCTTTATGCAGTTTTAAGCTGATTAGTTTTTTATCCGAAAAAATATATTCCGAATCGATTTGGTTGATCAAGTATTGATGTAAATCGCCTCGATGAACCGCATAATTTCCCGCTCGATAATTTTCTTGAATCCGGTTGGTATCTATAGCGAATAGTTTATCGCCTTTAGCATCGCAAACCCTAAAATCTTTTAACGGATTACTGATTTCTTTGATGCCTGAGGCCAATCCCAGATATTCAAAAGCTTTCATCGCATTGGAAGCCAAGCCTATTCCTGCACCTACTCCACTGACATTTTTGGAACTTTCAAAAACACTGATTCGATATCCTTGTTTTTGTAACATAATTGCTGCGGTTAGACCAGCTATTCCCGCTCCTACTATTCCGATATGTTTTTGAGGTTTGCTTCCCACAAATTCCAATTTAATTATCAGCGCAATTTAATCAATTACAATGCAAAATCTTAAGTTATTTTCGTCTCATTTAGGAGGAAAAACAACTGTTCTTCCAAAA
>Ga0079225_10002636_pt1 | contig 10373 bp, 9 predicted proteins | sample Poulit2012_FD_76344 | JGI IMG/M metagenome (GOLD analysis project Ga0079225, IMG submission 76344) | Agricultural soil microbial communities from Georgia to study Nitrogen management - Poultry litter 2012 | ecosystem: Environmental > Terrestrial > Soil > Agricultural land | place: USA: Georgia...
AGTCTCCGGTTAGCTGCCGATGTTGCTTCCCCGGAAGCACAGGTTCGCACCCTGCGAGAGGGACGCTTTGGCACCCTGCGCGCTGAAGATGCCACGCCTTTAGCCTTGGTGATGACAGAACTTGTCACGAATGCTGTGGAGCACGGGTTTCCCGGAGCATCGTCTGGCGAGGTTCGCATTAGCGCTGAACGTGATGGCTCAGTGTTGCGGATTCGAGTCGCCGATGATGGCGTGGGGCTGCGCCGACCCACAGAGGCTCAAGCTGGTGAAACGTCCGACGACGTCGATGATCTCACCGGTCTGGATGATGTGTGGCAGGAGGGCATCAATGGGCTAGGAAGCCAGATTGTCCGCACCCTGGTGACAGGGGAACTAAACGGGACGATTGAGTGGCGCAGCCGTGAAGGCGGAGGCACCGAGGTTTTCCTGGAAGCCCCCGTGAAAGAAGTGTAAAGGTGTCGCCGTTGCTTTCGTTTTAAATCGCGGCGCGACGGGCACGGGCGCGACGACGCTTGAGTGCGCGACGCTCGTCTTCAGACATGCCGCCCCATACTCCGGCGTCCTGTCCGGTTTCCAGCGCCCATTTCAGGCACTCTTCCATCACCGGGCAGCGTTGACATACGGCTTTTGCTTCATCGATTTGCAGCAAAGCCGGACCGGTATTGCCAATGGGGAAGAAAAGTTCGGGGTCTTCTTCAAGGCAGGCGGCTTCGTGGCGCCAATCCATCAGATGTACTCCTCCAGCACGTGCCGGCTCGCTTATGTTTAGCGGCTCAGCGGGGGTCTAGGTCACTTGATACCCAGCAGTTTTGCTTTTTGGGGATCTACTAGTGTATAGCGTCTCTGATTGTGGACGTTTTCACAAGAGGTATTTACAAAGTTCTTCTATATTCGCCTGAGAGATGAATCACCTTGACGGTTCAACTACTTTATGAGAATTATCGGCCCTAAGCCGACGCCCCTTAGCCGCTCACGAGCATCTTGGCGCCGGTTTCGTGTTGTGTCATATCCCCTGTTTCGCCGTCCCGAACCGCTCGTCGTCCTAAAATAATGACGTACGCCCAGTACGCGGCCAGGGCCAATGCCCCGATCGTGATCTTTATGGCCACTGGCAACGATGACGGCGTGACGAACCCTTCAATGAGTCCGGAAACTCCCAGCACTCCCACTAACCCAATGGCGATCGTGAATAGGGACCGCCCCTCTTCCGCCACCGCGCGGCTGCGCAGGCGATGCCCTGGAGCGACCCACGCCCAAAAGAGCTGCAGGCCCGCGCCTGTTGCCACGAAGACAGCCATGAGTTCCAGGAGACCGTGAGGCAAAATCATGCCGAAGAACACGTCTGCGGCGCCGTGATCGACCATGATCCCGCCCGCTACTCCCACATTGACGGCGTTGGAGAAAACTACAAACACCGGCCAGATACCGGTGATACCAAACGCGACTGATTGCGCAGCGATCCAGGCGTTATTCGTCCACACCTGGGCCGCGAACGAGGGCGCGGGAGAATCTGAGTAATAGGCGGCGAATGATTCATCAACATATTCAGCGATGTCGCGCTCAGTTCCAAAGGCAGCCTGAGCTTCTTCTGACCCGGCGACCCACCAGCCGGAAATCACGGCGATGGCGAGGAAGGCAGCCGTAACGCCCAGCGCCCACCACCTGGATCGATAGAGGGCTGCGGGAAGGGAAATAACCAAAAAGCGCAGGATCGTTCCCCACGAAAAACCTGATGAGGACGCAATTTTGCCGCGCGCCCGCCCCACACGCATCGACAGTTCGCTGATTAGACTCGGGTCTGGCGCAGATGAGCGCACTACGGAAAGATGAGTGGCTGCTTGTTGATACAGCCGCACCAATTCTTCAGCCTCATGCCCCCGCAGCACACGCTTGCGCGCTAAGTGGTCCAGGCGGTACCACTCTTCACGGTGCGCTCGAATAAATGCGTCAACATCCACGCGAGACACTGTGCCACATTCACTGTCCGCTGTGACGCAGAAGTCTCCGCCTGTTCATTACCCCCTACATCTCTTCGGAAGGGTTATGCGGCAAGATCGTGGTATGGCAAGTGCAGATGTAGACATCATCACCGGTGAAGCCGTCGCCATTGAGGTGCGACCAGCTTCTTTTAGTTCACGCCTGATCGGCGGAATTATTGATGTCATTGCCTTGAACACCGTGCTGATGTTTTTGATGATCGCGGTCGGAGCCGTCTTCGACGGGTTCAATATCGATGAGGCGCTGGCCGGCGCGATTTTTATTATCTTTTTTGTCTGCTTCTATGTGGGGGTTCCCACCCTAGTTGAACTGCTTACTCGCGGCCGCTCTTTAGGAAAGCTCGCCATGGGACTGCAAATTGTGCGCGATGACGGTGGCCCCATTCGGTTCCGGCACGCTTTTATTCGCGCATTGACAGGAGTTTTAGAATTCTGGATGACGGTGGGTGTCGTCGCCGTTTTAGTCTCCATGTTCAATGGCAAAGGCAAGCGCATTGGTGATCTGCTTGCCGGCACCTATTCCGCTAACGTTCGCGCCGCGCGCCGGGTCCCGCCGGTGGTGATGCCTCCTGAACTGATTAATTGGGTACGCGCGGCTGATATTCGTCGTTTACCTGACGGTGTAGCACTGCAAACGCGCACCTTTTTAGGACGCACCACTCGACTTCACCCGGGCTCACGCCAACAGTTAGGAATGAGTTTGGCCGCGACGGTGGAGAAGTATGTTGCTCCCGCTCCCCCGCCTGGTACACACCCCGAACGGTTTTTGGCAGCCGTTTTAGCCGAGCGACGTGAGAGGGAGTTTGCGACCGCGATGCGTGAAAAACAGCGCCTGCATCAGCAGGTAGCCACGGTCAGCAAACTGCCCTTTTCGCCGTGAAACAATTCTTAAAACTCGTTTAGTAACGGTACTCTTCGGGTTTATAGGGGCCCGCGACGTCGACGCCAATGTACTCGGCTTGTTCCTTCGACAGTTCTGTTAAGTTCACGCCCAGGGACTTCAGGTGCAAACGCGCCACTTTTTCGTCCAAAATCTTCGGAAGAACGTGAACGCCCCGTTCATAGTCGGCGACTTTTTCGAATAGTTCGATCTGCGCGAGCACCTGGTTAGAAAACGATGTTGACATCACAAATGAGGGGTGTCCCGTCGCGTTACCGAGGTTCATCAAACGGCCTTCAGAAAGCACGATAATCGAGCGACCGTTTTCAAAACCCCACTCGTGGACCTGGGGTTTAATTTCTACTCGTTCAACACCGGGAACCGCCGCTAATCCAGCCATGTCGATTTCGTTATCAAAATGCCCCACATTGGCAACAATTGCCTTGTCTTTCATCGCTGTCATGTGGTCGACGGTGATGACGTCCTTATTGCCCGTGGTGGTGATGAAAATATCTGCGGTAGCTAACGCATCTTCCATAGTTGTCACTTCATAGCCATCCATCGCCGCCTGGAGCGCGCAGATGGGGTCAATTTCGGTGACTATCACCCGAGCGCCCTGCCCACGTAAGGCATCAGCGGCCCCTTTACCCACGTCTCCGTAGCCGATGACGACCGCGACCTTCCCGCCGATGAGCACGTCGGTGGCGCGGTTCAGGCCATCTGGGAGTGAATGGCGGATCCCGTAGCGGTTGTCGAACTTCGATTTTGTCACCGCGTCGTTGACGTTAATTGCGGGGAATAGCAGTGAACCGGCTTCGGCCATTTGTCGCAGGCGTAAGACTCCGGTCGTGGTTTCTTCAGTAACGCCCTGGATTCCTTCGGCAACATTCGTCCAATGCTGCGGGTTCTTCTCAAGTGAACTACGCAGCAGCGCCCGAACAATGTTGACTTCTGGGTTGTAATCCGCATCTCCCGGCTGAGTATCGGGCTTCACGGCGCCTGCTTTTTCCGCTGCCACGCCCTCGTGGACCAGCAGCGTCGCGTCGCCACCGTCGTCCAAAATCATGTTGGGGCCGCCGTCTTCCCAGCGGAAGATGTCGTCTGCGCATTCCCAATATTGTTCGAGAGTCTCCCCTTTCCACGCAAACACTGGAACACCGCGGGGGTCATCGACTGTCCCGTCCGGCCCCACCACCACTGCAGCGGCTGCCTCATCTTGTGTCGAGAAAATGTTGCAGCTTGCCCACCGCACCTGGGCACCTAGCGCGACCAGGGTCTCAATCAGCACCGCCGTTTGTACGGTCATGTGCAAGGACCCGGCAATACGCGCTCCTTTGAGAGGTTGTGCATCACCGAATTCATCGCGAAGCGCCATCAAACCCGGCATTTCATGTTCTGCCAATCGGATTTGATGCCGACCAGAAGGGGCTAAATGAATGTCTTTAATTTTGAATTCCATCGGGCGTTCCTTTCACGTCCACAAATTCGTGATCCAGCTCATAATTGGGGGGGGCCAACCTTCTACCTTAACCGGCACCCCATATAACAAACACGTAACAATCAAGAATTGGGCATTTTCGCAGGTCAAGCCTTGACTAACGTTTGACTTTCCTTGCCGAAACTCCGCTTTTCTCTAGGTTTCATAGTTGCGAAGTCATCAAAGACATGATGGTCTTTACTTACGCCCGAGATATTTCGGTCCCTGAGTTGTGTCTTTTTCCTACAGGAACCACACGGTCCCGGGTTCCCGATTCGAAGAGGTTAGTGTGAGCGCGCTCCGCGTTGAAAACGTCTACAAGGTATTTGGTAGACGGCCCCAGGCGGCAATTCGGCGAATCGAAGCCGGCGCCTCCCGAAGTGAGGTCCAGGCTCTCGGCACCGCCGCAGTCATCGACGCCTCCTTCGAAGTCCAAGCCGGCGAAACTTTCGTGGTGATGGGCCTTTCCGGCTCTGGTAAGTCCACGTTAATTCGCATGCTTAACGGTTTGCTGGAGCCGTCTGCTGGGAAAATTTACATTGGCGACGACGAAATTTCGTCCGTCTCAGCCAGCCAACTCCGGGCAATCCGTCGAGAGCGCATCTCGATGGTCTTCCAACACTTCGCTCTTCTCCCCCACCGCACGGTCATCCAAAACGCGGCGATGGGCCTGGAGATCCAAGGATTCAGCCATAGCGAGCGCATGGAAAAGGCCCAAGAATCTCTAGACCTCGTTGGTCTTGGCGGTTGGGAAAACATGCTGCCCAACGAACTCTCCGGCGGTATGCGCCAGCGCGTTGGTCTAGCCCGCGCCCTCGCCACCGGGACTGACATTCTGCTGATGGACGAGGCTTTCTCGGCCCTTGACCCGTTGATTCGACGGGAAATGCAGGAACAACTCCTCGAGTTGAACCAGAAACTGGGTAAAACAGTCATCTTCATTACCCACGACTTAAACGAGGCCATGAACCTCGGTGACCGCATCGCCGTCATGCGCGATGGCCGGATTGTACAAATCGGTACCTCTGAAGAGATCCTCTCCGATCCCGCGAACGATTACGTCGCCCAGTTCGTTGCCGACGTGGACCGCACGCGCGTTCTGACGGCCGACAGCGTCATGGAGCGGCCAGCAGTGTCTATCGGCTCAGGATCAGGTCCCCGGCTAGCGCTGCGCGAAATGCGCGAAAAACAAGTTTCGGCCGCCTATGTCGTAGCGCGCGACCGCACACTGGTCGGCGTCGTACACGACCAAGATGTCGTTGAGGCTCTGCGCGCTGGGAAAGACACGATCGGCGAACTGCTCGATACCGACATCGCATCCGTTCTGCCCGATCAGCCACTAGCTGAACTTTTCACGCCGGCAGCAGAAAATTCACTCCCCACCCCGGTAGTAGATTCCGATGGTCGCCTGCTGGGTGTTATTCCACGCGTAACCCTGCTCACCGCTCTGGCTGATGCCACCAACGGTAACGGTGATGGGAATGGAGTTGAGCACTCTGCAGAAGGCGACGCTGGTGACACGCAAACCTCCACGAATGGATCCGATGCTGCTGATGGCCCGAAGCATGCCGCCACCGACAGCGAAATAGATGCAAAAGAAAAGACGTCTGGCGTGAAGGGCGATAAGACTTCCGAAGACAGTGATAATGATGAGGAGGTGGCACAGTGAATCTCGCCGCTGCCACTGGCCCGCTATACCGTCTTCCCATTGGTGACGTCGTTGACCAGTTCATCGACTACATCACCGATGCCTGGGCCGGGCTTTTTGCCTTCATCAAAAACGTCCTGATCGGCGCCTATAAACAGCTCGTTGGAATTCTGACCAACCCAGGCGGGTACGAAAGTGTCGTTGACGCCTTTAAAGACCCCGCTTTTTGGGGCCTGGTCGTTATTTTTGGCCTCATTGGTTGGGCTTTAGGCAACTGGATCAGCGGGCTTTCTACCTTTGTTGGCTTTGGTGCCCTGTACCTGGTCTTTGATTTTGTTCTCACCCCTCAAATGAACCGACTCAAGCCGTTTGGTCTTGAGGGGTATCCATCATTTGGTGAAGTGCTGCCGGTCCTGATCGTGATTGTGGCTCTCACGCTTATCGCCTACGCCGCCTCCGGCTGGCTGATGAGCCTCGTGACCGTGCTCGGCCTAGTACTGATCTACATCATGAACCAGTGGGACCTCGCGATGGGAACGTTATCGCTGGTCATCATTGCTTCAGTTCTTGCGGTCATTATTGCCGTGCCCATCGGTATTCTTGCTGCGAAATCACGCATTGCATCGGTCATTATTCGACCAGTCTTGGACTTCATGCAGACGATGCCCGCGTTCGTTTACCTAATTCCCGCGGTGGTTATTTTCCGCACGGGACCGACCGTCGGTATTATCGCGACGCTTATTTTCTCGATGGCACCCGGTGTTCGCTTCACCGAATTGGGTATCCGTCAGGTGGATAAGGAAGTCGTCGAAGCTGGACACGCCTTCGGCTCTTCGCCCGCACGAATCTTGCGGCAAATTGAAATGCCGCTCGCACTACCCACGATCATGGCCGGTATCAACCAGGTGATCATGCTGGCCCTGTCCATGGTCGTTATCGCCGGTATGGTCGGCGCGGGTGGTCTTGGTAAGGACGTCGTGAGCGCTCTATCGCGAGTCGACGTATCACTTGGTTTCGAGGCCGGCCTAGCGGTCGTTATCTTGGCCATTTACCTCGACCGCATCACCTCCGGCCTTTCCAACCGTTCCGCCGTTGCCCGCGCGAATAAAGCGCGCTAACGGGATTTAAAAACGGCAGAAATATCAGACGTAATCTCCGAGTAACACTGGGTTGCTCACGAAAGGAAATAATGAGGAAGAAAAATAATCGTTTTCTCTCTCTTGCTGCACTAGGAACTGCAGCAGCGCTGACACTCGGCGCCTGCGCTGAAGGCGCTGAGGACGAAGACACCAGCACAACAGAAGATGATGCTGACGACCAGGACGCCGGTGAACAAATCGGCGATGGTGAAGAAATTAGCATCGCTGTTCACGGTGGCTGGCCTGAAGGTGTAGCCGTGACCTACATCTGGAAGAAGGCTTTGGAAGACCAGGGCTTCGAAGTTGAAGTGGGCGATGAGGCAGAAGCTGGCCCCAACTACGCCGCTCTGGCGGGTGGCGACTTCGACCTGAACTTCGACATGTGGCTCCCCCTTACCCACAAAGACTACTGGGAAGAATACGGGGATGACCTCGAGAAGCTCGGCGTTTGGTACGACGACGCCGTTCTGACCATCGCAGTGAACGAAGATGCCCCCATCGACTCACTCGACGAACTGGCAGATCACGCGGATGATTTCGACAACCGCATTGTTGGTATCGAGCCCGGCGCCGGCCTCATGCAGGTCACCAAAGAAGACGCCATGCCCACCTACGGTCTGGAAGACATGGAACTCGTTGAGTCCTCCACTCCAGCCATGTTGGCCGAACTCGCAGGCGCCACCGATGCCGGTGACGACATCGTCGTGACGCTGTGGCGCCCCCACTGGGCATACGACGAGTACCCCGTCCGCGACCTGGAAGACCCCGAGGGCGCAATGGGTGAAGCAGAGGAAATCTACACGGTTGGCCGTGACGGATTCTCCGAAGAATTCCCCGAGGTTGCCGAAGCCATTGAGGCATTCGAACTCACAGATGACCAGCTCTTCTCCCTCGAAAACATCATGTTCAACGAGGAAGAAGACGACGGTGAAGACCCCGAGGGTTCCGTTGAAAAATGGCTCGAAGATGAAGAAAATCAGGAGTTCTTCGACTCCATCTTCTAAGCAGTTGATGCTGATTTAGGTCAGTAACTCAGGGCCCTGCCGGAAGTTTTCCGGCAGGGCCCTTTTTGTTTTAGCTTCACATCGAGCTTGAGTGTGGCGTTTGTTGCGCCTGGCGCGACAAACGCCACATAGGTCGCGGAGAGACGTCTCTTTGACTCACCAAGGCCGCGTGGAAGTCCGCCAAGAGACCGCGTGAGACAACCCGGCGGCTCACAAATGTCGCTCTATACGCGACAAACGCCACAAATGGGTCAAAGTAGACCGCCCGACCACACGAACGTTGCAGTCCACGCGACAAAGGTTACAAAAGGGAACACACAAATCGGCTCGACCACAACAAAGGTTGCGCCTGGCGCGACAAACGCTACACGTGAGTCTCGCGAGCGCGCGGTTAGCGCGGGAGCGCGTCGTCCTTAAGCAGCACGGGGATGCCCTCACGAGTCGGGTACACCAGGGCGCAGCGCGCACAATCTAACCCAGCAGGCTCTTGCTCCCGGTCGGTGAGTTCGCCGTGGCACTGGGGGCAACGCAGCAGGTCGCGGGCCCAGGGTTCCATTGCCAGGTGCATTTATTTCTCCTCCGCCCGCACAAGCGCGAGCACGTTATCGCGGATTTCTTCCATGGTGCGCTGATCCTCAGCTTCCACGTTTAACCGCAGTAGCGGTTCAGTGTTTGACGCTCGCAGGCTAACCCACCAGCGTGGGGAATCTTCCCAGTGGCTCACCATCAAACCATCGAGCCCGTCAACTTCTGCCGTCCCGGGGGCGACGGTGCCGGTGAGGTATTCCACGACGCGCGCCTGCGCGGCTCCGCCGTCACTAATAACGGAGTTGATCTCGCCGCTAGACACGTACGGATGATATTCAGCCACCAGCTCTGACAGCAGGCTATCTACGTTTTGCATGGCTGCCAAGAGGTGCATCGCAGCCAGCATCCCGGAGTCAGCGCCGTAGAAGTCGCGGAAGTAATAATGCGCGGAGTGCTCGCCACCAAAAACAGCTGATGTCCGGGCCATTTCTTGTTTGATGAAGGAGTGGCCCACTCGGGTTCGCACCACCTCTCCCCCGGCGTCGCTAATCATTTCTGGCACGGCGCGTGAGGTAATGAGGTTATGAATGATGATGGGTGTACGTCCCGCAGCTTTCTCGATTGCCACTTCACGCAGCCCGACCAGGATGGTCACGGCTGAGGGGCTGACGGGCTCCCCACGTTCATCAACAACAAAGCAGCGGTCGGCGTCACCGTCGAATGCGAGTCCTAAGTCTGCTTCATGATTTTGGACGGCGCGTTGCAGGTCTCGTAGGTTCTCCGGCTCTAGGGGGTTGGCCGGGTGATTGGGGAAGGTCCCATCGAGTTCGAAGTACAGGGGGATGATTTCGATGTTGAGAGGGTCCAGCCCGGCAGCCTCGCCGAATACAGCCGGCACGGTGATACCGGCCATACCGTTGCCGGCGTCAACAACGACGCGTAGGCGGCGGCGCGCATTGAGGTCAACCAGGCTGCGTAGATATTGCGCGTAGTCACGTAATGTGTCGCGTTCGACGCGAGTTCCGGAGTGAGGTGCGGGAGTGATGGCGCCGTTTTCTTTATATTCGGTGATGTACTGTCCTGCCAGGTCTCGCAGGGTGGCAAGACCGGATTCGATTCCTACGGGTTGGGCTCCGGGGAAGCAGAGTTTGATTCCGTTGTATTCGGCCGGGTTGTGACTGGCTGTGAACATGGCGCCGGCGCGGTTTAGGGCACCTGAAGCGTGGTACAGACCGTCAGTGGAACACAGACCAATGACGGTGACGTCTGCACCACGGGTTTGCGCACCGGCGGCGAAGGCTTCTACCAATTCCGGGGATGAGGGCCGCATGTCGTGACCGATGACCAACTGCCGGCCTCGTTCGTTGCCGCTTATCGTGTCTGCCGCGGCAGCACCGAGCGCTGTCGCGAGGTCGACGTCTAGATCTTCCGGCACGAGGCCGCGAATATCGTTGGCCTTCACTATTTTGTTCAGGCGTTGAATTTCAGTCACGTCACCACCCTATCGGCGTCTACCTTTTTTAAGAATTAAATGGCCTCTTCGGGTCGGGACTACGGCTTCGCCCGTCCAGTCCGCCCGCCCGCGCCTGTCCGCCGGTCCGTGTCTACCCGTCCGTGCTTACCCCGACTGTTTTCCCCAACTCCAGACACACAGTCGGCGAAATCTCACTATGTGGACAGAAAACGGCGCTTTATCTCAA
>Ga0079225_10002637_pt1 | contig 10373 bp, 7 predicted proteins | sample Poulit2012_FD_76344 | JGI IMG/M metagenome (GOLD analysis project Ga0079225, IMG submission 76344) | Agricultural soil microbial communities from Georgia to study Nitrogen management - Poultry litter 2012 | ecosystem: Environmental > Terrestrial > Soil > Agricultural land | place: USA: Georgia...
GCCTCCGGCTCAGTCATGCCGTACTGGGTCTGCAGCACACCTTTGGCTCGTTCCACCACCTTGCGGGTCTCCAACCGTTCGGAGAGGTCGGCCACCTCACTTTCCAGTTGGGTGACCTCTTCGTGCCGCGACAGCGCCATCTCCAAGGCGGGCACGAGGTCGTTCTGACTGAACGGCTTGACCAGATATGCCATGGCGCCGGCTTCGCGTGCCCGTTCCACGAGTTCCCGCTGGGAGAACGCGGTGAGAATGAGTACGGGGGCGATCCGCGCGGCGACGATCTTCTCCGCCGCCGCGATACCATCCAGCACCGGCATCTTGACGTCCAGGACGACCAGGTCCGGCCGCAGCTCATCGGCCAGGTCGACGGCTCGCTGACCATCGCTGGCCTCCGCGACCACCTCATAGCCCTCTTCTCGCAGCATCTCCACCAGATCCATCCGGATCAACGACTCGTCTTCCGCGACGAGTACACGACGGGCGGCTGGCGGCGTGGGTGTCTCAGTCACGCCCGCAGCCTACTGGCACCCACTGCTCGGCGTTGTAGGCTGGCCCGGCACCTGCCTCGTCAAATGGCCCGGTAGGCAAACTGGCAAAGCCGCCGCACTCAAAATGCGGTGTATGTGGGTTCGACTCCCACCCGGGCTACGCCGCCTCCTCGTGAGCGCTCTAAGGTGAACGACGTGGTAACGAGCACTGTGACCCCGCAACGAGCCGCGGCGGCACGCTCCACCGTGACGCTCAAGGCGGCGATGGCGGTCACGGGTCTGATCATGGTGATCTACCTGCTCGCGCACATGTACGGCAACCTCAAGGTCTTCTCCGGTCAACAGGCGTTCGACGATTACGCACACCACCTGCGAGTCATCGGCGAACCACTGCTGCCGTTCGGCGGATTCCTGTGGATCACGCGCGTGGTCCTGCTGGCGAGCGTGCTCATCCACCTCTATGCGGCGGTGACCCTGTGGGCACGAGCCCGGGCGAGCACGGCGGGCAAGGGCGGACGACGCTATGTCAGCAACCGCCACCCGCGCGGTGTCCAACGGACCTATGCCTCCTTCACGCTGCGGTGGGGCGGTGTGGTCATCGCACTGTTCGTCATCTACCACCTGGCCCATTTCACCTGGAACACGATCTCCCCCGGCGGAGCTTCGGAAAGTCCGTACCAGCGGCTGGTGAACGGGTTCGAGATCTGGTGGGTCGTCCTGACCTACACCATTGCCCTGCTCGCGGTCGGCTTCCACCTCCGGCACGGGCTGTGGAGCGCGTTCGCCTCGCTCGGCGCCAACAACAGTCAGGCGCGACGCCGCCATCTCAATGTGTTCGCCACGGTGATCGCCGTGGTGATCGTCGCCGGGTTCCTGCTGCCACCGTTCTCGATTCTCTTCGGATGGACTGGCTCATGACTGATTTGTACACCGAGGGCGCCGTGGTCGCCGACCACAAGGCGCCGGCCGGCCCCATCAACGAGCGCTGGGACACGCGTAAGTTCGAGGCCCAACTGGTCAACCCCAGCAACCGTCGCAAGCTCGCGGTGATCGTGGTCGGCACCGGGCTCGCCGGCGCGTCGGCCGCCGCCACGCTCGGCGAGGCCGGGTATCAGGTCACCAACTTCTGCTACCAGGACACCCCGCGCCGCGCGCACAGTATCGCCGCACAGGGCGGCATCAACGCCGCGAAGAACTACCGCAACGACGGCGATTCCATCCAGCGGCTCTTCTACGACACCGTCAAGGGCGGCGACTTCCGCTCTCGGGAGTCGAATGTGTACCGCCTGGCACAGGTCAGCGTCGAGATCATCGACCAGTGCGTGGCGCAGGGTGTTCCGTTTGCCCGGGAGTACGGGGGCCTGTTGGACAACCGGTCCTTCGGTGGGGTGCAGGTGTCGCGAACCTTCTACGCTCGCGGCCAGACCGGGCAGCAGTTGCTCATGGGCGCCTACCAGGCGCTGGAGCGGCAGATCTCCGCGGGCACGGTGATCACACACACCCGGCACGAGATGCTCGAGCTGATCGTCGCGGACGGCCGTGCACGCGGAATCGTCGTACGCGACATGGTCACCGGCGAGCTCGAGACCCACTTGGCCGACGCCGTGGTGCTGGCCACCGGTGGCTACAGCAACGTCTTCTTCCTGTCCACGAACGCCACGGGCTGCAATGTGACCGCCACCTGGCGAGCACATCGCAAAGGCGCACTGTTCGCCAATCCCTGCTTCACCCAGATCCACCCGACCTGCATCCCGGTCAGCGGTGACCACCAATCCAAGTTGACGCTGATGAGCGAGTCCCTGCGCAACGACGGCCGAATCTGGGTGCCCAAGACCGGCGGCGACGACCGCGACCCACGCGAGATCCCCGAGCACGAACGCGATTACTACCTCGAGCGGCAGTACCCGGCGTTCGGCAACCTGGTCCCCCGGGACATCGCCTCCCGCGCAGCGAAGAACGTCTGCGACGCCGGGCGCGGCGTCGGTCCGAGCGGCTACGGGGTCTACCTCGACTTCGCCGACGCCATCGCTCGCATGGGCCGATCGGTGGTGGAGGCCAGGTACGGCAACCTGTTCGAGATGTACGAGCAGATCACCGGCGAAGACCCGTACCAGGTGCCGATGCGCATCTACCCCGCCGTGCACTACACCATGGGCGGACTGTGGGTGGACTACGACCTGCAGAGCTCGATACCCGGCCTGTTCGTCACCGGGGAGGCGAACTTCTCCGACCACGGCGCTAACCGGCTCGGGGCGAGCGCCCTGATGCAAGGGCTGGCCGACGGCTACTTCGTGCTGCCCAATATGATCAACGACTACCTCGCCGACGCGCAGTTCGAACCAGTCGACGAGTCCCACCCTGCCGCGCAGGAAGCAGCCGCGGCAGTGCGCGATCGCATCGACACCTTGCTCTCGATCAACGGCAGCCGAACCGTGGACTCCTTCCACCGGGAACTCGGCAGCATCGTGTGGGAGCACTGCGGTATGGAGCGCACCGAGGGTGGGCTGCTCAAGGCGATCGACCTTATCCGCGAGTTGCGGGAGGAGTCCTGGCGCGACGTCAAGGTGACCGGGCAGAACGAGGAGCTCAACCAGACCCTCGAACGCGCCGGCCGGGTCGCCGACTTCTTCGAGCTGGCCGAGCTCATGTGCATCGACGCGCTGCACCGGCGCGAGTCCTGCGGCGGCCACTTCCGGGCCGAAAGCCAGACCGAGGACGGTGAGGCGCTGCGGGATGACGACCACTACGCCTACGTCGCGGCGTGGGAGTTCGGTGCGGCCAACGGGCGTCCGGTGCTGCACAAGGAGATCCTGGAGTACCAGTACGTCGAGATGAAGCAACGGAGCTACAAGTGAACGTCACCCTGCGCGTCTGGCGGCAGAAGGGCTCGTCCGACCGAGGCACCATGGTCACCTACCGGGTTGAGAAGATCACGCCGGATATGTCATTCCTCGAGGTGCTCGACGTGCTCAACGAGCAGCTAACCGCGGACGGCGATGACCCCGTCGCCTTCGACAGCGACTGCCGCGAAGGCATCTGCGGAATGTGCGGGTTGGTCATCAACGGCATCGCCCACGGCCCTGATGCACAGACCAGCACCTGCCAGCTGCACATGCGCAGTTTCGACGACGGCGACGTGATCGACGTCGAGCCGTGGCGAGCCGAGCCGTTCACCGTCCTCAAAGACCTCGTCGTCGACCGCAGCTCGTTCGACCGGATCATCCAGGCCGGCGGCTACATCAGCGCACCCACCGGATCGGCACCGGACGCACATGCCATCCCCGTCGACCAGCGCAGCGCGGACCGCGCGTTCGACGCCGCGACCTGTATCGGCTGCGGCGCATGCGTCGCAGCCTGCCCGAACGGCTCGGCCATGCTGTTCACCAGCGCGAAGGTCACGCACCTCGGCCTGCTGCCGCAAGGTCAGGCAGAGCGGCACGACCGGGCGATCGGCATGATCAACCAGCACGACGCCGAGGGCTTCGGTGGCTGCACCCAGATCGGCGAGTGCGAGGCAGTGTGCCCCGTCGGAATCCCCATCACCACCATCTCCCGCACGAACCGGGACCTGCTCGCGGCGCTGAAGTACCGCGAGCCCTGAGCACCCGCGGCCCGCAGCCGACCATTCGCTCGAGCCAACCTCAGTCGGAGCGGTAGGCCGGAGCAACCCCCGCGACGGCGTCGCCGATCCGGTGTACCCGCATGGCGTTCGTCGAGCCCGGAATACCCGGTGGAGAACCCGCCACGATGACGACCAAGTCGCCCTGCCGGCAGCGGCCGTCGACGGAGAGCAACCGGTCAACCTGCTTGACCATCTCGTCGGTGTGCTCCACATACTCGGCGCGGTGGGCCTCGATCCCCCACACCAGCGCTAGCTGATGCCGGACGGCGGCCAGCGGGCTGAACGCGAGCAGCGGTGTCGTCCCGCGTAGCCGGGACATCCGACGCGCGGAGTCCCCGCTCTGGGTGAACGCCACCAGGAACTTGGCTTCGAGCAGCTCGGCGGTCTCCGCGGCGGCGCGCGTGATGACACCCCCCGTGGTGTGTGGCTGCGTCCCGAGCGGCGGTACGCGCTCCAAGCCGTGCTCCTCGACCGTCTCCACGATGCTGCCCATGGTCGTCACGGTCTCGATCGGGTGTGCGCCCACGCTCGTCTCTCCACTGAGCATCACCGCATCTGTACCGTCCAGTACGGCATTGGCCACGTCCGAGGCCTCGGCGCGGGTAGGCCGCGTACTGGAGATCATCGACTCGAGCATCTGGGTGGCAACGATCACCGGTTTGGCGCGACGGCGGGCGATCTCCACCGCCTGCTTCTGAACCAGGGGCACATCCCACAGGTCGAGCTCGACGCCGAGGTCGCCGCGCGCCACCATGACGCCGTCGAACGCGTCGGTGATCTCCTGCAGTCTGAGTACCGCTTGGGGTTTCTCGATCTTCGCGATCACCGGGACCCGGATACCGACCTCGTCCATGATCCCGTGTGCGCCCTTGACGTCCTCGCCGCTACGGACGAAGGACAGCGCGATCATGTCGGCTCCGGCTTGCAGGGCCCAGCGCAGGTCGTCGGCATCCTTGTCCGACATGGCGGGAACACTCACCGCCGCGCCGGGAAGGTTCAGCCCCTTGTTGTTCGACACCCGTCCGCCGACAACCACCGTGGTGCGGACATCCGGCCCTGAGACCTCCTCGACCCGGAGTGAGAGCTGGCCGTCGTCGATCAGGATCGTGTCGCCTGGTTCGACGTCGTCCGGCAGGCCGGTATGTGTCGTGGAGACCCGTTCGGCGTCGCCGGAGATGTCCTCGGTGGTGATGGTGAACGGCTCCCCGGGCTCGATGACCGCCGAGCCCTCGGTGAAGGTGCCGAGCCGGATCTTGGGCCCCTGCAGATCTGCGAGCACACCGACATTCCGTCCTGCCTCGGCCGCCGCCGTACGTACCCAGTCCAGGCGCTTGTCGTGCTCATCGTGCGTACCGTGACTGAGGTTGAACCGGGCGACGTCCATTCCGGCGTCGACGAGCTCACGGAGTCGTTCGGGGGTGTCGGTCGCGGGGCCAAGGGTGCAGACGATCTTTGCTCTACGCACGATGCCCAAGTCTACTCACACCGGTGCACTCCGCTCGATGTCGAGACCGTGAGCACAGCGCCGGCAGCGCACCTTCCCCGCCTCACTCGGTGGTCGGTGGAGCGCCCGGCTCGGTGCGCTTGTCCCGTCGCAGGATCTTCGAGCCCAGCCAGACCACGGGGTCGAACTTCTTATCGACCACCCGCTCCTTGACCGGGATGATCGCGTTGTCGGTGATCTTGATGCCCTCCGGGCAGACGTCGGTGCAGCACTTGGTGATATTGCACAGGCCGATCCCGGCCTGCTCCTGGGCGATCGTGCGCCGGTCATTGGTATCCAGTGGGTGCATGTCGAGCTCTGCGTACCGGAGGAAGTGGCGAGGGCCGGCGAAGGACTCCTTGTTCTCCTCGTGATCGCGGATGACATGGCAGACGTCCTGGCACAGGAAGCACTCGATGCATTTGCGGAACTCCTGGCCGCGCTCGACGTCCTGCTGCTTCATCCGGTAGGTCCCGTCGGCCTGGCGCTGCTCCGGTGCGAACGCGGGCACCTGCTCAGCCTTGCGGTAGTTGTAGGAGACATCGGTGACCAGATCGCGGACCACCGGGAAGGTCCGTAATGGCGTGATGGTGATCGTCTCCGAGGGGTCGTAGGCCGAGAGTCGGGCCATGCACAGCAGCTTCGGTTTCCCGTTGATCTCCGCGCTGCATGAACCGCACTTACCTGCCTTGCAGTTCCACCGGACCGCGAGGTCCCCTGCCTGAGTGGCCTGGAGCCGATGGAGCGCATCCAGCACGACCTCGCCCTCCTCCACCGGCACGGTGAAGTCGACCAGGTCACCATCGGTGGCGTCACCCCGCCAAATCCGCATGGTCAGGTCGTAGCCCATCCAGTCACTCCTTTCGCGGTATTCGCGGTATTCGGGGCATTCGGGGTATTCGGGGTAGTGGTCTCAGCCGAACAGTTGCTGCAGGTCGTCTGGCATGACGGCCAACGGTTCGCGGGTCACCGTCAGCGAGGGCCCGTCGGCCCGGCACACCAGGCTGACCGTGCCCCAACTGTCCTCCGTGGCGGCGAAGTCGTCGCGGGTATGACCTCCGCGGCTCTCCGTGCGCTCCAGCGCCGCACGCGCGATGCACTCGGATACGCGCAACATGTTGTTCAGATCCAGGGCCAGGTGCCAGCCGGGGTTGTACTGTCGGTGACCCTGCACGCTGACCCGTGCGGAGCGCTTCTTCAGCGTGGTGATCTCGTCCAGTGCCCGGCGCATCTCCGCCTCGGTCCGGATGATCCCGACCAGGGAGTGCATCACCTGCTGCAGGTCGTGCTGGACGGTGTAGGCGTTCTCCCCGTCTGAGTGCTCGAACGGGGCAAGGGCGGCGTCGGCTGCCTCGCGGATCTGTTGGTCGGTGGCCGAACGCCGAGGGGCCGACCGCTGTGACCGGTAGGCCGCGTTCAATCCGGCCCGTCGCCCGAACACCAGCAGGTCGGAGAGCGAGTTGCCGCCCAACCGGTTCGCCCCGTGCATCCCCCCGGCCACTTCCCCGGCGGCGAACAGACCGGGAACGGCGGACTCGGCAGTGTCCGGGTCGACGGCCACACCGCCCATCACGTAGTGACACGTGGGGCCCACCTCCATCGGCTCAGCGGTGATGTCCACGTCGGCCAGTTCCTTGAACTGGTGGTACATGGACGGCAGCCGACGTTGGATGAACTCCGCGCTGCGCCGAGAGGCGATGTCGAGAAAGACGCCGCCGTGCGGTGACCCCCGTCCAGCCTTCGCTTCGGCATTGATCGCCCTGGCGACCTCGTCTCGCGGAAGCAACTCCGGTGGACGCCGATTGTTGGTCTTGTCGTCGTACCACCGGTCGGCCTCGGCCTCGTTGTCCGCGGTCTCCTCTTTGAAGAAGTCCGGAATGTAGTCGAACATGAACCGGCGTCCGTTGCTGTTGCGCAGGACGCCACCGTCCCCCCGCACCGACTCGGTCACGAGAATGCCGTTGACCGACGGCGGCCAGATCATTCCGGTGGGGTGGAACTGGACGAACTCCATGTTCACCAACGATGCCCCGGCGTCCAGCGCGAGGGCGTGACCGTCACCGGTGTACTCCCACGAGTTGGACGTCACCTGGTACGACTTTCCGATACCCCCGGTGGCGAGCACCACATTGGGCACGTCGAATGTGATGAACCGCCCGGACTCGCGCCAGTAGCCGAATGCTCCGGACACCCGGCCCTGCGCTTGGAACAGCTGGGTGATGGTGCACTCCATGTAGACGTCGATCCCGAGAGCGACGGTGTGCTGCTGTAGGGTGCGGATGAGCTCCAGACCGGTGCGGTCCCCGACGTGCGCGAGGCGGGCGTAGCGGTGCCCACCGAAGTCACGTTGCGAGATCAGCCCCTCCGGAGTCCGGTCGAACAGTGCGCCCCACTCTTCGAGCTCGTGGATCCGGTCGGGGGCCTCCTGAGCGTGCAGCTGGGCCATCCGCCAGTGGTTGAGCATCTTCCCGCCGCGCATGGTGTCGCGGAAGTGCACCTGCCAGCTGTCCTCGGAGTAGACGTTGCCCATCGCCGCGGCAGCCCCACCTTCGGCCATGACGGTGTGCGCCTTACCCAGCAACGACTTGCAGACCACGGCGACACGGGCTCCCGCGTCGTGCGCCGCGATCGCCGCACGCAACCCGGCGCCACCTGCTCCGACGACCAAGACGTCGTACGCATGCCGCTCAATGCTGTTCGGGTCGGTCATTGCGATCTCTCCTCGTGATCGGTGCGTGCCTCGCCGGTCGCGCGGTGACGCGTCATATGGGCCGATACTCAGTTGATGAACCGGAGATCGGAGAACCAGCCGGCGGAGAGCGCCATGACGTAGAAGTCAGTCAGCGCCAGCGTACCCAGCGAGATCCAGGCGTACACGCCGTGCCGGGTGTTGAGCCGGGAGACGAACGTCCACCATCGGTAGCGAATCGGGTTCTTCGAGAAGTTGCGCAGCCGTCCGCCTGTCGCGTGCCGGCACGAGTGACAGGACAGGGTGTAGGCCCACAGCATGACGACGTTGACCAGCAGGATGATGTTGCCCAGGCCGATGCCGAACCCGTTCTCGCCGCCGAAGGCGAGAATCATGTCGTAGGTGTTGACCAAGACGATCAACGTGACCAGGTAGAAGGTGTACCGGTGCACATTCTGCAGGATCAGCGGGAACCGGGTCTCGCCGGTGTATCGCTTGTGGGGCTCGGGCACAGCGCAGGCCGGCGGGGACAGCCAGAACGAGCGATAGTAGGCCTTTCGGTAGTAGTAACAGGTCAGCCGGAACACCAACAGGATCGGCATGCTGATCGCCGCATACGGCAGGATCGACACCTCGGGGATGAACCGTCCGAAGTGGGCGGCCTCCGGGATGCACGCCAGCGATGTGCACGGCGAGTAGAACGGCGTGAGGTAGCCGTGCTCGGCCACCCAGTAGTTGTCCTTGAGGAAGACCCGGACCGTGGCGTAGGTGACCCAGGCGGCCAGGCCGATGGCGACCGCCGCCGGGTGCAGCCACCACCGGTCGGTGCGTAATGTGCGCTGCGTGACTCGGGCGCGCTGCTGTGCATCAACTCCCGTGGCCATGGGTTACCGGACGCGCCGATCGGAGGCGCCGAGGCTCCCGTCGTCGGCGGCGGTCCACGTGCGTGCGTCGTATGACACCGTTGCGATCCCCTCGAGATGTGAAGGTGGTCATCGGCAGATCCACCGGCTCAGATCCACCGGCTCAGATCCACCAGCCAAGATCCACTAGCCAATTGTGACCATGTCATGGTGACACGCACGCGGGGGGTGGCGTTCAGCCACGCGGGCCCGCTAGCCCCTGCGTCAGACCACCATGGCTCGCTCGTCCGCGCGGATCGGTGAAGGAAGCCGTCGAGCGCCGGTGAGATCCGCGTCGAGGGCTGACGCAGCAGCCCTGCCCTCGGAGATCGCCCACACGATCAGCGACTGCCCGCGGCCGGCGTCCCCCGCGACGTACACGCCGGGAGCCGAGGTCCGGTAATCATCGTCTCGGGCGATGTTGCCTCGCTCGTCCAGCTCTACGCCGAGCTGGTCGATCAGGTCAGAACGTTCCGGGCCGGTGAACCCCAGGGCGAGCAGCACCAACTGGGCGGACAGGTCCCGTTCGGTTCCTTCCACCGGTTCGAAGCCCTCGGCACCTCGGCGGACCTCTACCAGGCGCAGCGACTCCACCCGGCCGGACGGATCGGCCCGGAACTCCTGGGTGGAGACCGCGAAGACGCGATCGCCGCCCTCTTCGTGCGCGCTGCTGGTGCGCAGAATCAGGGGATACATCGGCCACGGAGTGGACTCCGGCCGGGTGTGCGGCGGCTGCGGCATGATCTCCAACTGGGTCACCGAGCGAGCGCCCTGGCGGTGCGCAGTGCCCAGGCAGTCGGCGCCGGTGTCGCCACCACCGATGATCACGACGTCCTTGCCCTGGGCCGTGACCTGGCTCTCGCCGGTGTCACCGTTCGTGACCCGGTTGGCCTGCGAAAGGTACTCCATCGCCTGGTGGATGCCGTCGAGATCTTGTCCGGGCACGGGGAGATCACGCCAGGCTGTGGCGCCCACGGCGAGCACGACGGCGTCGTAGCGCTTCCGGAGCGCCTGCCCGGTCAGGTCGGTCCCGACGTCGACGCCCGCGCGGAAGATGGTGCCCTCCGCCCGCATCTGGTCCAGCCGCCGGTCGACGTGCCGCTTCTCCAGCTTGAACTCGGGGATCCCGTAGCGCAGGAGCCCCCCGATACGGTCATCCCGCTCATAGACCGCCACCGTGTGACCGGCC
>Ga0079225_10002638_pt1 | contig 10373 bp, 7 predicted proteins | sample Poulit2012_FD_76344 | JGI IMG/M metagenome (GOLD analysis project Ga0079225, IMG submission 76344) | Agricultural soil microbial communities from Georgia to study Nitrogen management - Poultry litter 2012 | ecosystem: Environmental > Terrestrial > Soil > Agricultural land | place: USA: Georgia...
GATGCTCACGCGGACAGCTCCACGATCTCGCGCGAGCAGGACGGAAGGCAATCAGGATCTGAGTGAAACTCAGCGCCCGGAGAACCAGAGCTACAGCCAGCAGTCACAAGCGAATATCATGAGAAAAACAACCACCCGCGCCACCGCGAAAAACACGCCGGCTCCTGCGTCGACCTCCCCGTCGACCGCTGACCTGTCACCACGGGAACGGATCATTGCTGCCGCCCGGCATCTGTTCGGCCAAAAGGGTTTTCACAACACCACCACCGCAGAGCTGGCCACAGAGGCCGCCGTCAGTACCGGCCAGATTTACCGGCATTTTGACGCCAAGGCAGACATCGTCCTTGCCATTGTCGAAGGAACCGTGCGTCAGCGCGTCGCGGAGATGAACAGAATTTTCGACGCGGTCGAGCATGGCAATTGCACCCTGTTCGAGGCCATCAAGGCCATCATCGACATTTCGCTCGCTCCCGACGATATCAGTCTGTCCTATGAAATCACCGCCGAAGCGGTGCGCAATCCCGCGGTCGCCGAGCGGCTGGAAACGCTGGTCAGCGCCTACCAGGACGGTGTGCGGCGCCTCGCGACCCTGGCACGGCCGGACATCACTCGGGATGAGCTGGGTGCCTATGTGGACATCATGATGGCCTGCTTCATCGGACTGGGGCTGCGCACCTCCTTGAGAACAGCAACGGACAGCGATACTGCGAGCAGCCGAACAGCGGCGCTGATGTTGCGGGCCCTGGGACTCAAGGACGACGGCGATACGCCTTGAACCGGCTGCCGGACAGGCTGCTTGGGCTGGGAACCCGGTTACCTCCCGCCTTCGCCCGACACTCCACCTCCCCCTCCTCGACCGCGGCGACACCTCCACCAGCGTTTCTTGCCGTTCGAAACGAGACTCTCTAAGATGGGCGCCCCCTTGGAGTGAGCGTTCAGTCCCACCGTTTTCCTGCCGCAGGTATCACCATGTTGTTATCCAAGAGACATGCCGTCCTCGCCGTTCTTTCCTTTCTCTGGCTGAGCGGGTGTGAGGCACCGGAGCAGATGACTCCGCCGGTCCCTGAAGTGGGCGTCGTCTCGCTGCACAGCGAGACCGTGACGCTCACCAGCGAATTGCCGGGACGGGTGGTGGCAGCGGAAACATCGGAGGTCCGCCCCCAGGTAAACGGTATCATTCGCAAGCGCCTCTTTGAGGAAGGTGGCATGGTGGAAGCCGGCCAGGTTCTGTACGAGATCGAGGACGCGCCCTACCAGGCCGCCTTGGGGACAGCGCAAGGGGCACTGGCGCGTGCGGAAGCGGCCATTGACGCGACGCGCCGCAAGGCGGATCGCTTCCAGCAACTCGGCACGCTGAGCGCCATCAGTCAGCAGGAAATCGACAATGCCGTTGCGGAAGCCGACCAGGCGGCCGCCGATGTGGTGGCGCAGCGCGCTGCAGTAGAGGCGGCCCGAGTCAACCTCGATTTCACCCGCATTCGCGCGCCCATCTCGGGGCGCATCGGCCGCTCCCTGGTCACGCCGGGTGCGCTGGTGCAGGCCGGGCAACCCGAAGCGCTGGCCGTCATCCAGCAGACTGAAACCGTGTACGTGGATATCACCCAGTCCGCCTCTGATGTCCTGAATCTGCGCCAGGCGGTTCAGGATGGACTGATCTCTCGCGATGCGGACGGTACACCGGTTGAGTTGTTGCTGCCGAACGGCACCATCTATCCCGAGGAAGGTCGTCTCGAGTTTTCTGAAATCACGGTCAACCCGGCGACGGGTGCCGTCACCTTGCGAGCTACTTTTCCCAACGCCGACGACATGCTGTTGCCGGGGATGTACGTGCGCGCCCGCCTGATCGAAGGCGTCCAGCAAGAGGCGATCCTCGCGCCACAGCGCGGTATCAGCCGTGATAACCGCGGTCGTCCGGTGGCCCTGGTGGTGAACGACGACAACGTGGTGGAACGGCGCATCGTCGTCACCGAACGGGCGATCGGCGACCACTGGCTGATCACCGAGGGTCTGCAACCCGGTGACCGACTGATCGTGGAAGGCGTGCACCGCGTGGCGCCGGGCATCACCGTCACCCCCACGCCCTGGCAGGAGAACGCCGCCCCGGCCGAGTCGAACATAGCGCAGGGGGACTGATTCTCATGTCGCGATTTTTCATCGACCGGCCGGTTTTCACCGCCGTTCTGGCCATCATCACCATGCTGGCGGGACTGCTGGCCATCCGCGCGCTGCCCATTGCCCAGTTCCCCGAAATCGCTCCGCCGGTCATCGAAATCAGCACGAGCTACCTGGGTGCCGATGCCAAAACGCTCAACGACTCCACCACGGTCGTTATCGAACAGCAGCTCAAGGGCATCGACAATCTTCGCTATTTCCGCTCCACCAGCGACTCTGCCGGCAACCTCTTCATCATGCTGACGTTTGAGCAGGGCACGGATCCGGACACCGCGCAGGTGCAGGTACAGAACAAGGTGCAGCAGGCACTGCCCCTGCTGCCGGAGGAAGTGCGCCAGCAGGGCGTTACCGTGGAAAAGTCGTCCTCTGCGTTCGCGCTGATCATTGCCCTCTATTCCGAGGACGGCAGTCACGACCAGAACGACCTCGGCGACATCATGGGGTCCATGCTGCAGGACCCGATCAGTCGCATCAACGGCGTGGGCAGTGCCGGCATTCTCGGTACCCAGTACGCCATGCGCGTCTGGGTCGACCCGGTCAAACTCGCCAGCTTCAACCTGACTTTCAACGACATCAAAGCCGCCATACGCGACCAGAACGCCCAGGTCTCGGCAGGCGAGCTTGGCAACCTGCCCGCGAAGGAAGGACAGGCGCTGAACGTAACGGTGCTGGCCCAGTCGCGATTGCAGACACCCGAGCAGTTTCGCAACATCTTTCTGCGCACCGAGCCGGACGGTTCTGCCCTGTTGCTGGGCGATGTGGCCGAAGTTGAAATCGGCGGCGAGATCTACAGCTTCGACGCGCGCCTCAACGGCAAGCCGTCGGTGGGCCTGACCATCACACTCGCCAGTGGCGCCAACGCGCTGGAGACCATCGAAGCGGTCAAGCAGGAGCTCGCCGAACTGTCCAGGCAGCTGCCGCCCGACATCAAGACCGTATACCCCTACGACATCACCCCCTTTGTAAAATTGTCGGTGCAGCAGGTAGTCTTCACCCTGATCGAAGCCGTGGTGCTGGTGTTCCTGGTAATGTTCCTGTTTCTGCAGAACTGGCGGGCCACCCTCATCCCCACTGCGGTGGTACCGGTGGTGCTGCTCGGCACCTTTGCCGTGTTGCTGACGCTGGGCTATTCCATCAACAGCCTGACGCTGTTCGGCATGGTGCTCGCGATCGGGCTGTTGGTGGATGACGCCATCGTGGTGGTCGAGAACGTCGAGCGGCTGATCCAGACGGAAGGCATGACACCTCTGGAGGCGTCCCGCCAGTCCATGGACGAACTGAGTGGCGCCCTCATCGGCATCGGCGTGGTCATCTCCGCTGTCTTCCTGCCCATGGCGTTCTTTGGCGGTTCCGCCGGCATCATCTATCGCCAGTTCGCGGTGACCATCGTCACGGCCATGACCCTGTCCGTGCTCGCAGCCCTGATTCTCACCCCCACCCTGTGCGCCGCCATCCTCAAACCTCGCAGCGGTCGCGGCCGGAAAACCAGCGGCTTCTTCGGCTGGTTCAACCGCACTTTCCAGAGCGGCGTGACCCGTTACGGTCGGGGCGTCTCCTGGGTCAACCGCAACTGGGGGCGATCGCTGGTCATTTACGCGCTGGTGGTCGCCGTGCTGAGCGTTCTCTTTGTGCGTCTGCCCGGCGGCTTTCTGCCCGACGAAGACCAAGGCATGATGATGGCACAGATCATCCTGCCGTCCGGGTCCACCCTGGAGCAGACCGGTGATGTCATCGCGCAGTTCGAAGACGAGTTTCTCGTTGGCGAAGCGGACAATGTCGCCTACGTCTTCAGTGTGGGCGGTTTTGACGGCGTCGCCCAGGCCCAGAACGTCGGCGCAGCATTCCTGAAGCTGCACGACTGGGACGAACGGCCCGGCGCCGAGAACAGTGCCAGCGCCATCGCCCACCGCGTCAATCAGGCGCTCGCCAACCTTCGCGGTGGTTTCGCCATCTCCTTTATTCCGCCGGCGGTCTTCGAACTCGGCAACGCCACCGGTTTCAGCCTGCAGCTGGTCGACCGGGCTGGGGTCGGCCACCAACAGCTGACCGCAGCACGCAATCAGCTGCTGCAGCTTGCCAGCGCCGAGCCGAGCCTGACCCAGGTCCGACCGAGTGGTGTGGAAGACGTCGCCCAGCTGCGCGTCAACGTGGATCACGCACGTGCGGGCGCACTCGGCCTCAATCAGGCGGATATCAATGACGCACTGGCAACCGCGTTGGGTGGCAGCTATGTCAATGACTTTATGGATCGCGGTCGCGTCAAGAAGGTCATCGTCCAGGCCAACGCCGCCTTCCGCAGCAGTCCCGAAGACATCGGCCGGTTGCACGTCCGCGGCAGCTCCGGTGAGATGGCGCCGCTGGCCTCCATCTCCGACCTCAGCTGGGACTACGGCCCGGCGCGCCTGGAGCGTTTCAACGGCTACCCCGCCATTGAAATCATGGGAGCACCGGCGCCCGGCTACAGCAGCGGGGCGGCCATGCAGCGCATGGAAGAACTGGCGCAGCAACTGCCCGACGGCATCGCGCTGCAATGGAGCGGCATTTCCTACGAGGAACGTCTCTCCCAGGGACAGGCACCGGCCCTGTACATGCTTTCTGTGCTCATCATCTTCCTCGCCCTGGCCGCCCTCTACGAGAGCTGGTCAGTGCCCCTGGCGGTGATTCTCGTCGCCCCCATCGGCGCCGTCGGTGCCCTGCTCGCAGCCTGGCTGACCGGCCTCAACAACGACATCTACCTGCAGGTGGGGCTGATCACGGCGGTGGGAATTGCCTCGAAGAACGCCATCCTCATCGTCGAGTTTGCCGAGGAAAAAATGCGCTCCGGCCTGAGCGCCGCCAGCGCCGCGTACGAGGCCGCCAAACTGCGTCTGCGCCCGATCCTGATGACGTCCTTCGCCTTCGGTTTTGGCGTGCTGCCGCTGGCATTGTCCACAGGCGTCGGGTCCGGTGGACAGAACGCGATCGGCCGCAGTGTGGTGGGTGGAATGCTGACAGCCACCATGCTGGCGATCTTCTTTGTGCCGTTGTTCTTCTATCTGGTGAAACTGGCCTTCCGCCAACACGCACTCGGACCGCGAGACGCCGGTCAGTAGGTACATGGCGTCGCACGGCGTGATAGGCTGGAGGCGACCCGGGCTCGTTCCGCCTGTTCGTCGCGACCGTTGAACCTCACAATAATGGAGAAAACCATGAGCACACCCACCCCCTCACAAAACACCGGCCGGCGTTATCGCGTGGTGCAGTGGGCCACCGGCAATGTCGGCATGCGGGCCCTGCAGCGAGCCATTGAGCACCCGCACCTCGAGGTTGTGGGCGTCTGGGTGCACAGCGCCGACAAAGTCGGCAAGGATGCCGGTGAGCTGGTCGGCCTCGCACCCATCGGGGTCAAGGCCACCAACCGCATTGATGACATTCTGGCACTGCGCCCCGACTGCGTGCTCTACATGCCGCACGTGTGCAACTACGACGAGATCTGCCAGTTCCTGGAAGCCGGCATCAACGTGGTAACCACCCGTATGGAACTGCAAAACCCCGCTGCTTTTGACGCCACACTGCACGCCCGGCTCGAAGCCGCCTGCCAGCGCGGCAACAGTTCCGTTCACGCCACCGGCTCCAGTCCCGGTTTTATAACCGAAGCCCTGCCGCTGGTCCTGACCTCCATCCAGCGTCGACTCGATCATTTTACCGTCACCGAGTTTGCCGACTGCTCGTCGCGCAACTCTCCGGAGATGATCTTCGAGATGATGGGGTTCGGCCAGCCGCCGGGGGTCATAAACCAGGCGCAGCTGGATCACGCCCGCATGTGCTTTGCGCCGTCGCTGCAATTGATCGCTACGGCTCTGGGGCTGCCCATTGAGCGCTTCGAAGTAACCGGTCAACAGGGAGTTGCCCGGCGCGATGTACAGATCGCCGCCGGCACGGTACCCGAAGGCACCGTCGCGGCCACCAGGACCACGGTGACGGGATTTCATCAGGGTCGTGCCCTGCTGAACTTCACCACGCTGTGGTTTGTGGGTACAGACGTGGAGACCAGCGACGGGCACCAGTGGGATTTTCGCTCGTCCGGCTGGCATGTTCATGTGGAGGGCGACTGCCCGCTCGACGTGTCGATTTCGTTTCCGGTGAAACCGGAAAACTACGCCGCCATGACGCCGGGATTGACGGCACACCGCCCGGTCAATGCGGTGCCCTATGTGTGCGAGGCGCCAGCGGGTATCCAGACGACCGTAACACTGCCCCAGCTGATTGCCCATCTTGACAACTGATCAAGGGGCTGACAACGGGCGGGCCGGCAAATGTCGGACACGTCAGCATTCCGGCAGCAGCAAACTGCGCACGGGCTCGAAACTGCGACGATGAATCGGAGTCGGCCCATATTCAGCGAGTGCTCGGCGATGGGCGGCGGTGCCATAGCCCTTGTGGGCGGCGAAGCCGTACTCGGGGAAGCGCTCATGCCATTCCAGCATTTCGCGATCCCGGGTGACCTTGGCCAGAATGGAAGCCGCGCTGATCGCCGGCACCAGCCCGTCACCACCTACCACCGCTTCACTGCGCCACGCCCAGCGAGGCAGACGGTTGCCGTCTACCGCCACGTATTCGGGGCATTGGGCGAGACCTTCCACAGCGCGTGTCATCGCCAGCATCGTGGCGTGCAGAATATTGAGGTCATCGATCTCGGCGACGGAGGCCCGGGCGACGTGCCAGCATAACGCTTCGCCACAGATGCGCTCGAACAACGCCTCGCGTCGCTTTTCAGTCAGCCTCTTGGAGTCATCAAGGCCGGGGATGGGACGGCGCGGGTCCAGTATGACCGCTGCCGTCACCACATCACCGGCGAGCGGTCCGCGCCCTGCTTCGTCGACGCCAGCAAGGCGGTCGCCACTGTAGGCCACCACAAAGCCGGGCAGACTGAACAAATCCGTCACGACGGTTGCTCCTCGTCCGCTCTGGCGCCCCCGCTGCAATATTTATCGGCCTCACCTTCGCCCGCCGTGAGCAGGCGTTCGATGGCAACCGCGCCGGCTTCACTGGCGCCGCCCGCGTCCGGTCCCATCACCAGCTGGTGCAACCGCTCGAACTCTGTGCGCAGGTGCGCCTGATCGTTTGTCAGCAACGGCTGCAATTCCGCCACCAGCCGGTCTACCGTGACTTCATCCTGCAGCAACTCGGGTACCACGGCTGTGCCTGCCAGCAGGTTGGGCAGCGATATAAAGGGCGTTTTCACCATGCGCGATAACAGCCAGTAGGAGGCAGCGCCCATGCGGTACGCCACCACCATCGGCTTTTTCAGCAGCATTGCTTCGAGGGCGACCGTGCCGGAGGTCAGCAGGACCGCATCGGCGGCCGTCATGGCCAGCAGCGACTGGCCGTCCAGCAGCTGGATATCGGCAAGCCCTTCCTGCTGCAACAGCGCCTCCAGTTGATCGCGGCGAGCCCGGGATGCCGCGGGAATCACCACCTTCAAGCCGGGAATAACCTCCCGACAGCGCCGGACCGTCTGCAGGAAGCAGGGAGCCAGCTGCGCCACCTCACCACTCCGGCTCCCCGGCAATACCGCCAGTACGCGATCGTCTGCCGCCAGCGACAGGGCGGCCCGTGCGCCAGCGGTATCCGGCTCCATCGGCAGCTGCGCCGCCAGCGGGTGTCCAACAAAGGCCACCGGCACCCTGTGCTGGTGATAAAAATCCGCTTCGAACGGCAGCAGGGTCAACATGAGGTCCACCGCGCGAGCAATCTTGCGAATACGCCCCTGCCGCCACGCCCACACCGACGGGCTGACGTAGTGCACCGTCTTGATGCCGTGGCGGCGCAAACCGAACTCAAGGCCCAGGTTGAAGTCGGGAGAATCGATACCGATGAAGACATCGGGCCGGACCGCCAAAAAATGCCGCTTCAGCCAGCGACGCATGGACAGGAGTTCGGGCAGACGCTTGAGGGGTTCCACCAGGCCCATCACCGCCAGCCGGTCGATGGGGTAATGGCTGGTGAAGCCTTCGGCGATCATTTTCGGACCGCCCACGCCCTCGAACGTAGCGTGGGGATAGCGCGCGCGCAAGGCCCGGATCAGGCCGGCGCCCAATTGGTCGCCGGACAGTTCGCCGGCCACAATGCCTATACGCATGATCGTTCCTGGTCGTCGAAGGGCGTGGCAGGTGCGGTCGGGTGACCGAGGCCACCTCCGGCTGTCAGCGCATCAAGCCGCGCGAGGACAATTCTTCGATGGATTGCAAAAACGGCTCAAGAACCGGCTCGGCTGCCGCGGCTTCGCGCATCTCGATGCGCGCCTCGTCAAGGCTGAGCCCGCGGCGATAGACGGTTTTATAGGCGCGGTTGATCTCGGCAATCTGCTCGCGGCTGAAGCCGCGTCGCCGCAAGCCCTCGACATTGATGGTGCGTGGCTCGGCAGGACTGCCGGAGCACGTCACATAAGCCGGCAGATCCTGATTGACGAAAGCGCCTGCCCCGGCAAAACTGTGGCAACCGATCCTCACGAACTGGTGCACCAGGCAATAGCCCGACAGGATCGCCCAATCGCCCACGTCTACATGGCCGGCCAGAGAAGCGTTGTTGACGAGTACGGTGTGATTGCCCACCCGGCAGTCGTGACCGACATGCACATAGGCCATCAGCAGGTTGTGGTCGCCGATGCTGGTCAGGGCCCGATCCTGTACCGTACCACGGTGGATGGTCACCCCTTCGCGAATCACGTTGTGATCGCCGATCTCCAGCCGCGTCGGTTCGCCCTTGTACTTGAGGTCGGGAGTGTCCTCCCCCACCGTGGCGAACTGAAAAATGCGATTGTTGCTGCCGATGCGGGTGGGCCCCTTGATGACAACGTGGGACGCCACCACCGTACCAGCCCCGATTTCCACATCCGGGCCGATAATGGTCCACGGGCCCACGGTGACGCCCTCGGCCAGCCGGGCGTCCGGATGAACCTCCGCTCGCGGATCAATCATGCTTGCGGAACCTCAGGCTTCTCTCAGGGCACACAGAATGTCGGCCTCGCAGGCCAACTCGCCATCGACGTGCGCCGACGTGTGGAAACGCCAGATATGGCGCTTCACCGAGGTGATCTCGGCACGCAGCATGACCTGGTCGCCGGGAATCACCGGCTTCTTGAAGCGCACGCCATCGACACCGGCGAACAGATACAGCGAATTGTCGTCAGGCTGCTTGTCGACCGTCACAAAACCGAGGATACCGGCCGCCTGGGCCATGGCCTCGATCAGCATCACACCCGGAAAGATGGGCGTGCCGGGAAAGTGGCCGTTGAAGACTTCTTCATTGGTCGTGATGTTTTTGTAGGCGAGAATACTTTTGCCCGGCTCAACCTCCACCACTCTGTCCACCAGCAAAAACGGGTAGCGATGCGGCAAATAATTTTTGATCTGATTGATGTCCATTGTTCTCCCCGGACAAGTTCGTCAGTAAGGCCAGGCCCAAGGGGCGGGCTCAGTTCGAGTCTTTGTTTTCCAGCTTGCGGACACGGCCCGCCAGCCGGTCCAGTTGATTGAACCGGACAGCATTCTTGCGCCATTCCTCGGTTTTGGCCAATGGTACGCCGGAAGAATAAGAGCCAGGTTGGTGCAACGACTTGGTGACCACACTCGCCGCAGTCACCACGACATTATCGCAGATCGTGACGTGTCCTACGGTGCCGGCGCGGCCGGCGAAAATACAATGGCGGCCGATCACCGTACTGCCAGAGATGCCCACGAAGGCCGCCATGGCAGTGTAATCACCAATCCGCACATTGTGCGCGATCTGGCAATGATTATCGAGTATTACACCGCGTCCCAGCACGGTATCGCTCAGCGCACCGCGGTCAATGGTGGTGCAGGCGCCGATTTCACAGTCGTCGCCCACGACCACACCGCCGAGCTGGTGGACCTTCACCCATCGACCGCGATCGTTGGCAAAACCAAAACCGTCGGCCCCCAGCACCGCACCGCTGTGGACAATCACCCGGTCACCGAGACGAACGTCGTGATACAGCGTCACATTCGCGGCGAGCTGGCAATGCTCACCCACACGGCATTGTGCGGCGATGACAGTGTTGGCGCCGATGACGGTGTGCGCCCCGATAACCACGCCCTCGCCAATGACGGCATTGGCGCCCACCGCGACGCCCTCACCCAGCACGGCGTCGGGGGCGATGACGGCAGAGGGGTGAATGCCAGCCGCCGGACGCGGCGCCC
>Ga0079225_10002640_pt1 | contig 10371 bp, 9 predicted proteins | sample Poulit2012_FD_76344 | JGI IMG/M metagenome (GOLD analysis project Ga0079225, IMG submission 76344) | Agricultural soil microbial communities from Georgia to study Nitrogen management - Poultry litter 2012 | ecosystem: Environmental > Terrestrial > Soil > Agricultural land | place: USA: Georgia...
GGAGAACGCCAAGGCGCTGGCCAAAGCTGGTGACGACCCGAAGAAGCGCCGCAAGGTCACGCGGAGGAAGCCACCGGAGGGCTTCGTGTCGTGGACGGAGAGCACCCATGAACGGCTGCTCGCAGCCCCGCCCGAGCAGTTGCGCCCCCACATGCGCGTCACCCACGCGATGCTGTTGAACGTCCTCGCCCGACCGGGCGATCCGGTCGAGGCGATGCGGTCGTTGCTGACCGACAATCACGAGCCACGAGCCGCCCAACGGCGCCACATCAAGACCGCGATCGGGGCCTATCGGGCACTGTTGGCCGCCGGTGTCGTGGAACGCTTGGAGGTGCCCGACGAGGACGGGCGCACGGTGCGCCTCACCATGGACCTGCCCGCGGACTTCGCGCTCAACCAGCCGTTGTCCACCTTCGCGCTGGCGGCCATGGAGTTGCTCGACCCGGCAACCGAGACGTTCCCGCTGGACGTCGTCTCGGTGCTCGAAGCGACCTTGGAGGACCCGCGACCGGTCCTTGCGGCGCAACAGTCCCGTGCTCGCGGTGAAGCCGTCGCCGCTATGAAGGCCGAGGGTATCGAGTACGACGAACGCATGGAGCTCCTCGAGGAGGTCACCTACCCCCAGCCACTGGCCGAACTGCTCCAGCAGGCCTACGACACCTACCGGCAGGGGCATCCGTGGGTTGAGGACCATGAGCTGTCGCCGAAGTCGATCGCCCGCGAGATGTGGCAGGAGGCGAAGACGTTCGCCGAGTTCGTCTCGACCTACAACCTTGCGCGCTCGGAGGGGCTGGTGTTGCGCTACCTGGCCGATGCTTACAAGGCCCTGCGGGTCGGTGTCCCACCAGCCTGCCGGACCGAGGAGGTCCTCGAGATCACCGAGTGGTTGGGGGAGATGGTCCGGCAGGTGGACTCCAGCCTGCTCGACGAGTGGGAGGCACTGGTTCATCCGGAAGACCACGGGGGCCGAAGCGCCGAAACCGGGGCAGCGGTACGGCCCGCGTCGGCACCACGTCCGGTCACGACCAACGAACGCGCGTTCCGCGCCATGGTGCGTAACGCGCTCTTTCGCCGCGTGGAGCTGCTCGCCCGCCGTCGTTACGACGAGCTCGGAATGCTCGACGCGGACGCTGGCTGGGACGCTGAGACGTGGGCAACGGCCGGTGCGGCGTACTTCGCCGAGCACGACGAGCTCGAGACCGGTGCCGACGCCCGGGGCCCGCACATGCTGCTCACGACGGTGGAGCCCGGCCGGTGGGTGATGCGCCAGATCCTCGCCGATCCCGCCGGCGATCACGACTGGGGTATCAGCGCCGTCGTGGACCTGGCCGCCAGCGACGAGGCCGGTGAAGCCGTCGTCGAGGTGACTGACGTGAACCGGCTGTGAATGTTCAGGGCAGCGGAGTGCCGGGCTAGGCCGGACATCTCCTCTGGGGAGCAGGCCGAGGCCAGTTCATCATCTCCGTGTCAACGATCACCCTGCGCGCGCAGGGCCTCGACCTGTCCGATGATCTGCCCCAGTGCGTCGTCGAAGTCTTGTTCGCTGTGATCGACCTGCAGACCGTCTCGCATCGAGGCGAGCGTGGGATAGAGTGCGGCGTCGACATGGCCGGCCGACTGCGGGTGCGGTTCCTCGATCGGTGCGGCGGACTCTGCGCCGCGAGCCGTGGCCTCCAGCAGGAGATGACCGAGCAGGAAACTGGAGAACACCCGATAGGTGGCGATCGCGCTTCGCTCGGTGAAGCCACGGGAGACCAGTGTGCTCAGGAACGACTCGACGAGCCACAGGCTGCGCATGGGCGGTCGCAACCAGGGGGCTTCCGGGGGTCGGGTGGCCACCAGCGGAAAGATCCGCGGGTGCCGCTGGGCGATCTCGCGCATCCCGTGCCCGAGCCGATGCAGATACTCCGACCACCCCACGGTGGAAGGAATCTCGATACCGGGAGTCGTGCGGAGATCATCGAGGACCAGGTCGGTGATGCCGTCCAACAGCCCTTCCCGCCCGGGAACATGGTGGTAGAGAGCCATGGGGTCGACGCCGAGGTCGGTTCCCAGTTTGCGCATGGTCAGGGCGCGCATGCCCTGCTCGTCGAGGATGGTCAAGCCACGCCGCAGGATGCGGTCGCGGTCGAGTGCCCCACGTCCCGTAGGCCCCTCGCGTGGTTCACGTGGCGCGGATGGTTCGCCGGCTGCGCTATCAGATGCCACGATCAGCCCTCGATCACGTTGCCGGAGCGGTAGGTCTCCAACAATCGTAGCCAGACCCTACGGACCGTCGGGTAGGACGGGACAGGGCCCAAGGCATCCACCCCATCGGCAACTGCGTGACGAGTGCGTACGGCCACGTTCTCCCCCACGGGACCGGCGCCGAGTACGACGTCGCGTGCGGACGCTGTGCCCTGGCTCATCCGGTTCCTTCCGGGGTGATGGTTCGCTGCTCAGCGACGATTCCAGCCCCGCTCATCCTCGGTCAGTCCGCCCCAGATGCCGAACCGTTCACCGACCTCGGCCGCGGCGGCACGGCAGTGTGCGGCGACGGGACAACTGGCGCACACCTGCTTGGCGACAGCCTCGCGATCATGCAGCGTTCGGCCGCGACCCTCCGGATAGAACAGGTCTGTCTCCATACCGCGGCACGCGGCCATCGAACGCCACTCGTCTCCGGTGCGAAACCCTTGGTCCGCGCCGATATGATTGAGCTCTCCCGTCACGGTCATGAGATCTGCCCCCCTCCGTCGACATGACGTACACCGTAGATTCTCACGCGTTTGACGCGATTTCGCTAGCGGGACGTGGGTCGTAGAACGCGCGGTGGGGCATCATCCGCGCGCACGACCAGGCACGCGCGCGGATGTGTAAGGCTGGTCCTGTGGCGGGTCGAGAAGGGCGACGAATCTCGTCCAGGGTCGCAGCCGTACGCGCCCGGCTGGACGAGCGCCGTCGGGAGGTCGAGGACCGAGACCGACAGGCGTTCGGCATCCGGGACGAAGAGGTCTCGAATGACGAGCCCGCTCACGCCGTATCCGGTGGCGACGAGGCGCAAGCAGAGCATCCCGTGCCCGCGCCCGTGCGTGCGTTGGCGGAATGGAGTTGGCGGCTGCTCGTGATCGCGGCCGCGCTGGCGATCCTGGTCGTGGGCCTCTGGTACGTGCGTGTGGTGACCTTCCCGCTGGTGGCCGCTGCCCTGTTGGCTGCCCTGCTGGGGCCCTTCTGCACCCGGCTGCGCGGGCGTGGCTGGTCGCGTGGTGCGTCGGCGGTCACCGTGTTCGTGGGGTTCCTCGTCGTCGTCGTGGGCTCGCTGTGGGCCGTCGCTGTGGTGGTCGGCGACCAGTTTGGCGACGTGGCCGACAGCGTGCGGTCCGGTCTGCGCGAGGTGCAGACGTGGCTGGACTCGGCGCCGTTCGGGCTGACCCGGGAGCAGATCGATGCGTGGTTCTTGCAGGCCGGCCAAGTCGTCGAGGAGAACCAGGAGGTCGTGACGGAAGGGGCGAGGTCGGCGGCCACCTTCGTCGTGCAGCTGGGCGCGGGCCTGGCGATCATGCTGTTCGCGTTGATCTTCTTTCTCTACGACGGACAGAAGATCTGGTCGTGGATACTGCGGTTGGTGCCCCGTGCGCAGCGGAACACGGTGGCAGGCGCCGGAGCGGTGGCCTGGCGCACGCTCACCTCATACACCCACGGGACGATTCTCGTAGCGCTGTTCGATGCCGTGTTCATCTGCATCGTGCTGCTCGTGGTCGGTGTGCCCCTGGCGTTTCCGCTGGCCGTGCTGGTGTTCTTCGGGGCGTTCATCCCGTTCGTCGGTGCGTTTGTCAGCGGGTTCATCGCGGTGTTGGTGGCTCTGGTCAGCGTCGGTTTCGTGGCCGCACTGCTCGTGTTGGCCGGGATCCTCGGGGTCCAGCAGATCGAGGGGAACCTGCTGCAGCCCTTCCTGTTGGGCCGGATGGTGCGCGTCCATCCACTCGGGGTTTTGGTGGCGGTCTCCATCGGCGTGCTGGTGGCCGGCATCATCGGAGCGGTGATCGCGGTTCCCGTGGTCGCCGTGGCAAACACCGTGGGCCGCTACCTCGCCGGCGGTCTGCCGCCGCCACCGCCGCCAACCGTCGGTCCGGTGGGCCGCTCCGATTCGGATCACGGGCAGGAGACAGGATCGGCGTGATCCACGGCAGGCGTCACGTCGTCGGCTCGGATTGGTCGCCCACCCTGCGCAGGATCTCGTCGTGCAGGTGGCCGTTGGTCGCCAGCGCCCCTTCACCGAGAGGGCCCGGCGCACCGGAGAGGTCGGTGAACGTGCCACCGGCCTCGCTGACGACGACGCACACCGCGGCCATGTCGTGCAGGCTCAACTCCGGCTCGGCGGCGATATCGACGGAGCCGTCGGCGACCATCACGTAAGACCAGAAGTCGCCGTAGGCCCGGGTGCGCGCACACGCCCGGGTGAGGTCGAGGAAGTCCGGCAGCCGGCCCCGCTCCTCCCAGCCGGACAGCGAGGCATACGAGAAGGACGCCGAGGAGACGTGGTCGACGTCGGAGACCTGGCACCGTGTGGCGCGCGCGATGGACTTGCCCCGAAAGGCGCCGGAGTCCTTCGCTGCCCACCACCGGCGGCTGAGTGCCGGTGCGGACACCACACCGGCGACCACCTCGTTCTCGACCATCAGTGCGATCAGAGTGGCCCAGACGGGAACACCACGTACGTAGTTCTTGGTGCCGTCGATGGGGTCGATCACCCAACGCCGGGGGGCATTGCCCGAGGTGCCGTACTCCTCGCCGACGACGCTGTCCCGCGGCCGCGACCGTTCCAGGGTGCGGCGCAACAACTCCTCGACGTCGCGGTCGGCGTCGGTGACAGGAGTCTCGTCCGGCTTCGTGTCGACCTTCAACTCGGCAGATCCGAACCGAGCCATGGTCTGCGCGTCGGCGTCGTCGGCAAGCACGTGGGCCAGGCGGAGGTCGTCGTCGTAGGTCACGGTCAGCAAACCTAGCCGCCGGAGGACAGATGAGGCGAACGACGTGCCGCACGATGTGCCAGTGCGCAGCGTGTAGCTCGGGCAGGATGGCTTCTGGCAAAGCATCACCTTCGATGGTCAGGAGTCGAGCATGAGGTGGTTCAGGCGGTCGAAGCGCCGACCTGGTGCACGGACACGGCAACCCGCCACCGAGAACGCCGAGACAGGCGTTCTCCCGGGAGAACCGGGTGGGCCTGCGCTCGAGCCGACCCGAGCCCATCCGCCAGCGACCCCGCTGCACAAGCTCGAACGGGGCGTGGACAGCCTGGCTCGGTGGTCCCTGCGGCTGCTGATCATCCTGGTCGCGGTGGGGGTGTTGGGCTTCGCGATCGGCCAAGCGTGGACGCTGGTGTTCCCGCTGATCCTGGCTCTGATCCTGGCCACCATTCTGTGGCCTCTAGCCGCCCTGCTCCGGCGCAAGTTGCCGGCGGCCCTCGCCTCCATCCTGACCGTGGTCGGATTTCTCGCGGCCATCGTGGGGGTGTTCGGCTACATCATCCCCACCGTGGCCGATCAGGCCTCCGGGATGGCCGACCAAGTGATGCAGGGCGTGCAGGGGCTGCAGGAGCGCCTGGCCGGACCACCATTCAACCTGGACTCGCAGCGGATCGGGGAGTTGCTGGACTCGGCACTGCAGTGGCTGCAGGACAACAGCCAACAGATCGCCTCGGGTGTGCTCAGCGGAGTCACCGGCGTGGGATCGGCATTGGTGGCGATCATCCTGGCGCTGGTGCTGACGTTCTTCTTTCTCAAGGACGGTCCCAAGTTCGTGCCCTGGATGGGTCGCTGGGTCGGCGAGGGCATGCTCACGCACGCGGCCGAGCTGGCCCGTCGCGTGTGGGTCACGATCGGCGGTTTCATCTGGTCCCAGGCGGCGGTGGCTCTGGTAGACGCCGTGTTCATCGGGCTCGGCCTCTGGTTGTTGGACATCCCGTTCGCGCTGCCGATCGCGGTGCTGATCTTCTTCGCCGCGTTCATTCCGATCGTGGGTGCGGTGGCGACCGGGGCCCTGGCCGTGGTGGTGGCGCTGGTGACGCATGACTTCACCCGGGCACTGCTGGTGCTGGCGCTGATTCTGCTGGTGCAGCAGGTCGAGGGCAACGTCATGCAGCCGATGCTGGTGGGCCGGACGCTGGCCATGCACCCAGCGGTAGTGCTCTCGGCCGTGACGATCGGGGGCACACTGCGCGGAATCGTCGGAGCGTTCCTGGCGGTGCCGGTCACCGCGGTGGCGATCGTGATCGCCCGGTACATCCGCGAGGCCGTACTCGAGGAGGAACCGCAGACCGCAGAAGGGGAGCCGCCGGGCCGTGGCGAAGACAGCCAGCAGGCGACGAAGGCCTAGGGCTCTTCGTCCCCGGGGCGCTGCTCGCGGCTGCTCAGCAGCCGCCGGAACGAGTCCACGCGCCCGGCATCGACCGTTCCGGCGCGTACGGCGGCGTCGAGACCGCACTCGGGCTCCTCGCTGTCGTGCCGGCAACCGCGGGGACAGCTCGTTGTGGCCTCGCGGAGGTCGGGAAACGCCGAGACCAGACGGGTGGGATCGACGTGTGCCAGCCCGAACGAGCGGATCCCCGGAGTGTCCACCACCCAGCCGCCGGACGGCAGTTCGAGCGCGTACGCGCTGGTGGAGGTGTGCCGGCCCCGGCCGGTGGTGGCACTGACCTGGCCCACGGACCGAGACGAGCCCGGCACGAGGGCGTTGACCAGCGACGACTTGCCCACACCCGAGTGCCCGACCAGCACGGTCACGTGGCCGGCCAACAACTCCTTGATGGCGCTCAGGTCCGCGCCGCCCTCCGGGAGATGCCCGACTGTCACGGTGGTGACCTGCAGCGGCACATAGGTCTCGATCATCTCGGCTGGATCTGCCAGGTCGGTCTTGGTCAGGCAGAGCATGGGTTCGATCCCGGCGTCGAAGGCTGCCACGAGGCAGCGGTCGATGAGCCGGGGCCGCGGTTCGGGGTCGGCGACGGAGGTCACCATGAGCATCTGCTCGGCGTTGGCGACCACCACGCGCTCGTACGGATCGGTGTCGTCGGCGGTTCGGCGCAGCGTCGTGCGTCGCGGCCGTACGCGCACGATGCGGGCCAGGGTGCCTGCGCGCCCGCTGACGTCGCCGACGATGTCGACCTCGTCCCCCACGACCACGGATCGTCGCCCCAGTTCTCGGGCCTGTGCCGCCGTGACCAGCACCCTGGCTGGATTGTCCGCGTCGTTCAGGCCGCCGACGAGGCAGGTGTAGCGCCCGCGGTCGATGGTGACGACGACGCCGGGCTCCGCGTCGTCGTGGCGGGGGCGGTTCTTGCTGCGGGGGCGGCTGCGGCGTGTGGTCCGGACCTTCGCATCGCTCTCGTCGTACCGGTCCCACGCTCGCCGAGCACTCACGCTGGTGCGCTCCCGTTCAGCATGTCCTCCCACATCGTGGTGAAGTCCGGCAGGGTCTTGGTGGTGGTGGCGATGTCCTCGACGACGACGTCGGGCACCACGAGACCGAGCAGCGCCCCGGCGTGCGCCATTCGGTGATCCGCGTAGGTGTGGAAGACCCCGCCACGCAACGGCCTGGGTGAGATGCTCAGGCCGTCGTCGTGCTCGGTGAGATCGCCGCCGAGGGAGTTGATCTCGGCAGCCAGGGCGGCAAGACGGTCTGTCTCGTGGCCCCGCAGGTGTGCCACGCCGGAGATCCGGGAGGGTCGGTCGGCGAGTGCCAGGAGCGCCACAATGACGGGCGTGAGCTCTCCGGCGGGGGAGAGGTCGAAATTCGTCGCGCCGATCGGGCCGGTGCCGGTGACGGTCAGTCCATCCTCGTCCAGGGTCACCGTGGCACCCATCGTGGCCAGGTACTCGCGCAGGAGGTCCCCGGGCTGCGCCGTGTGTGTGGGCCAGCCCGGTACGGTGACCGAGCCGCCGGTTGCCAGGGCGGCGCCGAGGAACACCGCGGCGTTCGACAGATCGGGTTCGACGTCGTAACCATTGGGTGTGCAGGGGACGGCTGGCTGAACCTGCCAACTCGTGGTCGCGAGGCGATTCGCGGGAACCCCGCTGGCCCGCAGCGACTCCACGGTCATGTCGATGTGCGGGATCGAGGGCACGGCTGGGCCGCGGTGGTGCACCGTGAGCCCGTTCTCGAACCGGCAGCCGGCGAGCAGTAGCCCGGAGATGAACTGGCTCGACGCGCCGGCATCGATGGTGATCTCACCTCCGGAGACCTCTCCGTGGCCGTGCACCGTGATGGGTAGCAGCTCGCCCTCGATCGGCACGCCCAGGTCGCGCAGCCCCTCGAGCAGCGGGGCCAGGGGCCGCTCGCGGGCACGGGGGTCGCCATCGAGGTGGACCCGGCCGTCGGCCAGCGCGGCCATCGGAGGGACGAACCGCATGACGGTGCCGGCCAGCCCACAGTCGATGGTCGTGTCACCGGTGAATCTCGCCGGTGGTGTCACCGTCCACGTCGCGTTCCGCGCATCGTCCGGCCCGGTGATAGCGACGCCCAGGGCCCGCAGGGCGTCGATCATCAACAGTGAGTCTCGCGCTCGTAGCGGGTTCCGGACCTGCACCGTGGCATCACCGAGAGCGGCCAGCGTCAGAACCCGGTTGGTCAGGGACTTCGACGCGGGAACGGACACCTGCGCATGGACTGGGCCGGCCGCGTACGGTGCCGGCCACAGTGCGGGCCCCGGGGCAGGTGCGTGCAGCGTCATGGGTCCCGAGCCTACCGCCGGGCCGGGCGTGTGTTCGTGTTTCGGAGGGCAGCCTGTGGCTCAGGTGACGTCGTCGTCGACCCAGTCGAAGGTGCGGGTGACCGCCTTCTTCCAGTTGCGATACGTCCGGTCCCGTTCCTCGGCGGGCATGTTCGGCTCCCACCGCTTGTCCTCGGCCCAGTTGGCGCGCAGGTCGTCCAGGCCGTCCCAGAACCCCACCGCCAAACCGGCCGCATAGGCAGCGCCCAGCGCCGTCGTCTCGGCGACCTGGGGACGTACGACCGGCACGTCGAGGATGTCGGCTTGGAACTGCATCAAGGTGTTGTTGGCGACCATGCCGCCGTCGACCTTGAGTTGGGTCAGCGGCACCCCGCTGTCGGCGTCGACCGCGTCGATGACCTCCTTGGTCTGGAAGGCCGTGGCCTCGAGTACGGCCCGCGCGAGGTGCCCCTTGTTCACGTACCGGGTGAGCCCGACCAGCGCACCTCGAGCGTCCGGCCGCCAGTACGGGGCGAACAGCCCGGAGAAGGCCGGCACGAAGTAGGCCCCACCGTTGTCCTCCACAGTCTCGGCCACGCTTTCGATCTCCGGTGCCGAGGAGATCAGCCCCAGGTTGTCCCGCAACCACTGCACGAGGGAGCCGGTCACCGCGATCGAGCCTTCGAGGGCGTACCGCGCCGGCTGGTCACCTAGTTTGTACGCCATGGTCGTCAGCAGGCCGTTGTCGCTGCTGACGATCTCCTGACCGGTGTTGAAGATGAGGAAGTTGCCGGTGCCGTAGGTGTTCTTCGCCTCGCCGGACTCGAACGCCGCCTGCCCGAATGTGGCCGCCTGCTGGTCTCCGAGGATCCCGGCGATGGGTGTCTCCCGCAGCAGACTCTGAGACGAGGCATGTCCGTACACCTCCGACGACGAGCGGATGGTCGGCAGCATCGACAGGGGCACACCGAAGACCTCGAGGATCTGCTCATCCCACTGCAGGGTCTTGAGGTCCATGAACATCGTGCGGGAGGCGTTGGTGACGTCGGTGACGTGCTCGCCGCCGTCGGTGCCCCCGGTGAGGTTCCAGATGACCCACGTGTCGGTCGTGCCGAACAACAGATCGCCGGCCTCGGCGCGTTCACGCGCCCCCTCGACGTTCTCCAGGATCCACTTGATCTTCGTGCCGGCGAAGTACGGGTTCAGCGGGAGCCCGACGGTGTCCTTGAAGCGTTCCGGGCCACCGTCCTGAGCGAGCTCGTTGACGATGTTCTGGGTCCGGATGTCCTGCCAGACGATCGCGTTGTGCACCGGCTCGCCGGTGTGCTTGTCCCACACGACGGTGGTCTCACGTTGGTTGGTGACCCCGATCGCGGCGATGTCGTGGCGGGTGATGTTCGCGGTGGACAGCGCCTGGCCGATCACCTCGCGGGTGTGCGTCCAGATCTCGACCGGATCGTGCTCCACCCAGCCGGCCTTCGGCAGGATCTGCTCGTGCTCGAGCTGGCCGACCGAGACGATCGAGCCGGCGTGATCGAAGACGATGCACCGGGTCGAGGTGGTGCCCTGGTCGATCGCGGCGATGTAGGTGCTCATGCGTCCTCCGAAGGGATCGGTGTGCGTGCTCAGAACAGGATCGGGGCCATCAGACCGGCCAACACCCCGCCGACGATAGGACCGACGAC
>Ga0079225_10002642_pt1 | contig 10368 bp, 6 predicted proteins | sample Poulit2012_FD_76344 | JGI IMG/M metagenome (GOLD analysis project Ga0079225, IMG submission 76344) | Agricultural soil microbial communities from Georgia to study Nitrogen management - Poultry litter 2012 | ecosystem: Environmental > Terrestrial > Soil > Agricultural land | place: USA: Georgia...
GTACATAGGAAAGGGGAAATGAAAATGAAAGTAGGTATCGATTTAGGGACAACCAACTCAGCGGTCGCATACATAAACCAACACGGCACTGCGGAAATCGTCCCAAATAGTGAAGGGGAACGTACGACTCCTTCGGTTATTTTAATGGAAGGTAATAAGGCTATCGTTGGTGAAGTAGCCAAGGAAGCCTCTATAACTCAAGTAGATGAAACAATTCAATTTGTTAAACGTCAAATCGGAAATCCAAATTTCCAAATTCCAGTTCCCGGCATGGATAAAATGTTAACGGCTGTTGAAGCTTCTGCAATTATTTTAAAAAAGTTAGTCCAAGATGCAGAGGATGAACTTGATGAGGAAATTACTGACGTCGTTATTACCGTTCCCGCCTATTTTGACGATGTAAAACGAATGGCGACAATCGAAGCGGCGGAAATGGTCGGATTAAACGTCTTAAAGATCATTAACGAACCGACTGCAGCCGCCTTAGCTTATTATCACTTGGATAAGGAAAAAACCAATCAAAACATCGCTGTTTACGATTTAGGTGGCGGAACCTTTGATGTGAGTATCGTAAATATTAACGAAAATGAAATTCAAGTGTTAGCAACCGATGGGGACTCTAACCTAGGTGGCTTTGACTTTGATAACTATATTATCGATTACGTGATTAATGAATTTGAAGAAGAAACTGGTCATGACCTCTACGATGACGACGAAGCCTTACAAATGCTTAGGGAAAACGCAGAACGGTGTAAAAAATCCCTCACAAGAAGAGACCAATATACAATTCGTGTCTCTGCCTTCGGTGAACGAAAAAGTTATGATATTACGCGGGATTTATTTAACGACCTTATAAAAAGCTTATTAGACCAGACGAAAATCGTAATGGATGCAACCGTCCAAGAAGCAGGGATAACATGGGAGGATGTCGACAAAATCCTTCTTGTAGGTGGCTCTACCCGGGTTCCACAGGTCGCTCAAATGGTTGAAGAATTAACAGGAATGAGTCCATCAACCGAGTTAAACCCTGATGAAGTCGTCGCTTTAGGAGCAGCGGTACAAGCCTCCCTAATCGATGAAGACGACCCGGAAGCTAGCCCATCTAGGGAGAACATCGTCATCAAAGACGTCAACTCCCACAGTTTAGGCATTATTACGTATGATAGTAATTCAGACACCCATGGGAATTCAATTATCCTCCACCGTAATACAGTCATACCAGCCTCCGCAACGGAAGGGTTCCTAACAGTTTATGACAATCAATCAGAGATTCTTATCCGCATTACTGAAGGGGAAGATGAGGACCCAGAATACGTAAATATTATTGGGGAAAGTCCTGTTCAATTACCTGAAGGCTTACCGAAGGGCTCGCCCATCGAAATAACGATCTCCTATGATAAAAACGGAATCGTTCATCTCATTGCGAAAGAATTAACAACGAATCAAGAACTCGGTGAAATGGTCATTGAGCGGGAGTCAAACCTTACACAAATCGAATTAGCAGAAAAACGAGAAGCACTACTGTCAATTGAGGTGGAATAAGATGATTAATTACTACGATTTACTAGATATTAGTGAGAATGCTACAGCAGAAGAAATTGATGCAAAAATTAAATCCGAAATAAACCGGTGGAGAAAACGAACAAATGCACCAAGTCCAGAAAGACAACGGGAAGCTAACGAACGAATGGAATATTTACGACAGGCCCAGGAAATTTTACTTGATCCAACAAAAAGAAGAGCTTATGATGAAGAACTTCGCGGGAGCAGTCAGGAGTCGATACCAAATCGAGAAGAGCAAAGGACTACAGGAAATGACGGAAATGATCAACAAGTACGGGAATTATATGACCGTTACAACTTTTATCTGGATGAAGAAAACTACGGAGAAGCCATTGAAATTGCTAAGCAATTAACAAGACTACAGCCCAACAATCCGTATGCATGGCACGATTTAGCCTATGCAAACTATCAATGGGATAATTATGCCGATGCAAGATATGAAATCAATCATACCTTATCCTTAAAGCAAAATGAAGCCTACTTTTTCCAAACGGCCCATAACATTTACTTTAATTCACCCGATATTTCCGAACAGGAGAGCTTACAAAAAGCAAAGGAATATATCCAAAAGGCGATAGCCCTTGATCCAGAAAATCCAGCCTATCAGGCGAATTTAGCCTCCGTTTATTATGATGAAGGTTATTATAATGACGCAATTAATATCTTAGAACCCACCTTATCAAAGGGGAATATTACAGATTACGGCAGGGAAATCCTTTCAAGATCTTATATACGGAAGGTCGAAAATGAATGTTCCGTTCCTGTCTCTTATAATAACGGATCTTTACGCTACTACTTTACTGATCCAGGGAATATCAGCACGGCAAATGAATATTTAGAAAAGGCTCGCTCCTTAGCCCAGCTACAAAGAACGGAAGACAGAATCCACGAACTAAGTAACGCAGCGAATCGAGCTCTGAAATATCAAAATAACTATAAATATTTAATCTTACTTGCCATCGCAGCGCTTTGGTTTATCTCCGCTTTAGACGGATTAAAACTCTTCCAAATTTTAATTTCCGGTGGAATTGGTTACTTTGCCTGGACGAAGTTTAGAGTACCTGTATACAAACTAAATGCTGATTATGTAAGATCGTTACCATAAAGAAAGCATCCTCTGTAGATAAGAAACTTCTACTACAGAGGATTCTTTTATCATAGGAAAAGAAAAAGGGGAGGAAGTTTAATGGCTAGACGAAAAACAGAAAAAATCTCAGAAATTGAACGACAGTTAAATGAGAGAAAAGCAAATCGCGAAGACCAAGGGGCAATTGGTGAGTATTTAAAAGAAGCGGCTAAAGAAAGAGACGTTCGCCAAGATATCGAAGCCCAAAAATATATCGCCGAACAATTATACGACCTTGGAATTTATGATGAATCAGAAAAAATGTGCCGCCGCCTCCTACGTCGCCGGCCGAATGATATGGACGTGCAACAATTACATATGAAATTACGCCAAGCAATGGCTAGGGATGACTCCTTAACAACCTTTGAAAAAAACCGACGAATTATCGAGCGAATGAAGGAAAGCGTCCAGTCTAAGGTAATCGGCCTAGATAGCTTCTTACATGAACTATCAATCATTATTCAACAATCCTTACTAAGGGAGAAGCAACTCTATCCCTACAAGGAAGTTTTACTCATTTCTAGCCCGAAAAGCCAAGGGGTTAAGACGGCGATTAAGGAATTTTTCAAGGAATTATTCAAATATCAACTAATTGAGAAGGAAAATATTACGGTAATTGATTTAGCCAGCTATAGTAGTGGTGGGACGGATACCTTACAAATGTTTCTACTCGATATTTATCATGCCTTCCAGGGTAATAGCCAAGGGACAATTTTTAAAAATATCGATGCCTGCCCTCAAGACTTACGCCTAGCGATGAATCAACTCGTCACAGACGGGAAGGTTAAGCTTGACGGGAGGTACGTCTTCGAACAAGGCGAGCTACATAAAGTCCAAGGAAGACTTGTAAGCGGAAGTTTTGATTCGATCGAGGCGAAGGATCAGTTTGTCATCTTTCAAACCCATGGAGCAATCGAGGAATCCCTAGCCATATTTACGAGTACGAGCCAGAGCCGGATTACAACCCGTATTATCGTCGACCGATTAACCGAAGAAGATAGCGTTAAGCTCTTTGATAAGTTTTACGACGAATATATGAAACGGCTTGAGAGAAATCTAGGCGTACATATTGACATCGATTTATACAGCTTCCACAATCTTATTCTTTCGACATTTAAACGGGAAGGGGCTACTGGTCTACGGTTTTTAGCGGATCAAATTTATGAACAGATGAACCGGTATTTCGTCGAACATGCCCAACAAATCCATGAACCGTGGGAACTAACTTGTACTGAAGGAGATGTATACTTAAATAGTGATGAAACAGCTATTCAGCTCGTCTCCCTAAAAGAAGAATCAAGTAGTTTAGAAGATATCGAGAGAAAAATAAACGATCTCATCGGCCTTGATGATGTAAAGGCATCTCTCGGGGAACTGAAACTATACATCGAAAACCAGCGCCGCCGAACGGAGCGTGGAATGGACACGGGTTTAATTGGTGTGCACTTTTTATTTAAAGGAAACCCAGGAACAGGTAAAACGGTCGTCGCAAGACTCGTCGCTGAGTACTTAAAGGCCGTTGGTTATTTAACCGAAGGCCATCTTGTAGAAGTCGACAGGTCAGGCCTAGTCGGTCAATACATCGGAGAGACGGCCATAAAAACAATGGATAAGGTAAAAGCTGCGATGGGAGGCGTATTATTCGTCGATGAAGCCTACTCCCTTGCCCGCGGGGGTGAACAGGATTTCGGCCGTGAAGCTATTGACACCCTTGTAAAGGCCATGGAAGACTACCAGGGTAAATTCGTCATCATCTTCGCCGGATATCCTGACGAAATGGATGAACTACTCGAAGTAAACCCTGGCTTACACTCTCGAATCTCTCAAGAATTTACTTTCGAAGATTACACGAGTGACGAAATGGTTGAAATATCAAACCTAATTGCTAGGGGCAAAGGATATACGATTGATCCCTCCGTACTCAGTCAACTACCAGAGTACTTTAACCAACACCAAATTAAAGGACGAACGGATGGTGGAAACGGACGTCTCGCACGCCAAGTCGTTGAAGCAGCGATTACAAAACAAGCCGTTCGTATTTTACGGGAAGAAAATGTCTCACCAGAGGACCAGGACCTCTTACGCCTGGAAGACTTTGGCTTAGAGAAGGAGGAAGCTTTTGACCTAGAGGGCGAATTAGCGAAAATCATCGGCCTTGATCATGTAAAAGACATGGTCCGAACACTTTATCGCCAGCAGCTGATTAACAAGCGGAGACAGGAATTAAATCCGAACTTTACCTACGAACAGTCCCTTAACTTTATCTTTACAGGAAATCCGGGAACAGGAAAGACGACCATCGCCCGAATCGTCGCAGAACTCTTCAAAAGTATGAACCTATTGAAAAGAGGCCAATTAATAGAAGTATCCCGGCAGGACTTAGTCGCAGGACATGTTGGACAAACAGCAATTAAGACGGAGCAAGTTTTCCGGCGGGCCTTAGGCGGTGTCCTATTCATCGATGAAGCCTACGCCCTTGCTCAAGGTGGAGATAATGATTTCGGTCGTGAGGCAATTGATACCTTAATTAAACTAATTGAGGATTATCGCGGAACCGTATGTGTCATTTTAGCAGGCTATGACCATTCGATGGAGCAATTTTTACAAATGAATGAGGGCTTACGCTCTAGGTTTAACCAGACACTACACTTTGCTGATTATTCGTCAGAGGAACTTCACGCAATCGGTATGAAACTCATCGAAGATCAAAGCTTTACAATCGATGACGCTGCAAGGGAGAAAATGTCTAACTTCCTTCAGGAGAATTACAGTAGGGTTGAAGGAAACGGAAGGTATGTCAGGAACATGGTCGAACAACTTATCCAAATCCAATCAGACCGACTATACAGCACGCTAGAATTTACCGATGAAGATTTACTCATGATTACGGAAGAAGATATTGAAAGTTATGTGAAACAAAATTAAATATATCGCAAAAGAGGTATAAATCCATCTTGATTTATACCTCTTTTTACTGTTAATGTATACATAAGCTTACAAATAACATAAGACCTAGGGAGAAAAGAAATGGCAAAATCAATTGAAGAAATGATAAGAAGCACGAAGGAAAAATATAGTCTAGACAATTACTTTTTAAAAAACTATGATATTGAACGCGACGTCAATATTTATAATCAAACAATCTACAAACTAACGATGGAGTGGATTCCAAACGAATATAAAGATGAAACTAATGAACAACTAAATCCACCGGGAACGGCCATCATCGAGCTTGATTTACCGAGTGAAAAAACCAATACAATCCTCTTCGTTCATGAGCAAAACAAAGTGAAGGAAAACCTTCTTAACGGAAATAAACTAGAAGACATCATCGCATTCATCGAAACCGAAACAAAGCTAGAATACGAAAAGGACTTTCTATTTCAAGGGAAGCGGGGCGATGACTATATCTTTCAAGCATGCTACAACAGTATTCCACTTTATCCTGAAGGGTATATCGAAGTGAAACTAAATGACCAAGGAAAGCTAGTCCATTTCATAACTCTCGGACAGTTTCTAGGAAATAAAACCGTCGAAGATCAGGCCTTTGCAGTAAAGAAAACCAACATGATTGAACAACTAAAGCAAACGGTAAAACTTATTCAATTACCTGATGATGAAAACCAACGATTCGAAAAGCTTTACGGCATAGAAGAGACCTTTATTACAAACGACGAAAAGAAACTTATCCCTTACCAGTTACTCAACCATGAAAAGCCGATCCTATATTTAAATAAAGTCATGAGGTGGGATGTGCCTGAGGAATGGACAGAGGACCTAGAAGAATACGAAGAAGATAACATTGACATAGAACTCGATATAATTACTTACGAACAAGTATTAGCGGAAGAACCGTCAGCTGACGTATTAATTTTTCAGGAACTAAAGGAAAGCAAAATCATAGAAACAACCAAGGATTTTCTATATAAATTCGACCCCATTGACTCAAATATGTGGGCATTAACCGAGGTATACGTCGATAATGAAAGAATTCACGTAAACCTACAATTAACCGGCGACGAATTAGGCCTAGAAAAATTACTCCTACTCATCGACCCAGAAAGCTACGAGGTCATAAATTATTTTTCAAACGAAGAACTGATCCTCATGTATATGTTATATGAAGAAGCTGAAGAAGAAAGAATAACAAGGGAGGAAGCATATAAGTTATTAAAGCAACACATTACAATCAAGCCATACTACGTCTATGACAGAGACCGGGACAAATACATCCTTTGCGGTAAAATCGACAGTAAGCACGGCGTCCACGCATCAAGCGGCCAACTCGTCATCTTTAACGAATAAAAGGAGGAAAAACAAATGACCATATATGACTTTGAAGCAAAGCTAATTACAGGCGAAAAGAAAGCCTTAAGGGATTATGAAGGACAAGTCCTATTAATCGTCAACACCGCGACAAAATGTGGCTTCAGCCCACAATTAAAGGGCCTGGAAAAGCTGCATGAAAGGTATAAGGACAAGGGTTTTGAAGTCCTTGGCTTTCCTTGCAACCAGTTCGCCAATCAAGAACCCGGATCGAACGAAGAGGTCGCCAAAAGCTGTAAACTAGACTACGGAGTAAGCTTCCCCCTGTTTGAAAAAATCGACGTCAACGGTGAAAACGCCCATCCCCTATACAAGTTTTTAACGCAGCAAGCAAGGGGAGTTCTATCAGAAAGGATTAAGTGGAATTTCACGAAGTTTTTAATCGACAGAGAAGGCCAGGTCGTAAAACGCTTCGCCCCAACGGCGAAACCTGAAAAAATCGAATCCCATGTAAAGGACTTGCTCTAAGATGGTACTTGGTCTACATCATGCCCAAATTACAATCCCCAAAGGTGCTGAAGCGGAAGCTAGACAGTTTTATCTAGAAGTCTTAGGCCTTGAAGAGATTGAAAAGCCTGATTCCTTAAAGGATAGGGGTGGCTTTTGGATGCGGGCAGGAAGGAGCGAAATCCACCTTGGAACGGAAGAGGGATTCGACCGCCTATCAACAAAAGCCCACCTAGCCTATTTAGTAGAAGACTTAGAGTACTGGAGGGATCTACTCAGGGAAAAGGCAATCGAAATACAAGAAGGCATTCCAATCCCAGGAAATGCACGCTTCGAATTTCGCGATCCCTTTGGTAACCGAGTGGAAATGATTCAAAGACTAGGAAAATGAGGTAAGAACGAAGCTTGCCCTTTTCATCCAAAAAAATTTTTATGTAAAATTGCGGAAATTTGTCAGACAAAGCGCCATTCCTTACAAATCCCGCAAGTACAAACATAAATTAGTCACGATTCCTTCCTGTAATAAAGCAAACCAATCGACCTGATCTAAAAAGCCCCTGCGTTTTGTGAGATGCAACTTTCCCTCCAAAACCTAGGGGCCCTTATTAAAGTAAAGTGATTTTAATTTTCCAAAACATCTAATAAAATAATCTCCACATCATCACCCGAATAATCCACCGCCACAATCACTTCACCAAAAGTACCAATATAAACCCCCCGATAAGACAAACGATAAACAACTAAGGTATCATTAAAATAAATGATCTCCTGATAATTTGAGCCTCCGGTCAGTAATTTTAAAGCCTTCGAGATTGAATTATAATGTAGAGAAAACTCCGCAGCATAATTCTCTTTTCCCGCAAGATAATCCCCTAGGGCCTGAATATACTGCTCACCCTCATCAAGCTTAGAAGTAGTCATCGTAGAACCACTTCCATCTATATACACATACTTCCCATCCTTACTTAACAGATCTTCCCTAAAAAGAATAAACTCCTCTTCCACAGTATCAAAAAGTTCATTCTTATTGGAAAGGATATAACGCTCCTCCCCCTCAACCCGAGGGAATAATTCAGCAAAGGTATCAAACCGCTCATCGCTAATAAATTCCGCAAACTGCTCTGTATATTCACGGCTTACGGAATCCTCCTCATAGCTTAAAGCCAGATAATCCGGTTCAAGCACATACTCCGTTTCTAAATCCCAGGTCAGTAAATATAAGTAGTGATCAGACGCCTCCGTAGAAACACTCAAACTAAACACATCCCCAACCACCCTAGAAACGAAAGCATACCTCACCGGGTCGTCAAAGCTAAACTCCCGCTTAGATTCCGCCGTCTCCACATGCAGAACACCAGCCTCATCAACGACAACCTCTGGAATTCCGACCCCAATCCGATTCGCCGTCGATGTAAGAAAGGGAGACAATAACTTATTTACAAAAATCCGATGCTGCCCACGATCAAAAGACGACTCCTTTACATAATCCTCATAAATCGACGCCATCCCACGCCGAGAAACGACATAAACCCTCCGATCTTTTCCAAAATCAGAAATCTCATAAATAAAATCCTCCTCCGACTCCCTCAACAAGACAACATTAATCGGCTTAAACCTATCATGAAAAAAATCCTCCCACACCGCACTCATCTCCTCAGGAGGAGTAAAGGCATATTTCTTCCCATGAATATATCCACTCAAATGAAAATGAAGCACAAGCCCAACCACCAAAACAACCAAAGTCACCACCGGAACCAAGACCACCCACCTCAAAACCCTCAGCAAAGAACTCCACCCCTAGATAGATTTTTAATTATCATACAGGCCCAGACGATTTATGTCTAGGTTTTTTAGGTAAAAGGTGCGTGCAAAGCAGGATGAATAGTAAACGAGAATAGTAGCTTCGTTGAATGATAGACAACAGACACCCCTTTTAAAAAACTTTCAGCAAGGGGGATATACTCGCATCATCAATATATTATTTTGAAAATTAAGTCTAAAAACTTAGAAAGACATATAGAATTGCAAAAAAATGTCTGTCTTTAATGATATTATAGTAATTAGATATACGGACTATCCTGAACAGAATGTTATTTGGAATATTATAAAAAAGAGGAGTGATTAGTTTTGTAAACCCGGAAAACCTTTAAAAATAAAATAACAGGAGGGATATTGTGAAAATTGAAACGAAAATAGATTACTGGCTAGAAATACAAGAACTAGTAAGAAAGGATTTTTTAACAGCATTAAGTGAGGAAGAAATCATCGTTTTAGTAAAATCATTAAATATCGATATCCGCGGATTTAGTAAAAGGATTGAAAATGCTCCGTCCATTTTATTAAGAAATAGCTTAACTAATAATTTTAGAAAACTCAAACTGAAAGACTTTTTAAAATCCTATGTGCCTGATAGCTACAGGGAGCTAAAGAATCAAGGATATGAAGAAGGTATTAAAAGAATTGCATCTGATTCAAGGTTGAGTAAATCGGAAGTAATAAGTTTAGTAGGGGTTTTGTATCCTGAAAAATATGAAGATTTAAGGTCCAAATTTATTAAGTATTTAGGGGAAGAAGGAAATCCACTTGCACACATTATTGAATTAGAAACAAAAGATATATTAGAAACATTAGTTTCGAATTATGAGAAAATACCTATGAAAATGCTTGATAAAATTGAGTTAGACTTTAAGAATATTAATTTAGATTCTGTAAAAGAAAATTTCATATCAGATTATAAATTAGAAAAAAATATAGCTTTTAATTTATTTATGGCTGATAAAAATGATGAAATAACTTTAGCTAGAAAAGATCGAACAAAAATCTTGGAATTAGCTATCTATGAATTAATTAATGAACAATTAGAAGCTTATAAACAAATCGAGCAATTGAAAGAAGAAAATGAAAAA
>Ga0079225_10002643_pt1 | contig 10367 bp, 9 predicted proteins | sample Poulit2012_FD_76344 | JGI IMG/M metagenome (GOLD analysis project Ga0079225, IMG submission 76344) | Agricultural soil microbial communities from Georgia to study Nitrogen management - Poultry litter 2012 | ecosystem: Environmental > Terrestrial > Soil > Agricultural land | place: USA: Georgia...
AAGGGGTCCACTATGGTCTTAAAGACTATGGCAGAGAAGGGTTCATTTTCATCTATCTTAACTTCTATCTCTTCTTCTCCCTTATAGGCCTTGACAGAACCAACATCCTTTGCTGATGGAATATACCTATCTATTACACTTAAAAGATAGTCAATACCGATAGCCTTTTCTGCAGAACCAATAAATACAGGTACCAAATCTCCATTGGCCACAGCAGTCCTAATACCCCAGGCTATTTCCTCAGTAGTAAATTCCTCACCCTCAAAATACTTTTCCAACAGCTCATCATCTGATTCTGCTACTATTTCCATCATACTCTCTCTAATATCCTCTATGGCTGTCTTTTCCTCATCAAATAAGGGTATTTCTTTTCTTTGTCCGTCCTTATACTCATAGGCTACTTCATCTCTTACATTTACAAAACCCTTAAACTTTTCTCCGGCTCCAATTGGTAGCGCAAAGGGAAAGATTTTGTTTCCAAAGTTTTCTTTCAGTTCATCTATTAATTTATCAAAGTTTACATTTTCCTGGTCCATTTTATTGATGAAAATAAATCTTGGTCTTTTATGTTTTTCCAGCAAGTTCCATGCCTTTTCTGTCCCAACTTCAATTCCAGCAGTTGCATTAACCATTAATATGGCACCTTCACTTGCTCTTAGGGCTCCATATGTCTCACCAACAAAGTCAAAATATCCAGGAGTATCTAATATGTTAAACTTCCTATCATTCCATTCAACTGGTATTGATGCAGTTCCTATGGAAACCTTCCTGGCAATCTCTTCCTTTCCAAAGTCGGAAACTGTGTTTCCATCATCTACTTTTCCCTGTCTCTTGGTAACTCCTGTTACATATAAAATTGCCTCTGTCAGTGTGGTCTTTCCACTACCACTGTGCCCTATTAAAGCTACATTCCTAATTTTGTCCGCTTCATATGTTTTCATCATATATTGCCCCCTTAACCAGTGTATTTATTTAAAAGATTTTATCCTAGTAAAACCTTTTCATCAAACTAAGTATAATGGGTATCCTGAAAATCCTATATGGTATAGATTATATCATGAAATCCTATTTTATCCTAGTCTTTTTTACCTGGCTTTGTGTTTTACAGGCCAATAGGAAAGTTCAGTTTTTAATTATTATCTATATAAAATATTTTTGTTTCCCTACCAAAACTTCCCCCTTCTTCATAGACCTCATATGTAATTGTATGGAAGCCTTCTATCAAACTTTCTTTAAAGTCTACATATAGATAGCCTGTATTTTCTTCCTCTAATACAGGATATACCATACCATCTATAATAGCTCTGGACTTATTAAGATCTATTTTTACCCCATCATCCAGCATTAGCCTGGCCTTAGGTAGCTGATCTTTTTTATTAATTAGCTCCCCCATTTGGCAGGTGATCAATATTGAAATTTCTTCTAACTTATCTACTTCCCTTTTCTCTTCAGCCTCCTTAAATACTCTTAAGAAGTTTAATCCAAGGATTTTATCCATATCTTCCTTACTATAACCCCTTGCTTTTAATTCATCTACAATCTTTTGAAACTTTGAAGCATCTTCCAAATCCTTAGGCATTTTGGCTCCATCAAAATCTGAACCTATACCTACATGGTCTACTCCCATCAAGTTTACTGCATAATCTATATGGTCTACATAATCTGTTATGTAAACCTCTTCTTTGTCTGCAATAAATCCTGCACAAAGAACTAATCCTACAACACCACCATTTTCCTTAATGGCTAGAAGTTGCTTGTCTGTCAGGTTTCTAGGATGCTTCTTTAGTGAAGCCACTCCAGAATGGGAAGCAACTATTGGCGCCTTGCTTGTTTCTATTACATCCCAAAAGGAGCCTTCTGACAGATGGGATACATCCACTATCATACCTAGCCTGTTCATTTCAGTTATTATCTCTTTTCCAAAATCTGTTAACCCTTTGGGAGATGGTGCCTTTAATGAATCTCCATATACCTGGTGCGCCCCTTCCCCTAATTCATTGGAATAGTTCCAAGTAGGCGCTAACATTTTAGCTCCTAAATCGTAATATTGTCTTATTAGCTCTATTCCATTTTGCCGGTTTAGTCCATAAGCTCCTTCTATTGTCAATATTCCAGCTATTTTTCCTTTTTCTACTATTTGTTCCAATTCATTTATTGACCTTACTATTTGGAAATTGTGGTAATTTCTTTCCTCTGTCCAGTAAAGGGCATTTATTAGGGCCAAGGTTCTACTATTACTTTTATCAAAGTTATGACCGTAGCCGCGGGTATAGGAGGCAAAGCAAGGAACATTTACGCCACCTTTTTCTAGCTTCGGAATATCTATATGAAAATCAGTATCTTCACCTATGTCCACCTTAGGTAGCCAGGTTTTTTCATCTACAATTTTCATCATTGTATCATTGTGTCCATCTATTATTAACTGTCCCTTATTCCTTCCCCCTGTTTCTTCTCTCTTTTCTTTAACCAGCATATTTATATCCCCCTTTGAAGTAAATTTATACAAAACCATTAAGAATATTAGTATAACAAGAAAGGTTAACTTCCCTTTAATCCTCACATAAAACTCCACCCCTTTATTGTCCTATGTAAAGGTGTTAGTGGAAAATGATTAGTTTTTTCTAAACCTATTTATCTATACCTGTCCTGGCTTCAACCCCTTTGGTATAGTAATGTTTTACTTCCTTCATTTCTGTTACCAGGTCAGCCAAGTCTATTAATTTATCTGGTGCATATCTCCCTGTGATGGCCACTTCCACATGATAAGCCCTATCTTTTATGGCCTTAACCACCTCATCCACAGTAAAGAGCTTATAATAAAGGGCAATATTTATTTCATCCAATACCACCAGATCATATTTACCCTCCCTTAAGATAAGTTGAATCTTTTGCAGACCTTCTCTGGCCTTTTTAATATCTTCTTTTGTTGGCTCACTATAGATAAAGCAATCTCTACCAAACTGCTTCATTACAATATTAGGTATATATTCAGTACAACTTAATTCACTGTATTCCATCCCTTTAACAAATTGGGCAAAAAATACCTTTTTACCTGCACAGGCAGCCCTTAAGGATAATCCTAAGGCTGCTGTTGTTTTCCCCTTACCATTTCCAGTATAAATATGAACATAACCTTTTTCCATTTTTATCCCCCTATTATTCATAATAATTTTTCGTTTCTATAGGTAGCCCCTTCCTTTCTAATCTGGCTTCAACTATGTCTTTAATTATGGAGTAAATAAATACAAATAAGGGAACCCCTATTATTAAGCCTACAAAGCCTAGAAGTTTTCCCCCTATTAGTAAAGAAAACAGAATCCAAAAGGCAGAAATTCCCAGAGAGTCTCCTAAAATCTTAGGTCCAATAATATTGCCATCTATTTGCTGAATAACCAATATTATAATCAAAAACCACAAGGCCTTTGGAGGAGACTCAAATAGTATAATGAAAAAAGAAGGTACAGCCCCAATAAATGGCCCAAAGAAAGGGATAATATTTGTAATTCCTACAATAAAGGATACAAGAATTGTATAGGGAATTTTAAATATGGATAAAATTATAAAGGTTAGTATTCCAATAATTAAAGAATCTAAAATTTTCCCAGTTAAAAATCGACCAAATATGTGGTCTCCCCTTCTGATTAATTCTATAGTTCTATCTGCCCTTTTTTGGGAAAATAAGGAATAGGTTAGCTTCCTACCTAAGGCCAAAAACTTTTCTTTATCTATCAATAAATATATGGAAACAATTATGCCTAAAATTATATTCCAAATGCTAGATAAGATTGTCTTGGTAAAGTTGCCTAGTTTAGGAATTAAATCTGTGGCAAACTTTATAATATAGTCTACAAACTCGTCCCATTTTTCTAGTAGGATACCATAATATTCCTCATCTAAATAAAATTGATTGCTAAAATCTGCAATTGTTTTGCTTATATCCTTAACATAACTGGGAATATCATTTACCAAACCTACCATAGATGATATAAGTTGTGGAAGTACAAAGTTTAGAAATAAATATAATAAAAGTATAACTGTTGAATAAGTTAAAATAATTCCTGTTATTCGGCTACCTTTACCTTTTAACCTTTTGAATGACAAAAGTTTTAATAAGGTTTCTTCATAAAATTCCAAAATAAAATTAAAGATATAAGCAAAAACAAAACCGATAATTATTGGTTGGAAGGTGCTTAAGTATTTTCCAACCTGGATTTTAAAAAGGCTCACCTCAGACGTAATCAAATAAAAAAGTATGCTTAATGCAGAAACAATAAATATATAAACTGCTATGGTTGTATATTTAATATTCCACTTTATCCTCATAGGCCCACTCCCTCTAATTTAATTCCTTTCAATCTACCTCTAATATTAATGTTATCAAAAAAAGTAGTGTCTAACCACTACTTTCCATAATTATCACATATTTCCTAATCAAATCTCTATTTCTTGGAAACATAAGGATTATCTTTTATATAAAACCTTAACAAATAGTCCCTACTTTTTGCATAATCAATGTTAACCCTGGTTGTTGTTACAATTTCTTCCTCAGCCAGAGAAGGTCTATTCTCTACCCAAATTTCAGGATCTGTAACCAAGTCCCTACCATAAAACTCATCTTTCGTAATGCCAAAAGCCATTACAAATTTGGCCGGTCCGTTAGTTAAATTTATTAGCTCTCTTTTACTAGGATTTAAATAATCCTTTTTATAACGATTATTGTACATTTCTTCTATTCCTTCTATAGGCTCTATGCCTCTTATTAATGCTCCTCCGTGGACCTTTCTTTTTTCTGCCACTATATTGAAGCATTGATATATACCGTATATATTGTAAATATAAATATGCCCACCTACTTCATCTATTACCCTGGTTCTTTCCGTAATCCCCTTATGAAAATGGGCCGCATCATCATTATCACCAGTATATGCCTCAGTTTCTACAATTCTTCCCTTAAAGGTTCTACCATCTTTATTAAGTACTATTACCTTGCCCAGTAATTCTTTAGCTACCCTTGCAGTATCTCTGGTAAAAAAGTCTCTGCCTAGTCTCATAAACATCCCCTATTCTTTTTTAATGCTTATTTAATAATATACCTCTTTTTCTAGGATTATAGTCTAGTTAGTCTAAATTTCAAATAATTATTATTAAAAATTATGGGTATCAGAGATTATGAATATGTAATTTTAAGGAGGTTAAAATATGAAGATAAAGAAGGTATTAGATAAAGGTTATGTAAGGTTGGTTGATTCTCTAGGATCTGATTTAACCATAGTAAATGCCGCCAGGGTTTCCTATGCCAAGGAATCAAGCCAGTTAGATGATAAAGATATACGATTAATTAAGTTTCTAGCCAGGGAGGACCATACTTCCCCCTTTAGACATGCCATGTTGCAATTTGAAATATATGCTCCCCTAATGGTTGCTAGGCAATGGTGGAAGTATATAGTTGGTTCAGCCCATCAAGAGGCTATTGGAGATTCTTTAAATGCCTGGAATGAATCTAGCAGAAGATATATAACTGAAGATGCAGAATTTTATTATCCTACTGAAGAAGAATGGAGGAGTAAACCTGATCACTCCAAGCAAGGTAGTGGTGAGCCAGTTGAATGGGAACTGGGCAAAGAATATACTGAAAAACTTATGGAGTACGCTGAAGAAGGCTTAAAATTATATAATCAGGCAATGGAAGATGGCATATGTGCTGAACAGGCCAGACTATTTCTACCGGCCTATGGCCTGTATGTTAGATGGTATTGGACAGCCTCCCTTCAGTCAGTGGCCCATTTTATCCAGCAAAGAATAGAACATGATGCACAAAAAGAGATCCAAGTTTATGCTCAGGCTGTCTTGGATCTAGCCAAAGAAATTTTCCCAATCTCTCTTCAGGCATTATTTGATTGATTTATGACTAATTATAAGTAAATCTAGTCTGGAGGTGTTAGTTTGAAAGACTTACTATCAAAGCAATGTATTCCCTGTAGTATAGATTCAGAACCATTAACAATAGAAGAGGTAAACTTATATTTAGAGAAGATTGATCAGGATTGGAAGCTAGCAGAAGATGGTAGAATCGAAAAAAACTTCAAATTCAAAAACTTTAAGGAGGCCCTAAACTTTACAAATTTGGTGGGAGAATTAGCAGAACAGGAGGGCCACCACCCTAGCCTAATCTTGGCCTGGGGTCTTGTTAGGGTAAGAATCTGGACCAATAATATTCAAGGATTACACGAAAACGACTTTATCCTGGCAGCAAAAATTGATCAGTTAAAAAGATAAGCATCCTGTAAGGATGCTTATTTTCATCCCGTTACCATAAATAAATTATAGAATGATATATTTTTCTCCTCATATAAATTAATAAATGGTAATTTGGGGTGATTTTTTGTCCAGAAACAAATTTATTCAAGGCTCAATTATAATGATATTAATAAATATATTTACCAGAACTATTGGATTTGCCTATGAAGTTCTTTTATCTAAACATTTAGGGGCCGAGGCCATGGGCTGGTTTCAAATGGTTATGTCTGTCCTTATGGTTTTTTTAGTCTTTACAATATCAGGTATTCCTAGCTCTATTACTAAGCTGGTGGCTGAGGAACACTTTAAAGGAAACAGGTATAATGTGGAAAAAATCTATAAATCTGCTATTTTTTTTAACCTTATTTTAGCAAATCTTTTATGTCTCCTCTTATTGAATTCTGCCAGCTTTATATCCGAAAAAGTTTTAGGCAAGGAGGATCTTTTATTGGGCATTTATCTATTAATCCCAGCCATACTTATCATATCTCTAAGCAATATTTTAAGGGCCTATTTTTATGGTATACAAAATATGATTATACCTAGTGTTTCTCAAACAATAGAACACTTTAGCCGTTTTGTCCTTGTTATTGGTGCTATCCTTTACTTTTCCCCCATAAAGCCCATCTATGGGACAATGTTGGCTATTTTAGGTATCAGTATTGGAGAATTCTTTGATCTGGCCTGGTCCTTGATTCATAAAAGAAAGTTAACCAAAATTCCCCCGGCCTTTAATCCTAATGGGTGGGGATATGGCAAAACCTTAAAAAAGTTGTTACTTCTTTCTTTGCCTTTAACCCTTTCATCCTTTTTTAATGTGGGCTTAAACTTTTTAAACTCTATTTTGATACCTTCCAGGCTTGTATCAGCTGGCTATACAAACAGCCTTGCCATGGCCAGTTTTGGTAGAATTACAGGTATGGCCATGCCCCTAATTAACCTACCCTTTTTGGTTACCTCCAGCCTGGTGGTCAACATCATTCCCAGCCTTTCAGAGCAACTGAGTCTTAATAAAAGGCAGAATATGAAGTCAGATATATATTTGGCCGTCAAAATTACCCTGCTTATATCTATTCCTTTAACCTTTTTGTATGTAATGCTGGCAGAGCCCATATCAATATTTTTATATAAGGATCTTCTAGCTGCCAATTACATAAAAATTATGGGTTATGGCACAGGCTTTTTAGCCTTACAACATACCTTCTCAGGTATCTTGTTTGGCCTAAATAAACAAAATCAGGCAACCAGCTATAGGATGTTGGCCATGCTGATTAGGGTCTTTCTTATCTATACCCTGGTTGGAAATCCTAGGGTTGAAATTTATGGCTACTTTATAGCCTTTTATATCTCAAATATTTTAATAATTACATTAGACTTTTTCACCTTAAAGAGGACCATTGAAATTAACTTTAATTACAGGGACCTTATCTTAAAACCTGTCCTAGCCTCCCTTTTTATGACTGTTTACCTAAAATTAACTGTTTTTGATTTAGACAATTTAAAATACGTAGATCCTTTAGCCTTTGCCTTTTCACTTTTTGTAGCTTTTTTATCTTATGTTTTTATCTTAATAGTTACGAAAGCACTGCCAAAGGATGGTTTAAAAGAAATATTTAACAAGCAGTTATAATGAACTCAGTTTATCCTATTTAAGAGGTAACTTTCCTCTTTCCAAGAGCTAAGCCTACTTCTGCTAAAAATATGGCCACAAGTATTATTCCTGAACCCAAGATCAGCCTATTTGTAATAGGCTCACCTAATAAAAGGTACCATCACCACATTACTGGCTGTTATAAAGGCCGATTTACTAACGGTAGTATACTGTAGACCTATGGTCTGAAAAAGAAAGGCACAAAATAATAAGATTCCTATAATTACCCCAGCTTTTAAATCTGCCCCTGTAATTGTTATAAGTCTTTTATAGAAAATCAGGCCCAACAAAAAACTTGCTAAGGAGAAACGTAAAATTATTATATAAATAGGGCTTAAATAATCCAAGGTATTTTTATTTACTATAAATCCACTTCCCCAAATTTTGGCAACTAACAATAGGGCCAAATCTGCAAATAAGGCCTTTTGCCTTTCCATCTAGCTGTCATCCCCTTTAATAGTTTTTTTCCTATTATACTTATCTATGCAGGATTTGCAAATACAACTTTTACCCCTTTTATCATCTGGTACAAGTTCTAAAAGTTCCTTTGGAACCACCACCTTATAACACCAACAAGCATTCCTATTTTCACAATTATTGTCCCCTCCACATAGGGGACATATTGTTTTTTCCACAGATAATTCCTCCTAATCCATTAGTCTTTCCTAGTATCACATTATACCATATGACTAATCAGCTCTTTCTAAAACTTGATAAATTTTCCCATCTCTAGATATAATGTAAATAGATAGTAAGCAAAGGGAGTGTTTTAAGTGATAGTAGGTCTAGATATGGGTGGTACTAATATTGACGGAGTCATTATCCAAGATGGTAAAATAATAAGAACTGTTAAAAACCCAACTGATAGGGATAATTTGTTTGAATCCATATGGAACAGCCTAGAAGAATTACTTGCAGACATTGAAAAAGAAAAAATCAACAGAATTAACCTAAGTACCACAGTATCCACCAATGCAATTGTTGAGAATAAAACCTGTCCAGTAGGTATGATTATTCAATCTGGTCCTGGAATACCAGATAGTTTTTTAGCCTGTGGCAATTCCAATGTATTTGTTTCTGGATATATTGATCACAGGGGTAAAGTTATAGAAAGGTACAAAAAAGCTGAGATAAGAAGAGCCATAAGTAATTTTAAAGAAGCTAATGTTGACTCAGTTGCTATAGTAACTAAATTTTCTACCAGGAATCCAGACCTGGAAAAAGAAATTAAAAACCTTTTGGAAAAAGATTTTTCTCCTATTACAATGGGTCATACTGTATCTGGTAAATTAAACTTTCCTCGCAGAGTTTTTACATCTTATTTGAATTCAGCTGTCTATAATGTTTTTAATAACTTCTCAAATAATATAAAAAAATCTTTGGAGAGCAAAGGGATAACTGCTCCAGTTTACCTGCTTAAGGCAGATGGCGGAACCATGAATATTAAAACAGCGGAAGAAAAACCTGTTGAAACAATTTTATCAGGGCCAGCTGCCAGCTTTATGGGGATCAATGCCATGCTCCCAGTAGATAAGGATGCAATCCTTCTAGATATTGGAGGCACTACTACAGATATATTTTTCCTAGCAGACGGAGTTCCCCTATTTGAACCCTTAGGAATTAAAATAGATAAATATAAAACCTTAGTTAGATCTATCTATAGTCAATCCATAGGCCTTGGAGGAGATAGTGCTGTTAAATTAATGGAGGGCAGGATTAAAATAGGTCCTGAAAGAAAGGGAAATCCCTATGCTTTTGGTGGGCCTGTGGCAACTCCTACAGATGCCATGATAGTGCTAAAGCAAATAGATAAGGACCAAATATTAAAGTATATCAGCAATAATCAATCAGGTATTAAATATGGCCAAGTTGAAAAACGGGCATATAAGGCTATGAAAGAACTAGGAAAAGATATAAAACTTTCAGCCAAGGAGACTGCCCATTTAATTATTGATACTATGGCCCATATGATTAAGTCTAAGGTGACAGAAATTATACAGGAGGTTAATAGCAAACCTGTTTATACCATAGAGGAATTTTTATATGGGAAAAAAATAGAGCCTAAATTAATCAACATTATCGGAGGGCCTGCTAAGGTTTTACAGCCCATATTGATTGATAAGTTTAATCTGCCTTGTTATTCACCAAAGAATTATCAGGTGGCCAATGCAGTTGGAGCCGCCTTAGCTAAACCTACAGCTGAAATAAATATGGTAGCCAACACAGCCCAAGGTCTTCTTTCAGTTCCTGAGATGGGTATCCATGAAAGGATAGGTAGGAGCTTTACCCTTTCATGGATACCCATCTCAGGAACTGAAAGAAGACCTTGGGCTGTGTTGGCTACCATAAAAGGATAGGTAGGAGCTTTACCCTTAATGAGGCCAAGAAAAGGGCCCTAGATCTGGTTGAAAAACATGCC
>Ga0079225_10002644_pt1 | contig 10367 bp, 7 predicted proteins | sample Poulit2012_FD_76344 | JGI IMG/M metagenome (GOLD analysis project Ga0079225, IMG submission 76344) | Agricultural soil microbial communities from Georgia to study Nitrogen management - Poultry litter 2012 | ecosystem: Environmental > Terrestrial > Soil > Agricultural land | place: USA: Georgia...
CGGCATTGCCGCTGTCACCGTCGCCGCGGCGACGGCGCGCATCGGCGATGCCCTCTCCGCCTGGCGCAGCGGCAAAATCTCCCGCGCGAACCAGCTGGCAGAGGCGCTCGGCGCGCAGGAAGGGATGGCGCTGCAGGATCTGGTTGCAGCCGTTGCCGGTGTCGCTCCTGACGCAGAAGAAGCAGACTAGTCTCAGCTCTCAGTGAGCTTCTCGAATCTCCAACGACTTCCGGGCCTTCGCCTACGCTTGACACATTGCTCGACAGCAAGGCAGAGGGGAAACAAAATGACTCGCCTTGCTACATGTGTAGTGAGTTGCCTCAGTCGAACTGGCGTAGACCCCGCGCGCCGGACACCGGAGAGTGAGTGTTGGCGAGAGCACTGCCACGTCTGTGCTCACCAACAATAAAGAAGCGAATCCTTCCGCGCTCCGCTTTCAGTAGAGCAACAAACCCGGCTTGCAGAGTGATATCCGGTTTGATGAAATTCGGGGGACAGGAACAGAATTCTCAGCAAAGCGACCCGCTCACGTGATCCTGCTCTCTAGGAACGCGGTGTCGGAGCTTCAGAAGCTGCAGCCTGATCATCACTTTCGCGCCGAACGCCTTTGCGGGCGGCGATTTGCGGTATTGTCCGTGCGTCGTCTTCCTCAAGTTGGGCGAACAGCCAGTCAATGAACATGCCGACGATCGGCACTGAGCGTAGATCCCGGCGGCAGGCCACATAAAAGGCGTCGACAGCAGGGACGGTGAGATTGAAGGGCGCGACCAACTGGCCCTTCGCCAGCAGGGTAGCTGTCGTCATGGTATCGCCCAGCGCAACGCCGTGACCCAGCATCGCCGCCTCAATCACCAGCCGCGCATCCGAAAAGCTGTGTTGGGGACCACGAGGCAGATCAAGCGCATCGGCAGCGGCCAGCCATTGCTGCCATTCCCGACCCTCGTCCGCATGGAGCATCACGTGGTTGCCCAGGCCGCGCACCGAGCGCAATGGCTTGCTGTTCATCAGCGTCGGGCTCATCACCGGGAACAGATCGAGATGCGACCAGCGCTTCAGCCAGCAATCGCTCCAGCTTCCGTCGCCATAGAGGATGCAGATATCGACATCCGGCGCCCGTAGCGCGCGATGGTCATTCGAGGCGTCGAAGGTCAGACTGATATCCGGATAGCGGGCGATGAAACTTCCCAGCCGCGGCATGATCCAGAAGGTAAGCAGCGCGGGTACGCAGGATATAGACAGCGTGCCGGACCCGGTAGGCCGCGTCATGCGCGCAGTGGCCGCCGCAATGCCGTCAAACGCGGCAGAGACGGCCGGCAGGAGTTCCGCGCCATGCGCTGTCAGCCGCAGCCCCCGGCCGATGCGCTCGAAGAGGATGACGCCCAGCGACTCCTCCAGCGTCTTGACCTGATGGCTGATCGCCCCGTGCGTGACGTTGAGCTCGCCGGCGGCCCGTGTCAGCGAACCCGTTCTGGCCGCTGCCTCGAAGGCGCGGAGCGGATTCAAGGGCGGAAGCCGTTTTGCCATCCGAAAACCTTCGGACTATGAATTTTCCTCACAGATATAAGTACAACAATATCAATTGAATTTGCAATTCCTCTGCCGCAGACTCCATCCGCATGTGCGAAGGGCTACCGACGCCGAGGCCGGAAGGGTTGTGATGGGAGGCTGATGATATGGACTGGAACGACAAGAAGCTTGCCGAGTTGCAGGCGAAGTATGGCTCAGGTCATGGCGGAGACATCTTCAACCCGGATTTCCGTCGTGTAGCGGATCGAATCTTTTCGGCCTCGGGCACCCGCGCCGCCCCCTTTGCCGGCGTGCCCACCCTGCTCGACGCGCCCTTCCGCCAGATCGATCCCGCGAACCCGGATTTCGGCGACCTGCAGGTTGCGCTGGTCGGCATGCCCATGGATCTCGGCGTGACCAACCGCCCCGGCTCCCGCTTCGGACCGCGCGCCCTCCGGACGATCGAACGCATCGGCCCCTACAATCACGTTCTCAAGTGTGCGCCCGTTCATGAACTCAGGGTGGCCGATATCGGCGACGTGCCGTTCCGTAGCCGATACAAGCTGGAACAGAGCCATGCCGACATCGAGCAGCATGTAAACAAGATCGTCAGCGCGGGCGTCACGCCCCTGTCAGTCGGCGGCGATCACTCGATCACCCATCCTATCCTGAAAGCGATCGGCAAGGATAAGCCCGTCGGTCTGATCCACATCGACGCCCATTGCGATACGGGTGGCGGCTTCGACGGTACGAAGTTCCATCACGGCGGTCCCTTCCGGAACGCCGTCCTCGACGGAGTGCTGGATCCGACCCGCACGATTCAGATCGGCATTCGCGGTTCGGCCGAGTATCTGTGGGAATTTTCCTATGAGTCCGGCATGACGGTGATCCATGCCGAGGAAATGCCTGCCATGGGTATCGCGGCCATTGTCGAGAAAGTCCGACAGGTGGTCGGGGAAGGCCCCACCTACTTGTCCTTCGACGTCGACAGCATCGATCCGGCCTTTGCACCGGGGACCGGTACGCCAGAGGTCGGCGGCCCCTCGACCCGCGAAATCCTCGAACTCCTCCGTGGCCTCAAGGGCCTCAACCTCGTCGGCGGCGATGTCGTCGAGGTGGCGCCGGAATACGACGCGACCACGAACACGGCCCACGTCGGTGCACAGGTCCTATTCGAGATACTGAGCCTGATGGTCTTCAGTCCACACGTTACGGGAAAAGTGGCCAAGCCGGCCTGAACTATCTGAAAATCAACCTATGGAACCAGGGCGTCTAGGGAAGAAATGGGAAAAGCGACCCAAGCCGCACGGGAGGGAGTTGCAGAGATGAAGAAGCTTTCAAACTCACCAATGAGCCGCCGCACTGTTCTGGGAGCAGGTGTGGCAAGCGCGGGTCTGCTTGCGATGCCCAGCCTCCTGCGCGCACAGGATCGCTCCATAAAGGTCGGTGTCTATGGGGGCTACTTTAAGGAGTCCTTCGACAGCCACATCTTTCCTGACTTCACGGAAGCCACCGGAATTGCGGTGGAATCGATTGCCGAACCGACCGGTGAGGCATGGCTCGTGCAGCTCGAACAGGCCGCACGCGCCGGCCAGGCACCGGCCGATCTGTCGATGATGTCTCAGGTAGCCATGCTGAAGGGCCAGGCGACCGAGCTCTGGACACCGCTCGACACGAGCAGGCTCGAGAACGTAGACAACCTCCTGGAGCAGTTCATCAACGAGTATCCGGATGGGCGTGCAGCCGGGATCGGGGCGGTTGCGTGGTACATCACGCTGGTCACCAACACGGACACCTATCCGGAAGCGCCGACGAGTTGGGCTGCGCTGTGGGACGAGGACAATCGCGACAAGCTCGGCCTGCTCGCCCTCGTCTCCAACTCCTTCCTGCTGGAGGTGACGGCAAAGACCTTCCTGGGCGGCACGGAGATCCTGGACACGGAGGAAGGCCAGCTGGCGGCCTTCGAGAAGCTTGCCGAGGTGAGGCCGAACGTGCGGCTATGGTATCGGGATGAGGCGCAGTTCGAGCAGGCGCTACGGTCGGGGGAGATCCCGATGGGCCAGTACTATCATGATGTCACGGGTCTTGCCGCCGCGGATGGCAACCCCGTCCGCTCAACCTTCCCAGAAGAAGGCGGGATCCTGGACTCCGGCAGCTGGGCCCTTTCACGCGCGTCCGACAAGGCCGATGAGGCGCACATCTTCATCGACTACATGAGCCAGCCGGAAATTCAGTCGCTGATGTCCCGCCGCGTCGGCACCGCACCGACTGTGCATCGCGAACTTCTCGATCTCACGGACGAGGAGTTTGACGCCGTCTCGTCGAACATCGATCCGGTCATTCCGCGCTACGATCTCTACACCTCCAAGGCGGACTGGCTGAATCAGAAATGGACCGAGATGATCGCCGGATAAGGTCCATTGACCCATTTTTTCTCCCTCGTCCCGCTTGGACGGGGGAGATACCACAGCCAACGATCTTCCTCGCTTCCCTTGCGGAACGCGCGCGATCAGGTGTGCAAGGGGCAAGAGGATCCAGCAGCATGATAGGGTAAGTTATGTCCGCGTTGCAGCTTCGCGGCGTGACCAAGCGTTTCGGTGATTTCCTTGCCGTTGATGGCGCCTCTCTGGAGGTACCCAACGGGACGTTCGTCTGCATGCTGGGCCCGTCGGGCTGCGGCAAGACCACGCTTTTGCGGATGATCGCCGGACTGGAGGCTCCTTCCGAGGGCACGATCCTGATCGGTGACGAGGACATCACGCCCATCCCGACTCACAAGCGCGACTTCGGAATGGTGTTCCAGTCCCTGGCGCTCTTCCCCCATCTCAATGTTGGCGACAACATCGCCTATCCGCTACGCATACGCGGCGTCGACAAGACAGCCCGTCATCAGCGCGTGGAGGAGCTTCTCGCGTTGATTGACCTGCCCGGCTATGCCGGCCGAGCGATATCCCAGCTTTCCGGTGGCCAGCGTCAACGGGTCGCGATCGCACGCGCGCTCGCGCTGTCGCCTCGACTCTTCCTGCTCGATGAGCCCCTGTCGGCGCTCGACGCTAAGTTGCGCGAGGTGATGCAGGTCGAACTGCGCCAACTGCAACAGCAACTCGGCATCACCACCATCGTCGTCACCCACGATCAGCGCGAAGCCATGACCATGGCCGATCTGGTTGTCGTGATGGCCGACGGCCGCATTCGGCAGGCGGCCCCGCCCGTGGAGATCTACCGCCGTCCGGCAGATTCCTTTGTCGCCGGGTTCATCGGCTCCACCAATCTCCTGCCCCTCGATAGCGACAGCAGGGTGCTGGGTCGCCGCATCCCGGGTATTGCGCCGCCGTCGGCCTCCACCGGAGCCCAGCTGTCGATCCGCCCTGAGGACGTTCGCCTCGTACCGCCCGAAGAAGGCATCCTGGCCGGAACCGTCACCTTCGTGCGGGACCTGGGCAGCACCATAGAGACCTTCGTCGAAGCCGGTGGCCATACGCTGATTGCTGTGACGGCGCCGCACCGAGGTGCTGCCTTTGCCGTCGGCGACGCCGTCGGCATCGACTTGTCGCCCGAATCCTGCGTGGTTTTAAAGTCGTGAGGCGTGAAGCTCCGCGGCGGCTCGCCGACTATGTGCCGCTGGCATTCCCGGCGATCATGCTGATCGTCTTCTTCGTCGTGCCCTTTTCGACAATGATCGCAGTATCCTTCTTTCGCCGCGATCCAGCCGGCTTCTACACACCGGGTTTCACTCTCGACAACTATGAGCGCTTCCTGTCGCCCTTCTTCGGGGGCGTTCTGGGCTTTTCCATCACGCTCGCGGTGATGGTGGCGATCGCCTGCGTCGTGATCGGCTTCCCCTTCACCTATCTGTTGGCTCAGGCATCGCGGCGGGTGCAGGTTGTTTGGCTGGTGGTGATCCTCTCCGTGCTCTCCCTGTCGGAGGTCATCATCGGCTTCGCGTGGTCGACGTTGTTCTCGCGGACCGCCGGCATCACAAACCTCCTGGTCATGGTCGGTCTGATGAGCGAGCCGCAAGCGCTCACTCCCGGCTTTGGGGCCGTGCTGACAGCCATGGTCTACCAGGCGCTCCCCTACACGGTCCTGGTACTCTACCCGGCGATCGTACGGCTTGATCCAATGTTGCTGGAGGCCGCGCGCACGCTTGGAGCGTCCCCCCCGCGGGCCTTCTTCAACGTCGTCGTGCCGGCGCTGCGCAACCCCATCATGGCAACCTCGATCATGGTCTTCGTCTTTGCGCTCGGGTCCTATCTGCTGCCGCAGATTCTCGGCCGGCCGCAGCACTGGACGCTGTCGGTGCTCATCACCGACCAGGCCGTCTACCAGTCGAACATGCCCTTTGCTGCGGCCATGGCAATCTTCCTCGTCTTGATGTCCATGGCTCTGGTGGCTCTCACGCTGCTGCTCGGCGGGAAGCGGGAGGCCAGGGCATGAGCGAGAGGGCTCTGCGCCACCTCATCTTCGTCCTCATCGGCATGTTTCTCGCTGCACCGCTGGTGGTGGTGCTCGGCGTGTCGGTCAACGAGCGGCAGTCACTGATCTTCCCGCCCCAGGGCTTTTCCCTCTCCTGGTACGTCCAAATCTTCAGCGATCCGGGCTGGAACGCAGCGCTAGTCAATTCGCTCGTGCTTGCTGCGGGTGCTGCCGCCCTCGCAGTTGCCATTGCGCTGCCGCTCGCCTGGTTCGCCTGGCGGCGCGTCGCGGCCTGGACAAGCATCTTTCAGTGGCTTGGCCTCGCGCCCTTCATCCTGCCGCCGGTCATCACCGCGCTCGGCTTCCTCCCCTTCTGGGCAACGATCGGCACATACGGCCAACAATGGACAGCGGTGGTCAGCCACGCGATCTTCTTCGTCACCTTGCCGCTCGTTACCTTATCGCTGGGCTTCAACTCGATCGATCGCAGTCTCGTCGAGGCTGCGGCGACGATGGGCGCCGATGACCGCACAGTGCTGCGCACCGTCGTCTTGCCGCTGATCCTGCCCTACCTCCTATCAGGCTATGCCTTCGCCTTCGTGCTGTCGCTCAACGAGTATATCGTCGCCTATATGACGGTGGGCTTCACCATGGAGACGCTACCGATCAAGATCTTCAACGCGCTGCGCTACGGATATACACCGACCATGGCGGCCGTTTCCGTGTTCTTCGTGCTGATAGCCGCGATCATCTTTGGATTGATTGCCCAGTTCGGTGACCTGCGGAAATTGCTCGGCGCTCTACCCGGAGATGATCGATGAGAATAGCCGCGCTTCAGATGGCCACGCTGGCCGGCGATCCCGACGCCAACCTTGGCCGCATCGCCAGCGGTGCAAGAGACGCCGCCGCGAAAGGCGCCGACCTGCTGATCACACCGGAGCTCGCCGTCCCAGGCTACGGCGCAGGCGAAACAATCCGCACGCTGGCCGAGCCCATCGAGGGGCCGGCCGTGACGCGACTGAAATCGATTGCAGCGGAAACAGGCTTGGCGCTCGTCGCTGGTTTCGCGGAAGTCTTTCAGGGTGATACCTGGAACAGCGCCGCCTTCATCGGGCCAGATGGGAAGGTTACCCTCTACCGCAAATCACACCTCTACGGGGATTATGAGCGTAACCTGTTCCGCGCCGAAACACCCTCGGCCGTGACACTGGAGCACGCGGGCCAACGGCTGGGGATGATAATCTGCTTCGACGTCGAGTTCCCGGAGAATGTCCGTCGCCTTGCGCTTGCCGGCTGTACGCTCGCAGTCGTGCCGACCGCCCTGCCCGCTGGTCCCTACGCTCCTTTTATCGCGCGGAAAATGATCCCTGTGCGGGCGTTCGAGAATCAGATCTTCGTCGCCTACGTGAACCACTGCGGCGTCGACGAGGAATTTTCCTATGCCGGACTCTCGACGATCGCAGCGCCCGATGGAAGCCTTCTGGCAGCAGCCGAGGAGCAGGGGGAAGCCTTGCTGATTGCTGATCTCGAGCCCTCACGCTACGAGGAGAGCGCTGAACAGAACAGCTACCTCAGGGACCTGAGGATCTGATTGTAACGATGCTGTACAGCACAATGACCGGATCGACAGGGGCAATCCGGACATCGACATCTCCGCGCATTGACGCCCGAACAGGGACGTTACAGCTGTTCGTCACGCCGGCTCTCGAAACGAACCTCGAGGACCATTGCCTGCCTGGCCCGCTTTGCGTCTCCGGCGGCCCCAGTTCCTTTGACGCCTGAACCCCTCGTTTCCTGAAACATCGTGCTCTGGGAGCGATGGTCTGCTTCTGATATAGACTTCGGTCAGTCGAGCCGAACGCGGGGGAGGAACGAAAAGCCGATGGCGGAACCAAGGGTCGCGGAATCACTCAAGACCTGGGACGAGGTCAAAACCACGACCTGCTACATGTGTGCCTGCCGCTGCGGCATCCGGGTGCACCTGAAAGACGGCAAGGTCCGCCATATCGAAGGCAACCGGGATCATCCCGTAAACCAGGGCGTCATCTGCGGAAAGGGCTCGGCGGGCGTCGAGCAGCACCATTCTCCCGCGCGCCTGTCGCAGCCGCTGCGGCGGGTGGGTCCCCGCGGATCCGGCGAGTTCGAAGCCATCTCCTGGGACGAGGCGCTGCAGACCGCAACCGAGTGGCTGGCGGAGATTCGCGACAGCGACCCGCGCAAGTTTGCCTTCTTCACCGGACGCGATCAGTCGCAGGCGCTGACCGGCTGGTGGGCACAGCAGTTCGGCACCCCCAACTACGCCGCCCACGGCGGCTTCTGCTCCGTGAACATGGCTGCGGCCGGCCTCTATACCTTCGGCGGCTCCTTCTGGGAATTCGGCGAGCCCGACTGGGAGCACACCCGCTACTTCCTGCTGTTCGGGGTGGCCGAGGACCACAGCTCCAACCCGATCAAGATCGGGCTCGGCAAGCTGAAGGAACGGGGCGCCAAGGTCGTTTCGATCAACCCCGTCCGCAGCGGCTATTCAGCGGTCGCTGATGAGTGGCTGGGCATCCGCCCGGGTACCGACGGCCTGCTGGTCGGCGCCTTGATCCATGAGCTGTTGCGCGCCGGCAAGGTCGATCTGGAATATCTCGCCCGCTACAGCGATGCCCCCTGGCTGGTCATCCAGGATCCGGACGGGCCGGAGCATGGGCTCATCGCCCGTGGCGAGGAGGGGCAGCCGCTGGTGCGCGAACGCGGCGGCCGCCTCGTCGCCGCCAGCATGACAGACGGCGTGGCTGATCTGACCGCGGAAGCCCGCCTGGAGGATGGTCGCCGGGCCGTGCCGGTCTTCCGGCTTCTGGCAGAGCGCTTTCTGGCCGAGGAGTACAGCCCGGCGGTGGTGGCCGCGCGCTGCGGCCTGTCCGCCGAGACGATCCGCCGCATCGCCGCCGAAGTGGCCCATGCAGCCTTCGAAGAAGCCATCGAGCTGGAGATCCCCTGGACCGACGACAAGGGCGTCGAGCACGCCACGACCCGCGGGCGGCCGGTCTCGGTGCACGCCATGCGCGGCATTTCGGCCCATTCCAACGGCTTCCAGACCTGTCGCCTGCTGCACATCCTGCAGCTGCTCCTGGGCAGCATCGATGTGCCCGGCGGCTTTCTCTACAAGCCACCCTACCCCAAGCCGCCACCGCCCGGCATCCGCCCCGCGGGCAAGCCGGGCCAGGTGAAGGCCGGACAGCCCCTGCCCGGGCCGCCGCTCGGTTTCGTCACCGGACCGCAAGACCTGCTGGTGGACGGGAACGGGGAGCCACAGCGGATCGACAAGGCCTTCTCCTGGGAAGCGCCGCTGTCCGCCCACGGACTGATGCACCGGGTGATCGCCAACGCGGCGGAGCGCGATCCCCACAGCATCGAGGTGCTCTTCCTCTACATGGCCAACATGAGCTGGAACTCGGCGGTCAACGTGCCCGACACCGTGGCCCATCTGACGGCCAAGGACCCGGAGACCGACGAGTACCTCATCCCCAAGGTCATCTATTCCGATGCCTATGCGGCCGAGATGGTGGCCTACGCCGACCTCGTGCTGCCGGATACCACCTACCTGGAGCGCTGGGACTGCATCTCCCTGCTCGACCGACCAATCTCCGACGCCCGAAGTGCCGCGGATGCGATCCGCCAGCCCGTCGTCGAGCCGGATCGGGACGTGCGGCCCTTCCAGGACGTGCTCCTCGATCTCGGCGCACGCCTCGGCTTGCCCGGCATGACGAAGGAGGACGGGACGCCCCTCTACCCCGGTGGCTATGCGGACTACATCGTCAATCACGAGCGCACCCCCGGGGTCGGTCCGCTCGCCGGCTTCCGCGGCGAGGAAGGCACCGCCGAGGGCAGGGGCGCACCCAATCCGCAGCAGCTGGAGCGCTACATCGAGCAAGGCTGCTTCTGGCGCAGCGAGCTGGCACCCGAGCAGCGCTACTACCGCTTTGCCAATCGCGCTTATCAGGAGTGGGCGGTGGGACGGGGGTTTCTGCCGAAGAGCCAGGGGATCACCCTGCAGCTCTATACGGAGCCACTCCAGCGGTTCCGCCTGGCTGCCCTGGGTCACGGCGAAATCCAGCCGCCGAACCATCACCGTGCCCGGCTGCTCCGCTACTTCGATCCCCTTCCCTTCTGGTACCAACCGCTGGAGGAGGAGGCCGGAGGAGAGAGCTTCCCGCTGCACGCGGTCACCCAGCGCCCGATGGCGATGTACCACGCCTGGGGATCGCAGAATGCCTGGCTACGCCAGATCGTCGGCTGGAATCGCCTCTACATGGCACGCTCCAGGGCGGCCGCGATGGGGCTGAGCGATGGCGACTGGGTCGCAGTGGAGAGTCCGCACGGGCGGATCGTCGTCCGTCTGGCCCTCATGGACGGCGTCAACCCGGATACCGTCTGGACCTGGAACGCCATCGGCAAGC
>Ga0079225_10002645_pt1 | contig 10367 bp, 8 predicted proteins | sample Poulit2012_FD_76344 | JGI IMG/M metagenome (GOLD analysis project Ga0079225, IMG submission 76344) | Agricultural soil microbial communities from Georgia to study Nitrogen management - Poultry litter 2012 | ecosystem: Environmental > Terrestrial > Soil > Agricultural land | place: USA: Georgia...
ACGTTTCAAGCGATCTTACCGTTACGTGGGAAAGTTATTAATACTGAAAGAGCAAAACTTGAAGATATTATGCGCAATGAGGAAATTGCAACGATTATCCATACGATCGGTGCTGGAGTTGGTAGTGATTTCGTTTTAGATGATGTTCAATACGATAAAATTATTATTATGACTGATGCCGATACTGATGGGGCGCATATTCAAGTGTTGTTATTAACATTTTTTTATCGATATATGTTTCCACTTATTAAAGCAGGTAAAGTGTATATCGCATTACCTCCGCTTTTTAAAATTTCTAAAGGTAGGGGTAAAAGTGAACAAGTTATTTATGCTTGGGAAGAACGAGAAATGCAAGATGCGATAAAAACTTTTAAAACAGGCTACACCATTCAACGTTATAAAGGACTTGGAGAAATGAATGCTGATCAACTTTGGGAGACGACGATGGATCCAAAAACGCGAACATTAATTCAAGTGACAATTGAAGATATTGCAAGAGCCGAAAGACGTGTGACGACGTTAATGGGTGATAAAGTTGCCCCAAGACGTGAATGGATTGAAAGAAATGTTGAATTTAGTTTAGAAGAAGACGATGGAATTATTGAGCATCGTCGTTTGCAAACGTAGTGAGGAGGTATTTCTTTGACAGAAGTTGAAAATCTTTTATCACTGCCTCTTGAAGATGTGATCGGTGATCGCTTTGGCAGATATAGTAAATATATTATTCAAGAAAGAGCCCTACCCGATGTGCGCGATGGGCTTAAACCAGTACAAAGACGCATATTATATGCGATGAATGAAGATGGTAATACTTATGATAAAAACTTTCGTAAAGCAGCACGAACCGTTGGAACGGTTATCGGAAATTACCATCCACATGGTGATACATCAGTTTATGATGCGATGGTACGTTTAAGTCAAGATTGGAAAATGCGCAATATTTTAATCGAAATGCATGGGAATAATGGAAGTATTGATGGAGATCCTGCGGCAGCGATGCGTTATACAGAAACGAAATTATCAAAAATTGCTTCAGAACTTGTACGTAACATCGAAAAAGATACGGTCGATTTTGTGCCAAACTTTGACGATACGAATGAAGAACCAGTCGTTTTTCCGGCGAAATTTCCTAATTTACTCGTCAATGGTTCAACAGGTATATCTGCAGGTTATGCAACAGATATTCCACCACATAATTTGGAAGAAGTCATTGATGCTGTTATTAAAAAAATTGATAAACCAACCGTAACTGTAGCGGAATTGATGAAAATTATTAAAGGTCCGGATTTTCCAACGGGCGGGATCGTTCAAGGTACTGATGGGATTAAAAAAGCATTTAAAACAGGTCGTGGGCGAATAATTATTCGTGGACGGGCAACGATTGAAAAAATGCGTGGCAACCGCGAAAAAATCGTTATCGATGAAATTCCTTACGATGTTAATAAAGCAAACTTAGTACGAAAAATCGATGAACTTGCTTTTGATCGTAAAGTTGAAGGGATTGCAGAAGTTAGGGATGAAACAGATCGTACAGGTCTGCGGATTGTTATTGAGCTGCGTAAAGATGCTCATAGTGAAGGTGTTTTAAACTATTTATATAAACATACAGATTTACAAGTATCGTACAATTACAATATGGTTGCCATTCAAGATAAAACACCAAAGTTACTTTCCCTTCCAAAGATACTTGAAGCTTATATCGAACACCAAAAAGAAGTTGTTACAAGGCAAACAACCTTCGATTTAAATAAAGCGCAAGAACGAGCTCATATCGTCGCAGGGCTTATTAAAGCGATTAGTGTTTTAGATGAACTCATCCAAACGATTCGACAATCAAAAAATAAACAAGATGCGAAAAATCGTATCATTGAGCAATTTGACTTTACTGAACGACAAGCTGAAGCAATTGTAACATTACAATTGTATCGGTTGACGAATACAGATGTGACTGCTTTAGAAAAAGAAGCAAAAGAGCTTGAGACAACAATTACACAGTTAGAAGCTATTTTGGCAAGTGAGAACAAGCTGTTACAAACGATTAAACAAAATTTACGACGTGTAAAAGAAACGTATCATACAAAACGATTAACGACGATTGAGCAAGAAATTGAAACAATTGAAGTCGATATCGAAGCGATGGTTGCTAGTGAGGATGTACTCGTTTCAGTAACAAAAGACGGCTATATTAAACGGACGAGCTTACGTTCTTATACAGCTTCAAATGGTGAAGACTTTCCATTAAAAGATAAAGATTTTATCGTTCGTTTATTAGAAATTAATACGACGGACAATATTCTTTTATTTACGAATAAAGGAAGATATATGTCGATTCCTGTCCATGAATTACCAGATATTCGTTGGAAAGATGTCGGACAACATTTGTCACATTTATCAGCGATTAATAATGATGAAACAATTGTTGCTTGTATACCTATTCGCGAATTAAATAAAGATCATTATCTCGTTTTCTTTACAAAAAATGGTTTAGTGAAACGAAGTGAACTATCTTTATATGATGCCAAACGTTTTACCCGTCCGCTTATCGCTCTTAATTTAAGAGAAGGCGATGAATTAATTAATGTTGAATTATCCGATGGAAAAAATAATATTTTTGTCGTAACGAATACTGGTTATAGTTTGTTGTATAAAGAAGAGGAAGTAAATCCCGTCGGCCAGCGTGCAACAGGAGTTATTGCTATTCAATTAAAAGATGATGAACATGTTGCAAGTGGTTTTATTATTCAACCGAACAATAATCAATCGCTCGTTTTAATGACACAGCGCGGGGCTTGTAAACGAATGGCATTAAACGATCTCGAATTATCTAAGCGGGCTAATCGTGGTCAATTAATTTTGCGCGAGCTAAAAGGAAAACCACATCGAATAGTGAATGTTTATTTGACCGATGATGAAGATGCATTCGTTTTACGAACAAAGGAAAATTACTCAGAAAAAATTTATCCATTAAATTTACCAATAAGTGACCGGTTAAGTAATGGATCATTTATTATTGATGAAGATGAACATGGTCAAGTGATCACAACTTGGCGATTAGCACCTTATGAACGACCGTTTTCTGAAGAAGAATAAAAATAGACGGATACTTTATAAGACAGTTTATAAAGTATCCGTACATATTTTGTTTAAGCTTTATTGAAAATATGTTTTATGGTAAAGTGTAAATGGCTCTTCATTTTATAATTGAAGGGGTGATTGACTCGAATATACGTGAAAGAATTATTCAAAGTGCAATTGTTTTATTCGAAAAACACGGTTTTCATGGTGTAAGTGTTAATGAAATCATTGAAAATGCTCATACATCAAAGGGTGGATTTTATCACCACTTTTCTTCTAAAGATGAACTTCTTTACATCATGCATGATATGTTTATTTCCTATGTGTTGGACAAATCAGCAAACGTTATTCAAACGTATAGATCACCAACCGAAAAGTTAATCGCCATTTTAGCGGAGTTTATAAAAGTATTTGATCTTTATAAACCACATATTACAGTTTTTTATCAAGAGAGTGTTTATTTAAAAGGACCCTATGAGCAGCAAATTAAACTAAAAAGAAAACAATTTAAACAAATTATTTCTGATATTATTGTAGAAGGTATAAAATGTCGTGAATTTCGTCCATCCCTCGATGTACATATAACGACAATGGCGATATTAGGAATTGTCAATTGGACATACAGATGGTATAACCGCGATGGTGAGAAATCGATTGAAGAAATAAGTCGGTTATTTATTGACTTCATCTTAGAAGCAGTTTTATGTGAAAAAGAACTTAGGCGTGATTTAAATAAGACGCTTATTCAATTAACAAACAGACCAACTAGTCGGTCTTAAGAAGGGAAGGAATTTGATGAATTTTGAATTGACAAATGAACAAAAAATGATTCGTGATATGGTTCGTGATTTTGCTAATACAGTTATAAAACCACGAGCTATTGAAATCGATAAAACAGGAGAATTTCCGATCGATATTTTTGAACAAATGGGGGAACTTGGTTTACTCGGGCTGCCATTTTCAAAAGAGTATGGTGGCTCTGATGGTGATACAATTTCTTACGCTTTAGCCGTTGAAGAAATTAGTAAAGTATGTGCGAGCACAGGATTAAGCTATGCTGCAGCAGTATCCCTTGGGGCAAGTCCCATTTACGCATTCGGTACGAAAGAACAGAAGGAAAAGTTTCTAAAGCCACTAGCAGAAGGTAAAGCATTAGGTTCCTTCGGGTTAACAGAACCAAACGCTGGCTCAGATGCAGGTGGTACACGGACAACAGCTGTTTTAGAAGGTGATGAATTTATTATTAATGGTGAAAAAAGTTTTATTACGAATGCTAGTTTCGCCAAAACCATTATTATTACAGCTGTAACAGGAAAAGATGAACGTGGAAAAAATATTATTTCGGCAATAATCGTCCCTACTAATGTTGAAGGTGTGAAAATTACGAGCAACTATGACAAAATGGGTATGCGTGGTTCTGACACTGCAGAAGTAGTTTTAGAAGATGTTCGCGTTCCTAAAGAAAATTTATTAGGCGACCCTGAAAAAGGTTTTAAGCAATTTTTATCAACCCTTAATGGTGGACGTATTTCTATTGCTGCTTTAGGTTTAGGTATTGCAGAAGCTTCTTTAGAACGTGCACTCGCTTATGCGAACGAACGAGAACAATTTGGTAAGCCTTTGTCAAACTTTCAAGCGATTCAGTTTAAACTTGCTGATATGGCGATGGAAGCAGAGCTTTCCCGTAATATGATTTATAAAGCAGCTTGGTTAAAGGACAATGATCGACCCTTTGCTAAAGAAGCAGCTTATGCGAAATTGTTCGCAACAGAAACCGCTTTTCGCAGTGCGAATGAAGCTGTTCAAATACACGGTGGATATGGATATATGCGAGAGTATGAGGTTGAACGATTTTTACGAGATGCTAAACTTCTAGAGATCGGTGAAGGAACATCGGAAATTCAACGCCATATTATTGCACGTCATTTAGGTTGTTAAAACGATTGTGAAAGGATGACGGTATGATTAAAAAAATTCTTATTGCTAATCGTGGTGAAATTGCTTCACGTATTATTAGGACATGTAAGCGATTAAATATTCAAACGGTTGCTATTTATTCAGAAGCCGATGAACATTCACCCTACGTTCAAGAAGCGGATGAAAGTTATTTAATCGGTCCACCACCCGTTCAACAAAGTTATTTAAATAGTGATAAAATAATAGAGGTTGCCAAACAAGCAAAGGTTGATGCCATTCATCCTGGGTATGGATTTTTAAGCGAATCAAGTGAATTTGCCAAACGTTGCTATGATGAAAATATTACGTTTATCGGTCCAACACCTGAATCAATTGAACAAATGGGTGATAAAGTTTTCGCACGACGACTTATGGTAAAAAGTAATGTCCCGGTAATTCCCGGTTCAGATGGTGCTGTAAATACAGTTGATGATGCAAAAACGATTGCTAAAAAAATTGGTTACCCTGTCATGCTAAAAGCTGCTGCAGGGGGCGGAGGCGTCGGTATGCAAATTGTCGCTAATGAAGAAGCTTTAATTAATACATTTAGCGACTTATCGAAACGAGCTGAAACGTATTTCGGTAATGGGACGATGTTTTTAGAAAAGGTTGTTGAAAAAGCCCGTCACATAGAAGTACAAATAGTTGCTGATGAGCAAGGTCATACCGTTCATTTATTTGACCGTGAATGTTCGATTCAACGGCGCCATCAAAAGGTTATCGAAGAAGCTTTAGCCCCAAATCTTTCCAATAAAACACGTTTGGCGATGTATGAAGCAGCGATAAAGGCAGCGAAAGCGATTAATTATAAAAGTGTAGGGACTGTTGAGTTTTTAGTTGATAAAGATGAAAATTTCTACTTTTTAGAAATGAATACACGAATTCAAGTTGAACATCCTGTAACAGAACAAATTACAGGCATTGATCTCATTGAAGTACAAATAAATATTGCTAACGGATTGTCATTATCCTTTGATCAAGAAGATATTCAACATAATAATCACTCGATTGAAGTGCGTATTTATGCGGAGGATCCGCAAACATTTTTTCCTTCACCGGGTAAAGTTACATCATTAAAGGTACCAACAGGTGATTATTTACGACATGAGTTAACGGTTAATGAAGGTATGACGGTGACACCCTTTTATGATCCGATGATCGGGAAATTAATTGTTACCGGAAAAGATCGTCAGCACACAATAGCTCTCTTGCAAGAAGCATTAAACGAATACGACATCGCAGGTATTAAAACGAATATACCGCTACTTAAGGAAATCATTGCGGGACAATCTTTCAAAAATGGCAATATATCTATTTCTTTTTTAGACGAATTTAATTTAAAACATTAAAGGATTAATATTAATTTAGGAGGCGTTATTCATGCATGAAGTTAAAGCAAATATGGCAGGTAGTGTTTGGAAAATAGTCGTTCAAGAAGGTGATGAAGTAGCGAGTGGACAAGATGTTGTTATTTTAGAATCAATGAAAATGGAAATTCCTTTAGCTAGCGAACAAAGTGGTGTTGTCAAGGAGATTAAAGTGGCTGAAGGTGACTTTGTTAACGAAGGCGATGTTATCGTAACGATTAAGTAATGACAGTCTAAATGCTCACCACAATTTTTTAGGTGAGCATTTTCCATAATCTTCGTTAAGGGGGATGAAGAAAATTGTCATCGTTAGTTACCTATGAATTAATTGAAGAAAAAATTGCTCTTATAACATTAAATCGACCGACAGCAGCGAATGCGTTATCATTACAACTATTAGATGAATTAAATAATATATTGAATCAACTCAAAGAAAATGAAACGATTACGAGTACGATCATCACGGGTGCTGGTGAAAAAGTATTTTGTGCGGGAGCAGATTTAAAAGAACGGGAAAAAATGACGGAAACAAAAGCTATTTCAACGGTACAATATATAGGCGAAACTATTAATAATGTTGCTAAGTTACCGATGCCAACGATCGCTGCTATAAATGGTGCAGCTTTTGGCGGTGGCTTAGAATTAGCGCTCGCTTGTGATTTACGGGTAGCGCGGGAGGATGTTTCCGTCGGATTAACGGAAACTGCTTTAGCTATTATACCTGGAGCAGGTGGTACCCAACGGTTAGCACGTCTAATCGGTGTAGGAATGGCGAAACGACTCATTTATACAGCCGAACGAATTACAGGAAAAGAAGCGTTTAATTTAGGAATTGTTGAATACTTAGTTGGAAAAGATGCATACACCAAAGCATTAGCCATTGCTAAACAAATTAGTAACAATGGGCCAATTGCTTTACGGCAGGCAAAACTTGCCATTGACAACGGTTTACAAACAGATTTAACGACAGGTCTTACCATTGAACATTTAGCATACAAAGAAACATTAACAACCGAAGATCGTCTTGAAGGACTACGAGCGTTTAAAGAAAAAAGACGGCCAAATTATAAAGGAAAATAAGGGTTGGTGATTATTGATGAGTTATATTGATGAACTAAATAAACGGGTTGAAAACATTAAACGTGGCGGTCATGAAAAGTATCATGAGCGAAACAAGTCCCGTGGGAAATTATTCGTCCGTGAACGATTAAAATTATTGTTTGATGAAGACATAGAAATTGAAGATGCTTTTTTTGCAAATTGTTTAGCTGATGAGCATTTACCATCAGATGGAGTCGTGACAGGTGTTGGACAAATTAATGGTCAAAAAGTAGCTGTCATGGCAAATGACTCAACGGTTAAAGCAGGTTCTTGGGGGAAGAGGACCGTGGAAAAAATTGTTCGCATTCAAGAGACGGCGATGAATTTAGAAATCCCGATGTTATATTTAGTCGATTCAGCCGGCGCAAGAATTACCGATCAAATTGAAATGTTCCCAGGCCGCCGTGGAGCAGGACGAATTTTCCACAATCAAATTAAAATGTCAGGACGTGTACCACAAGTATGTTTATTATTTGGTCCATCGGCAGCTGGCGGGGCGTACATTCCAGCTTTTTGTGATATCGTCGTCATGGTTGATGGAAATGCTTCGATGTATCTGGGCTCCCCGCGAATGGCAGAAATGGTCATCGGGGAAAAGGTTACTTTAGAAGAAATGGGTGGAGCAAAAATGCATTGCTCAGTATCCGGCTGTGGAGATGTGCTCGCCCAAAGTGAAGAAGAAGCGATTGAATTTGCACGTCGTTATTTAACGTATTTTCCCGCGAACTTTCGCCAAAAACCAGAGCTAATTGATAGTAAACCAATCGGATCCTTTGAAAAATCAATGACAGAAATTATTCCAGAAAACCAGAACGTACCCTTTGACATGTATGAATTAATTAATCGTTTAATTGACGAAGATTCATTTTGCGAAATTAAAAAATTGTTCGCTCCGGAAATTATTACCGGTTTAGCGCGAATTGATGGACGTTCTGTTGGAATTATTGCTAACCAACCTCGGGTTAAAGGTGGTGTACTATTCCCTGATTCGGCGGATAAGTCAGCTAAATTTATCCAATTGTGTGATGCTTTTAATATTCCGTTATTATTTTTAATGGATATTCCCGGATTTATGATCGGTACAGCCGTTGAACGGGCAGGTATTATTCGTCACGGGGCAAAAATGTTAGCGATGATGAGTGAAGCGACAGTGCCAAAAATTTCTGTCGTAGTAAGAAAAGCTTATGGGGCAGGTCTTTATGCGATGGCCGGTCCAGCGTTTGAGCCTGACTGTACGTTAGCATTGCCGACAGCGCAAATTGCTGTAATGGGACCGGAAGCTGCGGTAAATGCTGTTTATGCAAATAAAATTGCTGAACTTCCAGAAGATGAGAGAGCTCAGTTCGTTCAACAAAAACAACAGGAGTATCGAGAAGATATCGATATTTACCGATTAGCTTCTGAACTTGTTGTCGATGCAATTGTAAATCCAGAACAATTACGGGATGAACTTATAAAACGTTTCGACATATACGATTCGAAAAATGTTACGTTTACCGAAAGAAAACACGGAATATACCCAGTTTAAAGAAATAAGCAAGCAACTTGATGTTAAATTTCGCCTATTAGTGATATTCTGTAAAGGAATATTCGAGAAAGTGAGGCTTTTATATAGATGATAGATGATCAAAAGTTTCGTCAGGCGATGGGGCAATTTGCGACAGGTATTACAGTTGTAACGACAGAATATGAAGGAGAAGTTATCGCTATGACAGTTAATGCCTTCATGTCAATTTCTTTACAACCAAAGATTGTCGCTGTTTCAATTGGAGAGCAAGCGACGATGTACGATATTTTACCAAAAACGAAAACGTTCGGTGTGAGCATTTTACGAGACGATCAACAAGATATTTCTCAACTTTTTGCCAGTGAAGATGAATATGGACAGCAGGAAATGTTTACATATAAAAAGGGAATCCCTGTTTTAGAAACATGTTTAACCCATTTAGTATGTGATGTCATTGAATCAACAAAAGTTGGCGATCATGTCGTTTACTTTGGTGAAGTGAAGGACTTAGACATATTTGCAGGAGAGCCTATTTTATATTATGGTAGTGAGTATCGTACGGTCGATAAGTAAATTATTTAACAGATGATTAAACCTTTAAAAATTGCCTTTAAGCAGTTTTTAAAGGTTTCGTTTATCACTTGCAAACAGAAAGGAACAATGACAGAGTGGCATCGTTAGCAATATCAAAGCAATTGTATAAAGAAAAATTAAATAATTTTTATAAGTTAACTGTTCAACATGAAGATGAACAAACAGAAGAAAAATTAGTCGATCTTTATGAAAAATATATAAACGATGAATTTATAGTTACATTTGCTGGCCATTTTTCAGCAGGAAAATCATCGATGATTAACAAACTATTAGAAGAGGACATTTTACCAAATAGTCCAATTCCAACAAGTGCGAATATCGTTAAAATTAAGGCGGGTGACGGAGCGGCTCAATTACATCTTAACAATCATCACATTGTTCGTTATGATCCCCCTTATGATATTGAAATGATTAAAGACTTTTGTATGGACAAATCTAATATTCAATTAATAGAATTATCGACGACAAATAAAGTTTTACCTGATCGTTTAACATTAATTGATACACCCGGCATTGATGCAGCCGATGATTATGATCGCCAGCTCACTGAAGCGTCGTTACATTTAACAGATTTACTATTTTACGTGATGGATTATAACCATGTCCAATCTGAAGTAAATTTATTATTTTTGAAACAATTACAAACATATAAAATTCCTTTTTACATAATTGTTAACCAAATTGATAAACATTCGGCAACTGAAATTTCGTTTCATAATTATAAATCATTAGTTAAACAAACGTTTGTTGATTGGGGTCTTAAGCCT